>Ga0115571_1003115_pt1 | contig 10616 bp, 9 predicted proteins | sample COGITO_mtgs_1205_FD_87293 | JGI IMG/M metagenome (GOLD analysis project Ga0115571, IMG submission 87293) | Pelagic marine microbial communities from North Sea - COGITO_mtgs_120531 | ecosystem: Environmental > Aquatic > Marine > Epipelagic | place: Germany:Helgoland, sampling site Kabeltonne...
AAATTATAATTAATTTTTAAGCTTAAATACTTGTAACGATACGAGTTTTTTATTTTCTTCTGAAAATTGCTGGCCAACTTCCTTGAATCCGAATTTTTTGTGAAAATTAATTGACTGCTGATTTAATGGCTTGATATTTACCTCGCATGCTAAATGACTTACTTTATTTATGTACTTTGACTTGATGTCATTATAAAAGTAACTACCAATTCCTTTATTTTGATTACTGTTTGAAACAACGATTCGATCAACGTAGATAAAAGAGTTGTAATGGTTATTAAACCATTGATAATTAATACTATTATAAAGTTTATTGGGAATTAATGCGATTAAAAAACCAACAGATTCGTCATCATATTTAATGATTTTAAAGTAATCTGATATATTTAAAAACTTTAAAAAAAGATTACTAGAAAGTATGCTCACAGCAGGCATATTATTTTGGTTTAACTTCAAAATAAAATCCATGTCGCTTTTGGTGGCACTCTCTATGCTATATTTATTCATATCAATAGAATAATTATTTTACTTCGAAATATAAATATATTATTACTTTCTTAAATCTATTACTATTTTTCATTATGATTATTTAATCGAAACCACATAACAAAACATATAAAATATAATATTGAAATTATTACCACTATAGGCAGTGTTAAATTTTTTGTTACATATAATAAAAGTAGTATAGATATTAAAACCAACTCAATATATATTAATTCTCTTTTAATGTTTGTTGTCCTTCTTTTTCATTTAATCTCATCAAATAACAATTAATGGCATCTGGGTCCTCAAATTTGATGAAACATTAAAAAATAAACACACTCAGATTAAAATCACATTTACAACTTAAGCAGTATTTTAGTAGCATATAAATAAGAGTATTCCATTAACGTAAATTAATTTTATAATCGATAAAAAATTTATGCTAAAAAAAACTTTCATTGTATATAATTTATAAAACATTCATTTACAATTTTAATATAAGAAAATCATTATATAATTATTTTTATTGAGGATATATGATAAAAATATCAAATAATTTATATGTTAACAAAAGTGATATTAAAGAAACTTTTGTAAGATCTTCTGGACCAGGCGGACAGCATGTAAATAAAGTTTCAACTCAAGTACAACTTCGTTTTAACGTAATTAAGTCCATACAAATCAGCAATAATATGCTTTCGCGATTGAAAAATATGGCAGGATCAAAATTAAAAGGAAACGGTGATTTAATTATTACTTCTAGTAAACACAAGTCACAAATACGTAACCGTAAAAATGCACATGATAAGTTAATTTATTTATTAAGAGAGGCATCTAAAAAGCCCAAAAACAGGAAGTCCACCTACCCCAAAAGAAGTAGTATTGAAAAAAGATTGAAGACTAAACGTGCTCATAGTTTAAAGAAGAAAGATCGTCGGAAAATTAATTCATCTGATACTTAGTCTATTTTTGTTTGATCTTTCATAATTCTTTTATTGAAGATAAAAATCTTATATGCACCTTTAGATTTAGTTCTAATTGGATGATCCATCCGCGTTCCATTTTTTTTCAGAAAGTATTTTACCTTTTTTAAATGTTACTTCTACTTTTTTCTGACCATTATCAAACCACATAGTACTTAGTCCATCGAGTTCCCCATCTTTGTTGTTCGTTTCTAATTGTTTATTTCCATTTTCATACCACGAAGTGCTTAGTCCATCTTTTTTATCGTTTTTAAGATATCCTTCCAATTCTTTTTGTCCGTTTTTATACCATGTAGTTCCTAAACCATTTAATCTTCCATTTTTAAAATTCATTTCTTCTTTCTTTTGTCCATTATCAAACCAATTTGTTAGTAATCCAACTGGTTTTCCATCCTTGAAAGTTCCTTCAAATTTTTTCTTTCCATTTTCATGCCACTCAGCATGTAACCCATCTTTTATTTTTTCATTCATATTTTAAAACCTGACCTCATGCGTCAATATTATGTAGACACTCATGATAGACGGAGGTTGCGACACTATAAGTAAAATCTTTTATAAATGATTTGTTTTTCATATCCATTTTTTATTGCTCAAGTATGGCATTTTTAAGCCAACCGGGTGAGGCGGCTGCAATTAATTGTTTAGTGTATAACTCCTTTGGAGATTGTATTAAATCTTCGGAAATACCTTGCTCAATTTTTTTACCGTTTTGTAATACAATAATTCTATCAGCCAGGTATCTTGCTGAGGCTAAATCATGAGTTATGAATAATATCGCAACATTGTGCTCATTACGTAATTTAGCTAATATTCTAAGTATATCCATTCGTATGGAGACATCAAGCATCGAGGTTGGCTCATCGGCAATAACTAAGTCCGGCTTAACGCTTAACGCTCTAGCTATCGCAACTCTCTGACGCTCGCCACCAGACATTTCATGTGGAAATTTTTTCGCAAAGAGTTTCCCTGGGCTTAATTCAACAGATTCTAATAGTTTATAGATATATTTTTCTAACTTTCTTTTAGGAACAATATTATGTCTAATAATAGGCCTGGAAAGGTGATGGTATACATTGTGTATGTTATTCAAGGATCCAAATGGATCTTGAAATATCATTTGAACTTTTTTACGATAACCAAGAGATACATTTTTTGATCTATTTCTTTTTAAATCAGTCCCATTCAATAAAATTGAACCCGATGTTTGAGTTTCTAATCTCGTAATAAGCTGAGCTATTGTACTTTTACCGCTACCCGATTCACCGACTAGTCCAATAATTTCACCTTTAAATATTCTTAAAGAAAAATCTTTTACAGCATGAAGAGTTTTTTTATTAAAAAAGCCGCCAATTAAGTATTCTTTATTTATATTTTTCATTTCCAACATTGGTGCACCAGTTTTAATCGAAAGATTGGGTTCTGGGAAAAACTCTACTCCTCTTTTACCTGACGCAGATGGTATAGAAGAAATTAATTTTTTTGTATATTCTTTTTGGCCGCCTAGTTTAATTTTTTCTGTTATACCAACCTCAATAAGCTCACCCTCTTTCATGACACCTATTTTATCAGCGAACTCAAGTAGTAAGTTCAGGTCATGAGTAATAAATAAGATTGTGAAGTTGAGACTTTTTCTAAGTTCCAATATTTTGAGTAAAATTTCTCTTTCTATAATTACATCTAAAGCCGTTGTTGGTTCGTCCATAATAATTAATGGAGGTGTAAGAGCAAGGGCTATTGCTAAAACAACTCTCTGTCTCATACCACCAGACAATTCATGAGCGTAGCTTTCTAACCTATCATTATTTATATCAACAAGTTCTAATAACACCTTAGATTTTTCAACTGCTTCAAATTTTGACATTCCTTTATGTGTTATAAATACATCAATTATTTGTTCTTTGATTGTTAGAACAGGGTTCAAAGCATTAAGTGCACTCTGCATAACAATTGAAATTTGACTCCATCTTAATTTTCTTACTTCGCTTACAGATAATGAGAGGATATCTTTATTGTCATATTTTATATAACCATTAGTTATGATTGCTGGTGGATTCAATGTCCTTATTATTGATTGTACAACAGTGCTTTTACCACAACCAGATTCACCCACAAGGCCAAATATCTCACCTTTTTTAATATCAAAAGAGACGTTTTTTACAGCATGAATAGGCTTTTTATTTGTGATGTATTTAACATCTAAATTTTTTATTGATATTAAATTTTTAGCCATTTTTTCTTACTACTGGTGTTACACCGTTGTTCAGTGTGTTATCAGGTAATTGTTTTTTCCAATTTCTCTCTGAAATTAAACGAGGGTTTGTTACTTCATCTATGCCAAAGTTTATAAGAGTAAGCGAAAAACTTATTAGCGCTATACTTAATCCAGTAGGAACAAATGTCCACCAAGATCCAGTTAGTAAAGCTAAGTCGTTAGATGCCCAGTATAAATTTGTACCCCATGAAACAGTACTAACATCACCAAGACCTAAAAACTCTAGTCCCACCTGGGCTCCAATTGCGTATATCGATGCTCCAATAAATGAAGAAGCTAACAATGATAGCATTCTAGGCATAATCTCTACAAATATAATGCGAGTATTACTCTCTCCGCTTATAATTGCAGCTAGTACAAAATCTCTTCCTTTCAAAGACATCATTTGAGATCGGATTACTCGAGCATTCCAAGCCCACCCAGTTAGAATTAAGACACCAGCAAGCGTTAAAGGGCCAGGTGGTAACCAACTAGCTAAAATTACCATTAAAGGCAAACCGGGCATTACTAAAAAAACATTAATAATTAGAGATAAAAAATCATCGATTTTACCTCCATAATATCCAGCTGCTCCGCCAATGAATGCTCCAACAAGAACAACAAAAAATCCTGTCGTAAATGCAACTAGAAGAGTTTGTCTTGCACCTGCGATTGTTTGAGATAGAACATCTTGTCCTTGACCATTTGTACCAAAAAAATGTTCCAGCGAAGGTGGCGAAAGAGGGGTACCTAAGAAAGCAGTAGGATCAAGAGTAAATAAAGGACCAAAAATTGATAGTCCAATAAGTGAGGAAACAAAGTAAATACCAAAAGAAGCTTTTTTGTTTTTTATGATTCCCCTACCCCATCGTTTAAGGATACTGTTCTTATTCATTTTATTTTCGTGTCCTTGGATCTAGAAATAAAATGGCTATATCCACAAACCAATTGGCAGCTAAAACTGCGAGCGTGATTGTCATGAATAGCCCTTGCATTAAAGGAAAGTCTTGGGATCTTACTGCTTGTAGAAGCAAATAACCTTGTCCTGGATAAGAAAAAATAATTTCAGTTAATAAGGCACCACTAAGCACAAACCCAAGCGCCATTCCAAATCCTGTAAAGTTTGGTAGGATTGCATTTCTGGCTGCATATTTTAACATTACAATCCAAGATGACAGGCCTTTTGCTCTAGCAAGAGTTATATAATCAGATCCTAACGTGGTAATCATCGTATTTCTCATAGAGAGCATCCACCCTCCAAGACTTACCAGAACCATTGTAGTTGCTGGTAGTATAGCATGATAAATGGAGCTAAAAATAAATGGGATATTCAGACCAACAGTAACATCATCACTATAGGCATGCCGAAGTGGGAACCACTCAAGTTTAAAGCCAAAAATATATAGCGATAACATTGCTAACCAAAAGTATGGAAAAGCACCAATAAAAGCCAAAAATGGAGGAAGAAAAGAGTCAAGTCGACCACCTCTTTTCCAAGAAATTATTGCACCCAGCAAAGTACCGATAATAAATGAAATAACAAGAGAGGTGCCCGCAAGAAATATTGTCCACAATAATCCGGTAGAAATAATATTAGCAACAGGCTCTGGAAAGTATGCAATAGAAACTCCTAAGTCCCCTTTAAACATGCTTTTGATATAAGAGAAATATTGTATAAGTAGCGGGCCATCTGTGAGACCAAAAGTTTCTCTAAGTGCAACCATTGCCTCTGGTGTTAATTTCCCTCTAAATCTTGCAAAGATAATTGCAGCTGGATCTCCAGGCATTAGTCTTGGTATAAAGAAATTAAGAGTAAGTGCTGCCCACGCTGCAATAGAATAAAAGCCAAGCCTTCTGGTAAGGTATCGTATAGAGTTACTCATCGTACCTTCACATTAACTAATACCATTAAATTTTCTAGCTGGGAGTTTGGTGACAAAGGCGCATAGGGGTTTTTTTTACTCGGGAAGTTAGTAAAATAAGTTGTATTGCATTCTCCCCATGACACCTCTGCAAATAGAGGTATAGCAGGAGCATAATCAATGAATATATTTTGCAGTTTATGTAAAATATCTTTAATCACATATTTGTCTGATGTTTTTTCAAATTGTAATAATAAAGAATCGACTTCAGCAGTTGAAAACCTATGCCAATTTGCGTCAGCATCTTTCCCTATGGGTTTTATATACCTAGATGACATCATGCCTCTATATAAAGGAAAAGGGTTTGTCCCCTTTTCTGCCCAACCTATAGCCATATCAAACTCACCTTTTTGCATTCTGCTCATCCAGGCGCCAAAGTCATATGTTTTCACTTTTGCTTTTATACCAACTTTTTTAAGATTCTGCGATATAACTTGGGCAGATCTAATCCAATCACTCCAACCGGAGACAACAATTATATCAAAGGATAATGGGTCCCCATTTTTATCTTCACGAAAACCATTTTTATTTTTATAATACCCCGCATCATCAAAAATCTGATTAGATAGTATTGGATTATATTTAACCCAGTTTTCTTTTGTTTCTATATCTTTTGGATGCCATTTTGCCATTTTACCGGATATACCAGTTACATGAGCAGGTTCCGTGTAGTTATACATACCTACTTTTACGACTAAACTTCTATCAATTGCATAGCTAATAGCTTTCCGAATTTTTGAATCTTTTAAAACTTTGTTCATTGTGTTTGTATAAAAAAATGTTGTGTGCCCCGTTTCGGAGAACCAGTACTTATGAAATTCTGGGTTTTTTTTTGCATAAACTCTATCAATTGCGGGGATAAATGCTCCGGCCCAATCTAAATCTCCACTAATTAGAGCAAGCGTGACTTGTTCATTGCTTGGAAATGCAGGGAACTTCAGTTTTTTCACTTCTGGTTTATTAGGTTGCCAATAGTTTGGATTCTTGCCAAGCTCCCAAACTTGATTGTCAAAACGTAAAATTTCAGTAAAAGGTCCTGTCCCAACAGGGTTTGGATTTGAAAAACGTATTGGATCTTTAATTTTTTCCCATATATGTTTAGCTACAATTGGTTGCCCAACGATTGCGTCAAAACCCGGAACATAAATTCGACTAAACTTGAACTCAACAGTTGTTTTATTTAATGCTTTTACGCTTTTTAAATAGCTCCAAGAGTCTCTAGTATCTAGGCCTTTATGTTTCTTTTTCAAGTTAAATGTAAAAGCAATATCTTCCGATGAAAAAGGGGTTTTATCTGACCACAACACATTTTCTCTAACGTACATTATTAACGTCTTATTATTATCTTCCCATTTATAGTCAGTGCAAAGCCAAGGTATATATTCACCCTGCATTGAATTATAAATAAAAAGAGGTTCATATATTCCACATGATGTAGGCCACCTAGCAGTTCCCGATGTTGAAAGTGGATTAAAGTTCCTAACCCAAGACGCGGTATTTTCTTGATAAATAGTAAGTGCCCGCTCCTCTTTTCGCTCTTTTTTTGTTTCGCATCCGATAGAAAAAATGGATAAGCTAATTAATATTATTTTTAGCATAAAAATCAAGCGTAAAGCTTATAAACCCGCATGTAATCAACAAGCCTTTTTTGAGGAAAAACATTCTTGCTTGAAAGGCCGCCGGGCCAATAATTACCTATAGATTAGGTTTAATAGTAGAAAAAATTTGTGAAAAGGCTTAATAATTTGAAAAAACTGTTACAAAAATAAACAAAACCTCATAATGAGATAATGAGAATCCATTATAGTGTTTTTCTGTAAGTTTTATAGATGGAATTACAAAAATTTATCAAAAAAAACTTTGTAAAAAACAGTTTAATTGTCTTTTTGGGAACTATACTTAGCTATGGTATATCTTTTGTTTCTATTCCATTAATAACAAAATTTTACAGCCCAGATGTTTATGGCCTTTTTTCAGTATTTTTTGGACTAATTACCACACTTTCATCTATTTCTTTATTAAGATTAGATATCGGTTTAATTAGAGGCTCAATTGAAAATTCATCGGATTTAATTCAAAGTTCAAAATTTGTATTAAGAGTATTTACTTTTTTTGTAATGTTAGTAAGTCTTGGATTGGTTCTACTTGAGATTGTTCACATAACATATCTTTTTTGCTCACCAATAATATACTTCTTAGGATATTCATTGTTAATGGGTTCATGGTTTAACAAAAACAGAAATTATAAAACCCTCACAGTAAATAATATTTTTAAAACTTCATCTAAATCTATATTAGAAATTACACTAGGGTTTTTGGGATTTATAAATTACGGTTTGTACTGCTCATTACTTTTAAGCTCTATTCTTTCTTATTTACACTTTAACAGAAAATTCATAAAAAATAAAACTCAAATAACTAGAAAAATATTGTATAATGTTTTTCAAAAGAATAAAAACTTAATTTCATTTAATGTTTCAAATGTACTTGTAGACTCTTTAAGAGGTTTTGTTTTCCTTTTATTGATAAGTCACTTTTTTGGTCTAGAAAAAACAGGGCTTTACGTATTTTCAACAAAGATTCTTTCAGTACCATTTAGTTTGATAAGTTTAAGTTTAGGAAAAGTTTTTTTTGAAACGATTAGTAATAATACCTCTTTAATTAAAACAACTACAAATAAATATTTTATAGGATTACTTTTAATCTCAATAACTATGAGCTTAATTTTAGTGTTCAGTTTAAACTCAATATTTAATTATTTTATTGATGAAAGTTATTTTGAATCTAAGAAGTTAGTGTTGAGTTTATTACCATGGGTTCTGTTGACATTCTTATCCCATCCTTTTTCATATGTACTTACAGTAAATAATAAAGAAAAAACATCATTTTTGTATTCTTTAACATATTCAATTATAAGTTTGTCAATTATATACTTTAATAAAAATGATTTTATTTCTTTTATAGAAAACTACAGTTTAGTTATGTCTTTATTTTTATTGACTTACATATTTTCAAATCTAATTTATATAAATGCACATGATCAAAAAAATTCTTAAAATATTGTATTTCAAATATTTTCGTGATAGTGATGAAGTTCAAATTATATGTTACAACGACCATATTGGAAAACATATTTTATTTGACAATTATTACGAAAAAGAAGATTTAATTTTAATTAAAAACTCTTTTTCAAAAGAGATTATAAACAGTTCTTTTATAGATATAGGTTCTAATGTTGGGAATCACACAATCTTCTTTAGAAATAATTTCAAGAAGATCTATAGTTTTGAACCACAAAGAACAACTTATAAAATATTAAAACTCAATACTGAACCCTATAGTCACATTAAAACATTTAATTATGGTATTGATACTGAGGAGAAAGAAATTACATTTTACATTCCTAATAACAATAATGGAATGGGTAGAAGTAGTATAATTAAAGGGGAAAACGTTAGAAAGGAAAAAGTGCTCTTAAAACCCATTGAAGATTTTTTAGTAAAAGATGTTGGTTTTATTAAAATTGACGTAGAGGGAAATGAATATCCAGTTTTAAAGTCATTAAAAAGAATACTAGACAAAGATAAACCGATAATTGGGTTTGAGTTAAATTATGATAATCCCAACAAGAATGAATTATTGGAATTTTTGTGTGAAAATAACTACAAAACTTTTCTAGTGAACAACAAAATTTTCAATAACCGTATTAAGAATTATCTAGATATTATAGGACGAAAAAATAAATTAATAAAGGTTGAGTTAGAAACCTTAAAAAACCTTAAATCACATATCACAATGGTAATTTCCATAAATAATAATTCAAAACATCATCTTAATTACGAGAATGAGTAAAAAAATACACATTTTAGTTATACCTTCTTGGTATCCCGATAACAAAGATGATTTCGAAGGCAGTTTTTTTAGAGAACAATCACTGGGTGCATTAAAACAAAAATGTGATGTTGGTATTATATTTCCTGATTTAAAAGACTTAAGAGGTTTTGAAAAAATCAGAATTTTTCCAAAGATTCATTATGAAAATGATGAAGGATTAAGAACATATAGAATGTTGTGGAATAATTGGTTCCCTAAAATGATATTTTTACAAATTCTGTTTTTCAAGTTACTTGGGTTAATTCTTTTTAAGAGGTATGTCAAAGAATTTGGGAAGCCAGATATTATTCATTGTCATTCAGTAATGATGGGAGGATGGTTAACAGAAAAAATTTCAGATAAACATCAAATACCATTTGTAATTACTGAACACAACAGTATGTTCTTCCGAGGACGTCATAAAAAATATTACACTAAAATATCTGAGATTTGTAATAAGTCTTCTTTATGTTTATCAGTTTCAAGTGACTATTGTAAAATACTAAAAAAAACAATCCCTGACTCACCAGATTGGATTCCTCACAATAATATAGTATCTCAGAAATTCTTATCAACTAATATTAAAAAGAAGGAAAAAGATCCTTTTGTTTTTCTTTCAATTTCAAGTTTATATAAACATAAAAACGTTCCTTTAATTTTAGAGTCATTTAAAATATTTAATGAGCATCATCCTAAATCAGAATTAAAAATAATAGGGGTTGGTTCAGCAGAAAGCACACTCAAAACATTAAAAGAAAAATTGAAAGTTAAAAACGTCTCTTTTCTAGGAAGAAAAACCCGAGACCAGATTGTTCATGAACTTAATAAATCTAATGTATTTGTATTGGGAACTAAATACGAGACTTTTGGAGTTGTGTTAATTGAATCTATATCAATGGGTGTACCTGTAATTGTAACTGATTGTGGTGGTTCAGAAGATATTATGAATAAAGAAGTAGGTAGAGTAACGAAACAAAATGATGTAGAAGATATGTATAAATCTATGATTGATGTACATAATAGATATGATGAGTTTATACCACAAAATCTTCGTGATTACTCAAATTCTAAGTTTTCGGAGAAAAAATTATCTACTAGATT
>Ga0115571_1003118_pt1 | contig 10605 bp, 7 predicted proteins | sample COGITO_mtgs_1205_FD_87293 | JGI IMG/M metagenome (GOLD analysis project Ga0115571, IMG submission 87293) | Pelagic marine microbial communities from North Sea - COGITO_mtgs_120531 | ecosystem: Environmental > Aquatic > Marine > Epipelagic | place: Germany:Helgoland, sampling site Kabeltonne...
ACGTATTCGCGCTGTGCAAACGCGGCGGGCTGGCGATTCCCGCGTCGATGACGGCGCCGAAAACCGCGGTGGTATTCCAGGGCAAGACGTACGGTTTCGCGGACGAATACGGCGCCCAGCAGTTCGCGTCGCAGCCGTTGAAGTACACACGCGCGATGCACGCGGCGCTGTTTCGCGCGCCGGAGCTGGTGCGCATCACGCATCCGTCGGCGGAGGCCGTCGCGAGGTCGTTTCCAAACCTGGACGTCGCCAAGCTCGCGTCCGGGATGTCCGTGACGTCCCACACCGAGTTTGGCACCCAGACGGACACGCACTTGGTGGAGCGTCACATCGATAAGGACTACGAGTGGAACGAGTGGGCGCTGCGGCGACGGGCGCTGCACGCGGCTAACCTTCTTCGCAAGGCTACGCACGGATCGCAGACGGATTCGAGTCACTTCAGGCGGGAGAATACCACGCAGGTTTGGCTCCCGAAGAAGAACGAGACGCAGACGGTGGTGAGCAAAGGGACGACGATGCCGCAGAAGAAGAGGTACTTGGGGGGCGTGCGGGGCGCGCCGGACGTGAAACTGAACGTGGTCAACGTGGAGTTGGACCTCGGCCAACCTTACGAGTACTGAAGTGTAGTCTGTCAAAAACATCTACGAAGGTAACATCTAACCACATCATCCCGCGGAGGGCGTTCCTCCCCCGCCGAACGTCGTCTTCCCCCCCTTTTTCCAGTGCTGATCCGCGGCTCTCGGTGACGAGGAGTTGGACGGCGACTCCTCTATCGAACCCAGCCGAAACCCCTCCACCGCCGCCGCCGTGGACGGCGCCACCGTGTGAATCCTCAATAGTTCCAAACCGCCCGGCTTATTTTTACCCGTCTCGTCGCACCACGACATCTCCCGCACCGTCAGGTCCACCACGATCGGCGCGCGCATACCCCGCTGCACTCGATACAGACCGTGGTGCGTCACCAGCGCCTTGACGATCCGCCTGACCAACACCAGCTTCGCGAGGCTCTGAAACGCGCGCAAGTCGAGCGGGTGCTCGGGCGGGAACAGGATGGGAAAGTTCATCACCAAAAAGTCGTGCTCCGCCGACGTGGCGGGGGGTATGGTGATGACGCACCGCGGTTCCCGTTGGTCCAGGAGCACGCGCACGGTACCCTGGATCCCCTCGCTGAATCGCACCACGGCGTCCGCGTCCAAGTGCCCGCGCGATTCGACGTCGAGGGCCTCGAATAGCGCTTGTATCTTCCGTTGCACGTCGGGATGTTTGAGTGTTTGTCTTATGTGGAGCCTCCCGGCGCTGTCGGGGCGGAACGAGAGGGCGTCGAGCCACCACTCCCAGAGTTCCTTGCCCGCGCGTCTCTCCGCGCCCTCGAGCGAGCTCACTCCCGCGAGCCACACCGGCAGGTCCTGTGGGATGGGCGCGTGGGTGGGTGTGACGTCCTCGTCAGCATCGGGGCGTTACTCGGGGCGCGGAGCCCCGCGACGGGCGTGGACGGCAGGGCGGGTTTCACGGGAGAGAATCGCGCTAGGAGGGATGAACGCGTGTGTGAGCTGAGTAGGAGCGGGTTTGGGACGCACCGGATCCTCTATGGTCCTCGCGTGCGGGTCCATGTCGCGAGACGAGGCGAGGCCCACAAGGCGAGCCGCATACTTCAGGATGGGCAAAAGGATGGACAGGGCGGTTCGAAGCAGCCACCTGCGGACCCTCGCCCGCAAGAGAGACCACACGAGGAGCGGAGACGTGAAGAGGAGAGTCCACGCGACGTAGGTGGTGACCCCACGCGCCTGGGATTTACCCCGGCTCCCCACCCCGCGCCCCATGGCTGTGTCCACGTAAGTCTCAAAAAGGTCCGGGAGAAAGACTTTTCACTTTTGCACGTTTGATCTTTTTGTCGGCCACACAGATCTGGCGCGCGAGGAGGGCGCCGAGAGCCGCGTCTCGGAGTGAGACGACGGGCGATGTCGTCGACGTGGAACAAGCTCGTCAACCTCGTGATTCGCCCGCCTCGCGCCCAGTACGACCCGAACGAGCACCTCCCCGGGCCGAGATTCCGCATCGCGGGAGTCACGCACGTTCGACGGGACGTTGACATCGAGGGAGCCGACGGGTTGACGCTCAAGTGCAGCCACTACGAGCCGGAGGTGAGGGGCGATGACCCGCTGCCGTGCGTTATATACCTGCACGGCAACTCTGGGTCGCGATGCGACGCCACGGAGGCCATACGGCTGCTCCTTCCCGCGCGCATCACCGTGTTCGCGGTGGACCTCGGGGGATCCGGCATGAGCGAGGGGGAATACGTGACGCTCGGCGTGCGCGAGACGACGGACGTCGAGTGCATCGTCAACCACCTCAGGGATCAAGGTTTGACCTCAAAGATCGGCCTCTGGGGTACCAGCATGGGCGCGGTGACCGCCATCATGTACGCCAGCCGCGACCCGTCCATCGCAGGGCTCGTCCTCGACTCCCCTTTTTCGTCCCTGCCCAAGCTCATGCTCGAGCTCGTCTCGCAGTTCACGAAGGGCAGCCGCGTGGGCGTCCCGAAGATGGCCGCGCGCATGGCGCTCTCGTTCGTCAGGTCCTCCGTTAAATCACGCGCCAAGTTCGACATCAACGACCTGGACCTGAAGAAGATCGCGCCCGCCACGTTTTGCCCGGCGCTGTTCGCGCACGGTAAGGACGACGACTTCATACCCCCGCACCACAGCGAGACCCTTCACGAGCTGTACGCGGGTGACAAGAACTACATAGCCATCGACGGGGACCATAACTCCCCACGGCCCGCGTTCTTCTTCGACAGCACGGTGATATTCTTCTGCAACGTGTTGGACCCGCCGGCGACGACATACTCGGCAGGGGCCATCGGACGAGGCGCCGCGACCCTAAACTCTACCCTAAACTCTAACCCCCATCCCGCGGTGGGGTCACGGAACAACCCGGGCGTAGACGTCACCCGACGGGGCTCGCCCGCGCCCGTGGAGTTTGTCCGGCGGAGGCACCAGCCGCGGGAGGAGGCGCGGGAGGACGAGGGCGCGAGCGAGAGTGAAAACGTGGCGACGCTGGTGTCCATGGGTTTCGACGAGCGCGGGGCTAAGGCGGCGCTGCGGCAGGGCGGCGGGGACGTGGAGGCGGCGGTGGCCGCGCTCCTCACGGGTGGAGACGGGGCTGGGGAAGGAGGAGGAGGAGGAGCCGGCGGCGGTGGTGGGGAGGCGGCGGCGGGAGGAAACGGCGGAAACGGCGGGGGCGGTATCTTAGGCTCCGTGTTCAACGGATTCAACCGGCACTACGACGGACAGGCGGGCGGCGGGACCCACGGGGGACACACGGTACCCGCGGGGGCACAATCCCTGGACGACTCGCGTAGGTCGAGCACGGGTGAAATATTTCACACGCCCCTCGTGGAGCCGCGGAGAAGCGGCGGCAGCGACGGGTCCCGCGGGAGCGACGCGCAGGCGTCGCCGCAGTTTGCGGGGGGAATTCGGTTCGGGGATAGCCCGCCGTCGGAGTCCCTCTCGGGGTCCCTCTCGTACGGGAGCGCGCGGCCGTGGTCGCCCGGGTCCGTGAGCAAGCCGCTGGTGCGTGGGGGTGACAGGGACAAGATGTCGAGCGAGATGTTGGAGGCGATGGAGATGACTTCAGACGCGGATCTGGCGCACGCGATTTCGCTTAGCCTCCAGGACATCAACCTCAGCGGTAAAGGCGGCGACGGGAAGAAATGAACCTTAGGTAGCTAGTGCAACGGAGTAGGCGCGTTGTCGTGTACGAGATCATGCGTGCTTTTACGTTGAATTAAATGTGTTTTTCCACCGCTGTTTTATGGAAGGGTGCGGTTTTATGACATCAGAAGACCCGCCTGGGGATATTCAGATAGCCTTGTCCATTGTTTATGGACATGAAAAAGTCGGCGAAGACGAGGGAGAGGATCGCCATGAGCTTCATGAGGATGTTGAGCGCGGGGCCGGAGGTATCCTTGAGGGGATCACCGACAGTATCGCCCACGACGGCAGCCTTGTGGCACTCGGAACCCTTGCGCTGGCGCACGGGCACGAGGATGGGCGACCCAAACTCATCGCGAATAATCTCACCCGTCACCTCGTCGCGCTTGGGCATGTCGATGTAGAGGCCGCCCTTCTCGACGTACTTCTTGGCGTTGTCCCACGCGCCGCCGGTGTTGGACGCGGAGATGGCCAGCTGGACGCCCGAGGCCATGCCACCCGCGAGGAGGCCGACGACGGCCTCGACGCCGAAGAACATTCCGGTGGCGATGGGCGCGGTCATGACCAGGATGGCGGGCGGGACCATCTCGCGAAGGGACGCGTCGGTGGAGATCTTGATGCACCTGGCGTGGTCGGGGGGCGCGTGGCCGGGGGTACCCTCGAGGAGGCCGGGGATGGTGTCGAACTGGCGCTTGACCTCCTTGACCATCTCCATCGCGGCGACGCCGACGGACTTCATGGTCATGGCGGAGAACCAGTACGGGAGCATGGACCCGATGAGGAGGAAGGAGAACACCGTGGGGTTCAGCAGGTTCACGCCGTTCTCGAGCACCTCGGTGCGGGTGACGAACGCGGCGGTGAGCGCGAGCGACACGAGCGCCGCGGAGCCGATGGCGAAACCCTTGCCGATGGCGGCGGTGGTGTTGCCCGCGGCGTCGAGAGCGTCAGTCTTCTCGCGGACGGCTTCGGGGAGCTCGGCCATCTCGGCGATGCCACCCGCGTTGTCGCAGATGGGGCCGTAGACGTCGATCGCGAGGCAGGTGGAGAGCGTGCCCAACATGCCGAGCGACGCGAGAGCCACTCCGAACATGTCCATGAGCGAAAACGCGACAAAGACGATGCCGGCGAGGATACCCACGGGAATGATGGTGGACTTGTAGCCGAGGGCGAGGCCGTAGATGATGTTGGTGGCGGCGCCGGTCTCGGTGGACCTGGCCACCTCGCGCACGGGGTTGTAGGAGTGGGAGGTGTAGTACTCGGTGACAAAGCCGATGATGAGGCCGCCCCAGAGTCCCGCGGCGATGCAGCAGAACGCGGACATGGGACCCATGGTGACGCACTTGGAGGTGTTCACGCCCTCGACGCACGCGGACGCGAAGGACTTGGGCCCGAGGTAGAACTCCTGGGGCATGAACATGGCGCACACCGGGAACATCGCGACGGTCATGCCGACGGTGGAGAGCGTGAGCTGCGTCTTGAGAACCTCCTCGATGGAAGCCTCGGAGCGCACCGGCCTGAAGTCGGTCGCCACGAAGGACGTGGCCATGCACACGAGGATGCCCACGGACGAGATGTAGAGTGGGAAGATCAGGGTGTCCCAGCCCGCGGAGACGAGGTCGTGCGACTGAGCGGCGATGACCAGCGCGGCGCAGGTCGCTTCGCCGAAGGAGCCGAAGAGATCGGATCCCATACCGGCGACGTCGCCGACGTTGTCACCGACGTTGTCCGCGATGGTGGCGGGGTTCCGTGGGTCGTCCTCGGGGATGCCCGCGACCACCTTACCGGCGAGGTCGGCGCCGACGTCGGCAGCCTTGGTGTAGATGCCGCCGCCGACGCGGCCGAAGAGCGCGATGGCGGAGCCGCCGAGACCGAATCCGGCGATGCACTCCATGAGCTTGACAGCCTCCACGGCGACGTCGAACGCGGAGACGTACATGCACATGAGGAAGTACATGACGAGGAGTCCGAGGCCGGAGAGGGCGAATCCCATGACGGCGCCTCCCCTGAAGGCTGCGTTGAAGGAATCCCTCCACGCGAGCGAGTCGGGGGTCTGGGTGGCGCACATGGTGCACCTGGCGTTGGTGAAGACGGCGATCATCATGCCGATGTAGCCGCTGACCATGGAGGTGATGCCGCCGACGAAGAAGGAGAAGGCGGTGAGGGTGCCGATCTTGAAGTCCCAGCCGGACTCAACCTTGGCGACGAAGAAGATCATGCCGACGCCGAAGACTACGAGGAAGGCGAGGCACATCCTGTACTCCGCCGCCAGGAAAGCCTTCGCGCCGGCCTGGATGTCGCGGTAGATTTGGCGGAGCTTCTGATACGAATCTGCCTCAGCCTCGCCGGCGTCGGCCATCTCCATGCGCCGGAGGAGCGCCTCATCGTCCTCCCTGCTCTGCCTGAACAGCGAGATCTTGCACAGCTTCTTGTAGAGCCAGTAGGCGAACACTATGCCGAACACCGCGGGCGCGACGATCAGTAAGCTGCCCATCAGATCCGCCAGAAGGTTCTCCGCCATCAACAACCGTCGTTAATTGACGTGAACGAAACGACAAGACGGGAATTCACGCTCGCCACGGCGAGTGCGAAGTCGAATGGCGCTGACGATCGGGCCGCGTGATCGTTTGAAGCTTCAGTGGGGTGCCGGTATCCGAAATGACGGGTGGGGAATGCACCTCCCGCCAGCGCCTCGGCCCTGACCGGGGATCCATACGATGAAAAGGCAATTACCCGTCTCTAACCGCAATTGCGCGAAGGTTTTTCCCATTTGTAACCGAAGTCGCTGTGGAAACTGATGAGCGAAATTTACACAGCCCCTCCTTTGTTCGCGGTGACTTGACCTGCCCGATTTAGTCTCCCCGCCACAATCAGCCCCTCCGGCCAGTGTTCCGAGCGCCCTTGAACCGTCGCACGTCCGGTTTCACCGAGCGAACACCCGCGGAGACGTGTCTCTAGACTCGGCCGCGAGAGCGATACCCCCGAGATCGGTCGAGCCGTCCACGAGGCGCGGATTCCGGCGAGAGCGTCAGTTCGGAGTTTACATAATTCCCTAAAATGGGTCCGGTCATCCTGAGCTCGGAGGAGCTCGCCAGGATGCGCAGGCAGACCGAGGAGCGCCGCGCGGTCGTCGCGACCAACACCGAGAAGGATACGCTCAAGGAGCTCAGCGAAGCTCGCAAGGGCACCTGGAACAACACCCTCGAGGCGCAGCGGAACCAGCGAGAGCAGGCCAAGGCGCAGAGGCTCGACGACGAGGAGGAGGCCAAGTGCGTCCTGGACCGCGAGGAGGCGTCCATCCGCGCGACGCAGCGGCAGGCGCAGATCATGCGTGCGAACAAGATGCTCTACGACCAAACCGACAGGGTCAAATCCTTCAACTCATCCTTGCTGCTCTCCGACGTGCTGCAGGAGAGGGACCTCCAGATCGACCTCAAGCGCCGCGTCGAGGAGACCCGCGAGCGGCACGAAGCCGTCCTCGTGAAGGAGCGGGAGAAGGCCTGGGAGGTCGCCGACTACGCGGAGGCGGCCAAGGCTGACGAACGGAAGCGCGCCGCGCTGCACCAGAGGGACGCGCAGCTCCTCCAGATTGAGCAGTTCAAGACGCAGATCTTGGCCGAGATGCGCGAGGACGTCGCGGAGGGTGAACTCATCCGACGCCGCGCCGCCGAGGAGGAAGAGGAGGAGAAGCTGCGCGAGCTGCGCAAGCGCGAGGAGGCGATGCGCGGCGCGATGGAGACCGCGACGGCTAACGCGGCGCTCAAGGAGTACAAAGCCGGCGAGGCTGCGGCGGAGGCGGCGATGGATCGCAAGATTGAACAATTCGCTCGCGCAAAGGAGCGCAAGGACGCCGCGCGGAGGGTTCACGCGGAGGCCAAGAACGCCGAGAAGGCGGCGGTCCGCGACGCGATGGTGGCGCGGATGGAGGCTGACCTCATGGCGCGGCAGAAGAAGGAGGTGGAGGCTGAGGATAACGCGGCGGAACGCGCGGAGGCGGCGCGAGACGCGAGCGACGCGCTCAAGGCTGCGGAGCGCCTGGAGGACCTTCGCGTCATCGAGCTGTCCAGGCAGCAGCAGCTCGCAATCAAGGCTGCCGAGCGGGCGCGGGAGCGGGAGCGGGAGGAGCTGTTCGTGCGGCAGTGGGCCCAGCGCAACGAGCAGTTGCAGCGCGAGGAGGAGGAGGAGAAGATGGAGTTATTCGCGCGGAACAAGCGGCTGCAGCAGGCGCACGTGCGGCAGATCGCTCGCAAGATTAAAAAGGCGACGATGGAGCGGGAGCTGGACCTGCGCGCGTCGTTGGCGAACACGAGGCGGCTGGAGGAGGAGGACGAGCTGTTCGATCACTACGCGCGCGTGTGCATGGACGAGTGGGAGAGCAGGGGTAAGAGCCTCAGGCCGATGATGGTGGAGCTCGGGAAGTTTGACCCGAACAAAGTCACCTGATTATTAATTAGCAGGGTTTTTAACCATAATTGCTGGTCAACAAGTTTTTCCTCTCTATATATCAGTACGGCATTCTTCCCGTAAATTTTCTCGTTCCTATTTCATCGAATTGGCGCGTTTAATGACCGTCTAGCTGTATGTGCGAATCAACCTCGGCAACTATGTGTCATATGCGTCATCCTGAACCACCGTCGAGGATTAAAGCTGCGACGTGGGACTGTTAAGATATTCGCCGCATTGGGTGTGGTCGGCGCGGCTGCGACCCGCACGTGGGTGCACAGGCGCCTTTGCGCTCCACACCGATCTACGTGCTCATCGGACGGACACAGATCGCGAGAGAGAAGCAAACCCGGCGATCCCGAGGGCTCTCCTAGGAGAGCGGCGCCCTGCGAACGGTGATTTTGACTCTGAGTTGGCTCCATCCAGCAGAGATAGGTCTGGTGGATCGATGGGGGACGAGAACGAGCACACCGGCGGCCTCGCCCCGCTGTTCGACGATGCGGGCAAGGACCGAACGTACACCGACACGGAGCTCCACGACCTCCTCAGCTTCATGGAGACTATGGACAACGCGACGACCGCGGACGAACGTGCGATAACATCCATTTAATTCCCATCCCGCGCGCATGAGTTGACATTTGGACCCCGCCCCGTTCGCGCCCCGACTCCCTGCCTGACCGATCCCATCCCATCTCGAAATCGCAGTCGCCGGCGGGCTCACTCACGTCGGCTTGGGCCTGGCTCCCGCGAACCAGAACACCGGCCTGAGCCACCCCGCTTCGCACTCGCCCGCCGCGGCGAGGCTCAACCAGTCTGGCCTTCAGAGCCTGCAGTTTCAACCGGGGAAGCCGTCGCCGGCGGCGAATCGCGGCCGGGGCCGGGGCGCCGGGCGCGGTGCGTCCACTGACGACGCGAACGCCGGGCCTCCTCCCGCCCGTGTGTCCACTCCGCCCGTCAAGTCGTCCGTCACCGACGAGGACAACTCGCAGCGGGTGAGTCACGGCGCGAGCGAGAAGCAGCGGCGCGACCGCATCAACGCGATGATTGACGAGTTGCGGTCGTTAGTCCCGGGTCAGCCGGGCCAGAGCGAGGGACGTCGGAGCAAATACATCGTGCTGCAGGATACGATTAACCTGATCACGAGCGTCAAGGCGAGGTGCGAGGAGCAGGAGCGCGAGCTCGCCGCGCTGAGAGCGGGTGGCGGCGGTGGCGGCGGCGGCGGCGGGGCGCCGTCGCATTTGCGGGAGATGTTGGCGATCGGGCAGGGCGGGCAGGGCTCGGACCCGGCGGGCGAGGCTGCCGTCCGGAACCCCGCCAACGGGTCCGATTCGGTACTCAGCAGCGGTGAGGTGCTCAACGTGGCGGTCGAGATGGGCGCGGAGATCTGCTACGTGAAGATCAAGGCTCCCGACCGGCAAGGACTGCTGCAGGACATCCTCAACGCGCTGCACGCGCTGCCCATGAAAGTGCAGCGCGCGGTGGTCACCACGGACACGGAGAACGGCGTCGTGTTCGTCACCGACATCTTCGAGCTCGCGATCAACACCGCGATTCCGTTCGACCAGCGCATCTCCGCGGAGGAGACCAAGGCGCGGCTGCACAGTACGCTGCACGAATCTTTCCTGGCGTACGAAAACCCGGAGCTGTACGCGCGGAAGCGAAACAAACCAGAGCTGAAGTCTGAAGACTCCGGGACTACTGCCTGACACCGACTGGGTGGCCCCGACGCACACGCATAGCACGCATCAGCTGAAATCAGCGCGACGCGGCGACTGTACCCATAGCTGTATCTAAGTTTTAATTCGATATTCCAAAGATACTACTCCTCCATTGGGTCGAGCGCGCCCTCCTCCTCGTCCTCCTGCATCTCTCCTTCCTCCATCTCTCCCTCCTCCATCTCCCCTTCTTCTAACTCCTCCGCGGCCTTCGCGTCCGCCTCCGCCGCCTCCGTCGCCGCCTCCTCCGCGAGCTCCCCTTGGAGTTCGTTGACTAAGTGCAGGAGCAGGGCGAACTGTTTCTTTCGTAGATCCAGCTTTGACGCCGTCGCCTCCGACTCCGTCTCCAGCTCGGCAATCTCGGCTTCGAGCGACGCCAGCCGCGCGGTGGTGTTCGACCTACTCGGGAATTGCACGCACAGCCGGCGCAGGGCCTCGTACTCCTCCTTGTGCTGGCGGTCCAGCCTGGCGCCGTCCAGGTCCGCCTTGAGCGCGGCGATCTCGTCTTTCGTGCCCCGCACCTCGCCGTCCACCGCGGCGCTCGCGCTCGCGTACTGCTCCATCTCCCGCGCGTTCGCCGACGCGACCGCGCGGTACCTTCCCATGTTGAACTCGTACAGCGCGATCTCCTTCAGCCACGCCTCCCTCGCGCGCTCCGCCTCCGTGCCGTCCCCGTCGCCGTCGTCCTGCGCCAAGGCGTTGACGTAGGCGACGTACTTCTTGGTGAGCTTCTTCAC
>Ga0115571_1003140_pt1 | contig 10546 bp, 7 predicted proteins | sample COGITO_mtgs_1205_FD_87293 | JGI IMG/M metagenome (GOLD analysis project Ga0115571, IMG submission 87293) | Pelagic marine microbial communities from North Sea - COGITO_mtgs_120531 | ecosystem: Environmental > Aquatic > Marine > Epipelagic | place: Germany:Helgoland, sampling site Kabeltonne...
AACGGGCCCGGCGCCGAGCGGGTGTGGAGCACCTTCGACAGCGTCAACTACCTGATGGGTAACAAGCTCGCGGCCGTGGACATCTCCGCGTCCGAGCAGGACGTCAACTCCGACGGCAAGGTGGACCTGATCGACATCAAGGCTGTCGTCAGGGGCGTGGGCGACGTCCAAGGCGTGAAGGCGCTCATGGCTTTTGACTACTCGTTGGGCGGCCGCGTCGACATGGTGATGAACGGCATGGCCTACGCCGCGCACTCGTCGCCGCTGGCGGGCAGCGGGCTGTACGTCGACGGATACCTCCGCCTCGATCAGCGGGACGCCATCCCCGCGGGTTTCACGCGCCACGACTACAACTACAGCGTCTTTCCGTTTGCGGAGCACGGCGAGGAGAAGGGCGACACACGCGAGGCGGCGACGCTGCGCCTGCCCGTGGTGCTCAACCAGTACAACTTCCGCAACGAGTCGACGTACCTCGACGCGAAGACGCCGGTTTGGGAAGCGGGAGCCTCCCCGGACTTTACCTTCCAGGCGCGCGTGAGGATCCCCACCAGCCAGCAGGTGCTGTACAGGCCCACCACGCTGGAGCTGTGGAAGTTCGCGTGGGTGCAGATCCTCGCAATCTACATCATCTTCTGGTGGATCTTCTCGAAGTTCGAGTACGTGGTGTTCCACCACCGCATCGTCGACACCCGCGTCGTGTCCGACCTGAAGGAAAAGTCCCACAGGTTCTGAGGGCCGAGTCCGCGGTGGGTGGGAGAGAACCGAAACACAAAATCGTTAGTCCTGATCTGTTAATATCTACCGGGCGTGTATTCGTATCCGAGCTCCCAGCGTCTTTGCCGTGCGCAGGTACAGCAGGTCGTAGGGCGGGTTTGTCGCGTCCCCCTTCTCCGGTCGTTTGAGAAATCGAAATTACAAGTTACAGGGAAGGCTACCTAGGAATCTCTACCATGGCGGGGCCCGACGGGAGCGTCCACCTCACGAGAAAGCAGACTTGGCGCCCATGATGACAACGCCCCAAGCACCGAGGATGGTGAACACAAGCTGCGAAAAGGAGAGCGGGGAAAGGGTCAGCTCGGGCCACGCGGGTCGGAACCCTAGTCGAGACACGGCTCGATCGCCGAAATATCGGGGCGGTCGGGTGGGGGGCGTGGACCGGGTTTACTCACGTGCTCCTCCTTCCAGTTCCCGGGGTTCGACGGGTCCAACCAGGGGTAAGCCACCTTGGGAGGGGCGTTGGGGTCGGCTGCGGGAGGACGACGGAGGGGAAGGTCAGCGTCGGAGCGAGGCGGGCGAGTTGACAAATCCAACCCCGGATGCTCGTGGCGCGGGTCGGGAAACAGCAGGACGTTCGGGCGACTCACATGCCATGCCGCGGGTCTGCTGGGCGATGGGGCCCTTGGGCACCGCGTTGAGGCGGCGGGCCAGAGGGGCAGAGGCGCGGAGAATACCGGACATGGTTTAGCTGCGGAGGATCGTTCCCGCGAGTGTGACCCAAGGGGGGCGAAGTACCCGGGTTCAAGAGGACTCAAGCCTGACTCAAGAGTTCAGGGTTCAATCGCTCGACACCCCTCCGCCTCTCGCGCTGCCAAATCATGCAGGAGACAGGATAAATCCACACGGGAAAATTCCGTTGTCAAGGTGCGTGCAGACAGTCCTGTTGGAGCCGTCTCTCCTCGACACACCCGGCGATTCGATCAGATCTTGACTGAGACACACTCGCCATGCAGTCCAGCATCGCGACGCGCGCTCGCGTCTCCTCTATCAGCGGGTGAGTGACCTGGAGACGAGGAGGAAATTTCACAGTTCTCCCGCGAAACCCCTAAACTGGCTGGCCCCGCGCTCCGACCCGGAGGGGCGGTTGCGTCCCGAAAGCATCGTTTCGACCCGAGCCATCGCCTTGTGACCGATGCATGGTCACCACACACGCGTCTGAAGCCTTGGATGTCTCGACACGAGGCGCACCACTGCTCGCATTCCGTTCATCCACTGACGACCCGCCCACAACACAATTCTCCGATAATCTTTCAGGAAGTCGCTCTCTGCCAAGGTTCAGATGCGCGGCATGGCGGTGGCGACTCGCCCCGCCGTTCGTGTCCAGCGCTCGGTGCGTGCTCGTGGCGCTAGCGCGTCCGCCAGCGTGTACACCGTGCAGAGGAACGATAACCTTTGGAACATCGCGAACAAGTACGGCGTGAGCCTTGACGACCTCAAGCGCGTCAACTCCACCACGCTCGGAGGCAACTACGACGTCATCTTTCCCGGCACGCAGCTGGTGATCCCCGGCGCTATGAGGAAGAGCTCGCCCATCCCGTCGTTCGCGAGGCCGGCCTCGAGCAGCTCCTACGGCAACTACTCCGCCTCGGTCACGCCGGCGGCCAAACCCGCCGTCAGGTCCTCCAGCAAGACTGGCATCGGGCTCGTCACCGCGGGTGCGTTCTTCATCGCGCTGGCTGTCGGCATCATGGTCTTCAAGGACGACGACGGGGCCCAGGATGATGCGGATGGGCGCTACGACGACCAGGGCAACTGGATCCCCACTGGATACGAGGGCCAGGGATACTACGACCCGGCGGGTAACTGGGTGTGGGTTCAAGAGCAACAGAGCCAAGGCTGGGGGCAAGTTTCTCAGGGATACGCGGACGAACAGCAGGACTGGGGTCAGGATCCGCAGCAGCAGCAGGGCGGCGGCCAGTGGAATCAGAGGTATTGAGTTTGAGGTATTGAGAACTCTTAGAATCGTCGGAGCGACTGTAAATACTTAATTTGAACGCGGCTAGAACTATTGAGGGGGAGGAGGCGGGACAGCCACCATGCCAGGGGGCGGCATCATGCCGGGTGGCGGCATCCCCATAGGCGGCGGCATCATACCGGGCGGTGGCATCATTCCAGGAGGCGGTGCCCCCATCATACCCGGGGGCGGCGGCATTCCCATTCCCGGCGGCGGCATTACCATGCCGGGCGGCGGCGGCATTCCCATTCCCGGCGGCGGCATCCCCGGCGCCCCAGCGACCGGCGGTGCACCCGCGGGTCCCGCCGCGAACATGGTGTGCGGCCGATGCGTGGAAGCCTTCTTCTCCATGTTTGCCGCGAGCAACCGCTCCGCCGGCGTTCCGTGCCTCTCCCCGTTTGTGTCCTTCTTGTACGCGTACGTCACCGAGATGGGCCGGTTGCACAGGAACTGACCGTTCATCGCCTCGATCGCCGCATCGGACGCCTCGAACGAGTCATAGGCCACGAACCCGAACCCTCGGCTGTTCCCCGTGTCGGGGTCCCTCATGATCTTGGGCGTCTGGATCACGACGCCAAACGCGCTGAAGGTATCGTACAGGAGCTTCTCGTCCAGCTCCGGATCCAGATTGCCGACGAAGAGGTTGGCGCCGACGTCGTTAGACTTCTTATCGACGGAAGCCTTGTTCGTGCGGATCGGCTTACCGAACAGCTTGATCATGTTCAGCACCTTGATGGCGTAGTCCGCGTCATCTTCTCCCCTGTACTCCACGAAGGCGTAACCCTGATGCGCGTTGCTCACGCGATCCTTCGGCATGTACACGTTCACCACCGGTCCCGCTTGGACAAACGCCTCCCACAACATCTCCTCGGTAACCTGTACGAAGGTGCGGGACGGATCGGTCAGCAGGGAACGGGGAGGCGACGCGATAGATCCTGAGGGTTTCTCAAATCCGGGGCGCGATTTCGGGTTCAGATTGGCGACGCACCTGAGGATCTAGGTTACCCACGTACACCGTCGCCTCCTGGTTGCGATCGGCGGCGTGCTGGCCCAGCAGGTTAGAACCCGCCGAGGCTGAGATTCGCCCGCCGGCGAGGGACGTCGACGCCATTGCTCCGGGCGCGAATAAATGAATGCTCCTCGGGGCGCAGTTCGATTTTCATCGATTGAGAACCTCGCCAGCTCGCCGCGCGCTGGTGGTTCTCAAGTTTCACTCCAGCCGCCGCCGCCGACACAAAGGCAAGCGCTAACTAGCCGCGCCCACACTCGAGCCGCTCGCGGATTGAAATATAGGCAACTCGTGGTGGACTCGAGGTATCCCTCGCGACACTCTTTAGGCGGTCTCGGCATCACATCAGCGCGCGCACGCGTCCAAGTAATCGAAGGCGGCGGACCCCTGCACAGCTTGTCATCATGCGTCCTCTCGAGGAATCCGAGATTCAGCAGGTGTTCGAGAAGCTCTTCAAGTTCGTGGGAAAGAACCTGAAGAACATCGTGGACAGGGCCGATCAGCCGCACTGCTTCAGGCTGCACAAGAAGGTGCGCCGCGATTCCGTTTGTCCGCCTCGACGTCGTTCCGCCCCCTTTTTTCTCTCTTGGGGGAAAAGTACCCTCATCCGTGCTCCTCAGTTGCAATCCGGTGTCGGCGATGATGAAGGAAATATCCGCGCTTCTGATACCCCGTGAAGTACAGACGATATTAATGGTTGAATTTCTTCGGCTGAGTCGCACCGTGCAACCTTGGAGCACCGCGCTTTCTCTCGCATCCCCCCCCACCGCCCCCGACTGTGGTCGCTCACTAACCCTCCCCGCCCCGACGGCTCTCTGCCAAACAGCGAGTGTACTACGTGAGAGAGGACATCATGAAGCGCGCGACGAACATCTCGAGGGATCAACTCGTATCCCTCGGCGTGTGCGTCGGGAAATTCACCCACTCCGATAAGTTCAGGCTCATGATTGGCGCACTCGAGCTCCTTGCTGCACACGCCAAACACAAGGTGAGAGCTCACGCTCGGACTTTGGCGCTCGACTCTTTTGGCGATGGGATCCGCCGTCGTCAGCTTCGCGGTCACGCTCGAACATCGCCTTGCCCGATGATTCACTTATTCAGTCTTCAACCTGAATTCCATGAAGACGACGTTATTCTCATAACATTTTCCAGTGAGGGCAGCGCTGTTTGCGACTCTCAGCTCTTGTCTTCCTGAATAAATTCTGACGTCCCACCCCGACTTTCCTCTCTCGTTCGCAGATGTGGGTCAAGCCCACTTCGGAGATGTCGTTCCTCTACGGCAACCATTTGCTCAAGTCTGGTCTTGGGCGCATCACCGAGAACACCCCCGCGAACCAGGGGGTCGTGATCTTCTCCATGTCGGACGTGCCGCTGGGTTTCGGCGTCGCCGCGAAGAGCACGCAGGACTGCCGCAAGCTGGACGCGAGCTCCATCGTGGCGTTCCACCAGGCGGACGTGGGCGAGTACCTCCGCGCTGAGGACGATATGGTTCAGGGGAAGAAGGAGTGAGCTCGGGACCTGAGGAACTAGATACAAGTAGCCAAGTAGCCCTTAGTAGAAGAGAAAACGTTTCTTGATCCAGACGCTCACAGTTTTTTGGCACTCGGGGCGCCCGCGGAAAGTGGCCGAGGCTGGAGCCATGTCGTCGCAGCATTGTTTGCCGATAGTCATAAGCAACCTCGGCGTTGAGATGCTCTACGTCCTCGAGCAGCGTCTGCGCGCGCAGAAGATCAGCGGGGACAAGGCGGTGAAGGTGCTGCACGACGTCATTAAGGCGATGTTCGACCCGCCCTTCGTCGACGAGCTGTTCACGCCTCAGGACATCTACACGCAGAAGTCCACCCGGCACATCTTTGACAAGCTCGCACACTCCTCCATAATGCGCCTCTCGGAGAACTCCATGGACAAACTTTACGATCTGATGACCATGGTCTTCAAGTACCAGCTCGTGAACTGCCTCGAGCCCCACGAGATCATGGATGTTACGCTAACGCACCTCGCCACGATCAAATCGTACTTGACGGACCGGGCGGTCATCAAAATGGTGGACGACTACGAGAAGCGCGCGAGGGATATGTACGGCACGTTCCACCCCCCCGAGTGGATCGAACTTTGCCAAACCCTGTTCAAGTTCGTCCACGACAAGAAGATAAAGGTGAGCCTGCTCCTTCAGGAGGGGCTGCAAAACCCGGATGGCACCATCAAAATGCCGCCGAGTTCGCTTGGTTCCATGGGCACGATCTTCAGGCACGATGTTCACGGGAAGAAATCGAAGATGGACAGCAAAAACAATTCAACCCCGGGTTCGGAAGAGTCGCCTTGGGTCCCACCCCCGGTTCCTTTGGGAGGGAACTTGTACTCGAAGGACAGGCAGGCGCCAAGGCCACCCGAGCCGTTCATGACCGCCCCGGCGGCGGAGCAGCCCGGCGAAGAGAAAAGCGAGGCGAAGAAACCTTCGACAGAATTACCGAAGTTATCGACGCGCGCGTCACCGGGGCGAATAGGTACACCCGCACGCAGCGCAGCGGAGGGCCCGAGGGGAGTGGCGGACCAGTTGTTTGAGAGTGCCGGGAAAGAGGGGGCGAGGGAGCTCAACGCGCTGGCGGGTCTGATCAGGCCCAAGCAGGATGACGACACGTTCAAGCTCAACCTGTTCGGAGATAGGGGCGGCGGTGGCGGTGGGGGGGGCAGCGGGAACGCGGCAACGAACGACGACGTCATCGTGTTTGGAGGTGACGAGGGCAACAGGCAGACAGGTCTGGCGGATGTCATCAAGAGTTTCAGCCTGGATGAGCCAAAGAACGGCGCGGCTGGGGCAGTGCAGGACGAGGATGACGACGATGACTTGCTCGCCCTGATGGACGGCGCGTGAATCGGTTGTAACACAAGTAATAACGATAGTCTTCAAAATAACCACGGCGTAAGAGTTGCAGGCGGTGATGATAATAAGCCGCCGTGGGCCTTGTCTATATTTTCAGTGATGGGGCGCGCAGGGAAGGTGACCTTCGATAGGGTGCAGCTGGCCGGGGAGACGGCCGAATCGTTGCTGGGCCGGTTTCGTAAGACGCGATTGCTTTGGCTCCGTCTCGATGAGTCAACGTCGCACGGAACCGATGCCCTACTAGGGCTCCTGAGCGCGATGGCTCGAGGCGGCGAGAGCTCCGCGGCGGAATGGACCTGCGAGAACGCTGCTGGTTCGGATGGGCTAGACGATGCCTTGGCGGTCATCGAGAAGCTGACGCGACGATTACAGGGTGCCACTGTGGATATACCATCGCAATTCTACTGCTCCACGGTGTTGGGCTCTGAGGCCGCCGCGAAGGTGCTGAAGGAAGCCGCGCCCATCTCGGAGCCAAGTTTCTTGGGATGTGGAAAATCTCTCCCTCAATCCGCCCAACTCTGGGTTTTCATGGGCTTGAACGATACCTCAACGAAACGGAACAGGCGCCCCGCGAATACGAGCGACTCGGTCGATGGGGAGAACTTGGCGGGGCGCCCTGAGCACACGGATTCTGTTGCTTGCTCAGGGACGTATCACCATCAAGTCTCGGGCGGTAAAATCTGGTACGTTCGACCTTGCGTTGACTCAGAGGCCTGGAAAGACTCGCCGGCGCCGCAGCTCCCGAAAGGCCGCAAGCGACTCAGAATGCATTGCGAAGAGAACGATTTCCTACTGATAGACACGCGCGCGTGGTGGCATGAGACGGCGCTCCCCCGCGGTTCGCAGCCTTCGGTGTCGTGCGCGAGGGAATTTTTCTTGCCCAACGAACACGGCGGCGAAGAGAACGCCGCCGCCGCCGCCGAGAGAGCCGACCGCTTCACCAACGTCGACGCGATGTACGCGGAGAAACCCATCGCGGCGGGTGACATCGTGGTGACGGAACTGGACGATCCGACGTGCGAGGCTGGACGGTCCGAGGATCCCAACTGTATGCTCTGCGAGGTGGAGGTTGACGCGATGGAGCCAGTGATGGGGATCGTCGCGATGAGGGACATCCCCACAGGGGATTTCATAACCATCGCTCCCAGCGACTCTGAAGACGAGAGTGACGAGGGTGAAATAGATGATGAATAAGGAGGACACGACGGTAGAGGGCAATCCTTATACGCACACACCAGCCCGACTCGACGGTGCGAGAACGACAGAAAAGCGTTATCGCACCTGCGGCAAATCGGGCAGATGATAAACCGTGATTCAGTCGTCATCGGGACTGGTTATTCAGTCGAGTCGTCAAGACGAAGCGTCCTTTCGAAATTGCCGGCTATGATGTCATATGATATGATAGTCTGAGATGCACAGTCATGCAGAGTCATTAAATCAAGACTAGCTTGATCAACGGCCGTTATGCGCTTCACTTGACCTAAAGTGGGCAAAACCCGAATTAAACCCTCCTTTGGTTGGTTTCACGCGTTCAATACGGGAGGAAATATTCTTGCCGAAGTGTGACGTCTGGCGCCCCTCACAACACGGTCGCTCCGGAGGTCGAAGCGCGTGAGGTTCAACCTCACGGGTCGGCGTTGAATAGTCGACCGAGCGCACCGTCCGGTGGACCGAGTCATCCTCCCGCTCGATACGTCGCGGGCGCCGGTAGGGGCCGATATCCGGAGGTGGGGCGTCGAAAGCGGGAAACCACGGGAGATTCCCGGAGTTGCAATGACGCCTCCGGTCGTGCCGCGGGCGTCGAAGGAGCAGGTCGCGTTGAAGGTGGTGGACAGGCTGAAGGATACGTGGGTCGAGATAAGTGATGACCCGAACCTCGAGATGGCCCTGAAGCGCCATCTGATGCGTCTCCCGCGTCGATACGCGCTGGATATACACAACCTGGAGGATCTAATGACGCACATGCGTCTGCTGGAGAGGGCGTCGGTGGAAAAACCCGGCGGGGTGCTCTGCGAATCTCGCGGCATACGGGTATCGAACGTGCTCGGCGACATGTCAAACTCGACGGACAACATGGAGATGGCGATGTCTCCCGGCGCGACCAAGCGGCTGCGGGCTCCCACGTTCGGGTCGTCCTTCAACCTGCACACGCTCGAGGAGCACCTGGGCGGGGAACCCGCAGCCTCGCGGGCGGTGTACGAAATAGCGGTCTCGGGGTTGAACCGGCCGAGGATGCTCAGCCGCGTGTCGACCGCGCTGTTCGACATCGGATTAAACATTTCGGAGGCACACGTGTTCTGCACGGACGACGGCTACGCGTTGGACGTGTTCGTGGTCACCGGATGGAGGGTGGACGACGAGGTTGCCATGAACCAGAAGCTGCAGCAACGTCTGGACCAGGTGAATTGGGACGAGGGCGTGAAGCCGGGGACGGGCGACGGGGCGACGACGGGCGAGGGCGAGAAGGCGCTCGCGGGAGCCAGCGATAGCGAGTGGGAGATTCAGGAGGTGCAGCTGAACTTCATGGAGAAGATCGCGAGCGGCGCGTTCGGTGTGCTGTACCGGGGCAGCTACTGCGGCCAGGAGGTGGCCATCAAGGTTCTCAAGACGGGAGGGAAGAGCTCGCAGGAGGAGGTGTACAGGGAGTTCGCTCAGGAGCTGTCGATCCTGCGGAAGGTGCGGCATAAAAACATCGTGCAGCTGATCGGCGCGATGACGAAACCCCCGCGCCTCTGCCTGGTGACGGAGTTCATGAAGGGGGGGAGCGCGCTGCAGTATCTGCACCAGAAGGCGCCGCTGAAGCTCAACCAGCTCCTGAAGCTGACTTCGGGGGTCGCGCTCGGTATGGACTACCTGCACAAGGTGAACGTCATCCACCGCGACCTGAAGACCGCGAACTTGCTGATGGATGAGTACGAGGTGGTGAAGGTGGCTGACTTTGGAGTGGCGAGGGTCAAGGCGACGGATGGAAAGGCGATGACTGCGGAGACGGGGACGTATCGATGGATGGCGCCGGAGGTGATCTCGCACCAGAAGTACGACCACAAGTGCGACGTCTTCTCCTTCGGGATCCTCATGTGGGAGCTAGTGACTGGTGGTGACATCCCTTACCCGGGATACACGCCCCTGCAGGCCGCTGTGGGAGTGGTGCAGAGGGGACTCAGGCCCACCGTCCCGCCGCTCTGCCACCCCGTTCTCGCGCAGGTGATGCAGTACTGCTGGCAGCCGGACCCTTGGGCGCGGCCGGAGTTTGAGCAGATCGTGGAGCTGCTCAAGCACACGGACTCGCAAACCGAGACTGTGGAGAACAAGGGTTTCTTCTCCAAGCTGCGAAAGTCAATGACCACGTCGTCCAAGGGGTGAGGGGTCTGAAGATGCGTGTGTCTGGCGCGGGGGCTGGCCGGCCATATTAGACCGACCTCCCCCATTGTTTGTTTATACTTCCACGGGAGTCGTCTGCGCACACATCTCGCCCACGATCATGCGCCCCATCGCGCGTCTTCCAGCCCGTGACCTATCGAACACCGACCTCCTTGACGGCGGCGGCGAAGGTGTATATTGAGACAACAAAAAACAGGTACTCGTAACGCGGGAAAAGGAAACGGGCCGAACTTCTCTTCTGTGATTCTATTTGCCAGTTTGGCGCTCTGGAAGCCTCTCAGGAAGATACCGAATCTGCAACTCTGTGGGCACGGGACTAGTGAAACGTTGGTCTAAATCGAGTGGCAAAAAACCGGTCTGGCAGTCTGGTATCGGCGGAGCCTGACAGCCTGATCCCCGATCGTCGAGATCTCGGCTTCCTGGGCACCAACAACCCCTTTCACTGTCTCGCCCGAAGCGCGCTCCACAACCAAGCGCACAGACGCGTCCGGGGCTTTAGGCTCACCAACGCAACGAGAGGCACCTCCGCGCTATCTTCTTTCTC
>Ga0115571_1003144_pt1 | contig 10543 bp, 17 predicted proteins | sample COGITO_mtgs_1205_FD_87293 | JGI IMG/M metagenome (GOLD analysis project Ga0115571, IMG submission 87293) | Pelagic marine microbial communities from North Sea - COGITO_mtgs_120531 | ecosystem: Environmental > Aquatic > Marine > Epipelagic | place: Germany:Helgoland, sampling site Kabeltonne...
ATCACGCATCACGGGTTACCCCTACGCGATCATTGATGTACCCAACATGGGCATTGGCGATGGCGCTATCCCGATACCCGACACAGAAACCGAGACGCTGAAGTATTACCCCAACGCAAGGTTCGGTCTACAAAGTGGCAAGCCTGTCATCATCTGTCTTGATGAGTTCACTAAGGGTTCGGACGAGGCGAAGAACACACTGCATCCACTGCTGGAGGTAAAAGACCCACGCCTCGGTGACACACCACTGCCTGAAGGTAGCATCGTGTTCATGACGGGTAACCTCGAGAGTGACGGTGTAGGTGACAGCCTCAAAGCACACAGCAAGATGCGCATCACGCAAATAGAGATAGCCAAGCCTGACCACGAGGAGTGGTTGATCTGGGCAGCGGATAACGACATCGACCCCATTGTTATGGCTTGGGTGAACCGCACGCCTGACTGCCTCGCTTCTTACTTGGATGCAGGACAGCAGAAAAACCCGTACATTTTTAATCCGTCTATTGTGGGACAAGGTTCTGTGGTAACGCCAAGAACTTTGGAACTGGCTAGTAACTTAGTGAAGGTTCGCCACTTGTTTAGTCGCAATGCGCTACGCGTAGCGTTGACAGGCACAATCGGTGCGGCTGCGACTGACTCACTGATGCACTTCATCAAACACCACGAGAGCATGACCCCTTGGAGTGAGATCAAAGCTCACCCTAGGACAGCGCCATTACCTCCGAATGTGGGTGCGTGTGCGGTACTGACGTTCAGTGCGGTGGAGCATATCAAAGACAAGGAAGACCTCGATGCGTTCATGACCTACATAAGCAGGACGGACGCAGGGTATGACACTGAGGAGTTCCAAGTGATATTCGGTGTGAGTCTGGCGGGTCCGAACTCTACCGATGCCAAGCGTAGGCTTGCCTTTACCTCACGAGCGTTTGCCGAGTGGGCTGACCGCAACCAAGACTTACTGTAACAGGAGAACGACATGGATATGACTGATGACCAGAAGGCACGCGCCTTCAAGCGGAAACGCATCGAGATCATGCGGAGTGACAAGTTTGCAGAGTTTGGTCCGATCATGATGACAGGCACGAGGGAGTTCACACGAGAGATACCCACAGCGTGCACTAACGGCAGGGACGAGAAGTACAACCCTGACTTTATCTTCCAGTGGGGTGACAAGGGTGCAGGGTTTATTAACTTGCATGAGAACGGTCACAAGGCAGGTAGACATCTTGAGATATACGAGCCGTTGAGAAGGCTATGTGCCAAGACTGCGAACGAGGCTATGGATCAGTGGATAAACCTCGGCATAGTAGCGGCAGACCCCAACGAGGAGATTGTAGCTATGCCTCGTGATGAGGAGGGCAAGCCCATAGGCTGCTATGACACACGGTTCACTGACATGCCGATCAAGAAGATATTTGAAATCTTGTACGCCGAGAAGTCGCAGGATGATGACGAGGGTGACGGCGAAGGTGGTGAAGGTAGCAGCTTAGATGACCACGATTGGGAAGGCGCTAAGGATATGACAGCCGAGGAGAAGGAGGAACTCAAAGCTGATGTCGGTAGTGCGATACGCCAAGGTCTCATGGCTGCAAAGAAAGCAGGTAAGGGTACGTCTGGTGGTGCGTTCGATCTAGGTTCGCTGCTTGCCCCGCAAGTAGACTGGGTTGAGCAGATGAAGCACTTCATTCGAGCAGCGTGTACTAAACCCATCAAGGCTAGCTTCGCTCGCATAGACCGCAGGGCGTGGATCACCTCAAGGGTTGTGCTACCTGTCTTACGTGGCAACGCGGTCAAAGAGCTAGTGGTTGCGCCTGATGTATCTGGCTCGATGTTCTTCGATGATTCCTTCGAGGTGTGTATGTCGGAGGTGGAGGGTCTGGCTAGGCAACTGGATATAGCCAAGATACACCTGATCTATTGGGACGGTTCAGTCTGTGCGCACGAGGAGTATACAAGCAGTACCTTCAAGAACTGGCGCACTCTGACTAGACCTCATGGTGGAGGCGGTACAGACCCGACTTGTGTAGCTGACTACCTACGCGAGAAGAAGATCAAGCCTGATGCAACCATCGTGCTGACTGACGGCGAGGTAATGGGGTGGGGTAACTGGGATCACCCTGTACTGTGGGGTATCCACAACAACTACAACGACATCGTTGCCCCTGTGGGCAAGACAATCAAACTGGAGAGAAGAGTATGAACTTTGTAATAGAGGTGAACAACACCAAGTATGTAGTAGACGCAGAGAAGTTAGAGCGCATAACCGATGTGCTTGCTGGGTGTCTTGTATTTTCTAACGAGTACAACAGGGGTGAGGACGGAGGGGATTCGTTCTACACATACCACGCCTACGAGCAAGATGTTGAGTCTGGTATGCAATCAGTACAAGCAATATCCAGTGCGGCACTCGCGGTAGCTAAACTTGCAGGGCGCAAGAAGTAACAACAACCAACGGAGTTTAGTTTTAGCTAAACTCCTACCCAACTTTTACGGAGAAAGATTATGAGCATTTCATCAAGCGCAGTATTAGTACGCCTTAGCATATCCACATGGACAGGCAGAAAGATCGACAAGCACCAGAGCGAGAATGTTTCCGCTGCCACTGGTGCGGACAAGAAAGCAGGCAAGTACATCAAGGACACTATGGTTGGCTCTACCCATGTAAGCCAACTAAACAAGTTCGCCAACAACTCTCGCAACGAGTACACCATACGCACGTTACCTTGGGACGACATGGGGGATCGCATCCTAACTACTCGTTTGCTGCTGCCGTTCAAGGCAGACTTCAATGGCAAGCGTACCGAGTTCTTAAGGCGCCGCGATTATATTTGCGACAACTACGAAGCGCTTAAGGAAACTTCAGCTAACTATTTGGGAGCCATGTACAACCCCGCAGATTACCCGCCGGTTGATGTGGTTTACTCTAAGTATGACTGGAGGTTAACCATCAAAGCTGTACCTGACAGCGGGCACTTGTACCTAGACCTGCCCGCTGAGGACATGGAAGAACTGCGGGCTTCGTTGGAGGCAGAGAACCAAGAGAAGACTAAGCACGCGATGGATGCAGCATGGCACAGGATGCACAAGATGTTAGCGGGTATGAGCGACAAGCTGACCGAGACAGACGACGACAAGCAGAAGAGATTCTACGACAGCTTTGTCAGCAACCCGAAAGACCTGTGCGATATGTTGCAGCACCTCAACATTACTAACGACCCTGAGCTGGAGCGCGCTAGAGTTATGCTAGAACGTACAATAACAGGGGCTGACATCGACGTGATAAAAGAATCACCTGCTATCCGTGAGGATATGAAGACTAAGGTTGATTCCATTCTTAAACAATTCGAGTGGTAGGAGGCAGACATGCAAAATGTATATATGTACCACGACAAGCAAGTCTTTGGCGTTGCAGCAGCAGACCAACTGACACACGAGCTACTCTATAATTTTATAGACCGTGTAGCACACGCTTTCCCTAAACTAACCTTTAGAGTGTGGAACTCCAGAAGAGTAGAGGTATTTGATGTGTACGAGCACCAAGTGGGCACGGTCAAGCTAGACTTTATAGGGGAGTATAACCGCATGGTGTTGGAGCTATGGTCTCCTCGTATGACAGACAAACGCAATCGCAAAACTAAGACCGCCGACCTAAGCAAAGCAGTAAAGATATTTGCAAAGTACTTTAGGTCAAACACAGACGAAGAGTTAATGGAGACCTACTCTGGCAGGTTGGATAGATTAACGAGCAGTTCTTACGAGCATTCGCTAGAAAGTTTGCGCGGTGTACTGGACGAACCACTGTACAACTTCTTTCAAACGGCTACCAAGGAGAAGCGATATGAACTTTACTCCATGCTCGCTTTACCAGAAGTTCAACTAAGCGCAATAGAAACTGAAGCGTTACAGTACTTCGACAAGTGTACTCTGTTAGATATGTCTGAATGCGCTGTGCTGTTGAAAACTCCAACAGGGTATTTGGTTAAGCGTTCCACTCCCGAAGGAGTCGCCGCTGCTCATGTTGAACGAGTCGAAGAAGTTCCTTCTGAGTATAGAGCACAGATAGGTCTGCTGAAGTTAGCTTCGCACAGAGAGTTTATACCCAACGTAGGGATTAAGTTAGCTCGTCCAACGGTGCCTATAGAAAGTTACTTATGTATAAACCGCCAACCAGTTTAGTTTAAACTAAACTCCTCCCCCCAAAGCCTCGCCTAGTGCGGGGCTTTTTTTTGTCCTAAAAAAGGTTGACACTGTAAACCTCCCCCCGCATAATAGCCGTATGGCAAATACCCCAGAAAAGAAAGTTAAAGACAAAGTCGTGAAGATTCTTAAGTCTCATGGCATCTATTATTTTTTCCCCACTACCTTTGGTATGGGTCGCAGCGGCGTGCCTGATATTATCTGTTGCTTTAACGGTAGCTTTCTCGCTGTCGAATGCAAGGCAGGTAAAGGCAAGACCACTGCACTACAAGACATGGAGATAGCTGCGATCCGCAAGTCGGGTGGCACTGCACTTGTTATAAACGAAAACAATCTAAACGATCTAGAGGAATTAATACATGCAACCCTTAAAATTTGAAGACGCGCTGATGGCAGCAAACGGCAGTATATTGGATTGCCCCGCATGTGGAGGTGAGAACCTACACCAAGAACGTGTGGACTCTTGGTTTAGAGAAGAAGATGCAACGCACGGTGTGCATACCTCCGCTATGAAAGATGGTGGTTCTTTTGTTACTCCCCAAATGCACGGCAACCCAAGCGGCAGGAGAGACGGGCTAACCATAACATTTAGATGTGAAAACTGTGAGGACTTGCCCACGCTTTCCATAGTGCAGCACAAAGGACTTACGCTAGTAGGTTGGTTGTAATGAAAATAATAACGCTAGACTTTGAGACCTACTACGACCGAGCTTATAGCCTGTCTAAACTCACTACTGAAGAGTACATACGGGACGAACAGTTCGAAGTCATCGGAGTTTCAGTTCAAGAAGATGATAGTAGTGTCAGTTCTAGCACATGGTTCTCTGGAACTGAAAAAGAAACGCGGGAATTTCTTGAACAGTTCGATTGGGAAAACTCTTTAACTGTTGCGCACAACGCTATGTTTGACATGGCTATTCTGAGTTGGCGTTTTGATATAAAACCTGCTCGCATTGCAGACACCTTGTCGATGGCTCGGGCAATACACGGCACTCAAGTAGGTGGTAGTCTGAAGGCACTCACTGAGTACTACGGTATCGGAAAGAAGGGTACAGAAGTTCTCAACGCCTTGGGCAAACACCGCACGGACTTTTCAGAAGAAGAGTTAGATGCGTACGCAGGGTACTGTAAGAATGACACAGCTATTACTTACAAGTTGTTTAAGTGCCTGATGGCTGAGGGATTCCCTTTGGTCGAACTCAAGCTGATTGATTTGACCCTGAGAATGTTCACTGAGCCGGTACTAGAAGTAGGCTCTTTCTTGTTGGAGAGCCATCTAGAAGAACTTAAGGAAAAGAAGGCAGAGTGGTTAGGTAAGGCTAAGGTAACAAGAGAGCAGATCATGAGTAACCCGCAGTTTGCGGAGCTGCTTAAAGAGCAAGGCGTAGTACCGCCCACTAAGGTCAGTCTTACCACTGGCAAAGAAACCCTAGCGTTTGCTAAAACTGATGAGGCTTTTCAAGCACTTAAAGAACATGAGAACCCCATAGTGCAGATACTTGTGAGCGCACGGTTAGGGGTAAAGTCTACAATCGAGGAGACCCGGACAGAGCGGTTTATCAACATCGGTAACCGAGGTACTCTGCCAATCCCTTTGCGTTATTACGCAGCGCATACCGGACGGTGGGGCGGGGACGATAAGATCAACATGCAGAACCTACCCCGTGGCTCGATACTTAAGAACGCTATGTTAGCTCCGCATGGATATGCGTTTCTTGACTGCGATTCTTCACAAATTGAAGCAAGAACCTTGGCATGGCTCGCAGAACAGGATAATCTGGTGGGTACGTTTGCACGAGGTGAGGATGTGTACAAGGTTATGGCATCCTCTATATACGGCAAACCCGAGAGTGAGATAACAAAGGACGAACGCTTCATTGGTAAAACCACGATACTAGGTTGCGGTTACGGTATGGGTGCTGCTAAGTTTCAAGCGCAGCTAAAGTCTATGGGAGTAGAGCTTGCCCAAGACGAGTGTGAGAGGATCATACGCATATACAGGGGGGCTAACCCTGCTATCACACGGCTGTGGCGCACTTGTAACGACGCACTCACCGCTATGGTAAGGAATCAAACCGTAACGCTAGGTAGGGGTGGTCTGCTCACAGTGGAAGGCAAACGGGGTATAAGACTGCCCAATGGTCTGTACATACAGTATCCCAACCTGCGCCAACGTGTAGATGAGGAGACAGGTAGACAGGAGCTAGTCTACGATACTAAGAAGGGTAGGGCAGTTATACCCAACCGTATCTATGGTGGGAAGGTGGTGGAGAACCTGTGCCAAGCTCTTGCTAGGCTTATAATCGGGCATCATCTACTCTTAATAAACAAGAAACTTAAGGTGGTTATGACTGTGCACGATGCGGTAGGTTGTATAGCCCCCGAGCAAGAAGCCGAAGAAGCAATGCAGTACATATACAAATGTATGAAGCAGACACCTGATTGGGCAGAGGGCTTACCCTTGGATTGCGAAGGTGGGTTCGGAGCTTCATACGGCGAGTGTTAGTGTGTATACCCCAGCGGGCGGTGGGTAGGTCCTCATAGCCAGAAAACACCCGCAGTGTACAAAGAAGAATGACACCTCCATAGGCATGTCCTCCGCCTCTTGTGTGCACCGGCTAGCCCACGCTACGGGCCTTTAATTTAATAAGGAGAATAACGATGAGTGATAAAGACCCAGTAATGGTAGACCTTGAGCGCTACCTCGATACTCTTGAAGAAGATTACAAAGACCCTGCTGATGCTGCACGCGACCGCGCTGAGTATTTAGCTGACCAAGAAGACTGATACCAGTACCCAAGGGGATAAAAAATGAGTAATTTAAAAACAATAGTAAGGGGTGCATACGACATCCAGAAAAACAGAATCCAAACAGGCAACCGCTTGGTGGGTAATTTTAAAGCTAAACTTGGGCAAGCACCGAGTGAGAAGGAAGACACGATAGACAACGATGGGCAACAGATACTTGCTAATCTGCGTAGGTCACACAAACTTCTTACCGATGGTGTAGCTAGTTTTCCGAGGCAGTCTACGTTTAAGGGTGATGAGGTAATCAGTGATTACACTGAGCTATGTCTAGTAGATAACTACCTAGAACTTGAGACCCAAGAGAAAAACCACTTCAAGCGGTTAGGTAACATACTAAAAGGCTACCCTGTTTACTCCGAGTTTCTTGAAGGGGTACGTGGTGTAGGTCCTGCTATGGCAGGGGTAATACTTAGTGAAATAGATATTACCAAAGCTGAGTACCCTTCGAGTTTGCACAAGTATGCAGGGTTAGACGTTGCAGGTGATGGGCAGGGGCGCAGCCGAAAGAAAGAACACTTGGAAGAAAGCGAGTACGTGGATAAAGACGGCGCTGTTCAAACTAAGAAAGGCATTACGTTTAACCCGTTCCTAAAGACTAAACTTGTTGGGGTACTAGGCTCTAGCTTTGTTAAACAACCTGCGGATAAATGTAAGTACCGTAAAATTTACGATGACTATAAACATCGCTTAGAGCACATGGACGCGCACAAAGAAAAGTCCAAAGGGCACAGGCACAACATGGCAGTACGTTACATGGTTAAGATTTTCTTAATTGATCTGTACAACGAGTGGCGTAGCCTTGAAGGTCTACCCGTTGCGCCAACATACAGCGAAGCTAAGCTAGGTAAGGTGCATAAGATCGCCGCCTAAGTAATTGAGCCAAAATAATCAAGACAACCAACATTTCGTAGCGAGTCAAGCGATCCTAGACAACCAAAGAAATCAAACGAGTCGAAAGAGACGAGACAACCATACCGTAGTAACGAGTCAGCGACGCCTAGACAACCATGGTTTGCAAACGAGTCAAACGAAACTAGACAACCATTGAAGCCAAACGAGTCGGAACGGGGAAGACAACCAATGGAGGAGGAACGAGTCAAAATAGACAAGACAACCAACATTTCGTAACGAGTCATATAAGAAAAGACACCCATCTAAATCTAACGAGTCAGAAGGACAGAGATACCCAAAGATGCTAAACGAGTCAAGCATTGAGAGACACCCAATAGCAAACAGCGAGTCAACAATACGCAGACAACCATGGCGCATGAACGAGTCAGCGCAGTTGAGACAACCAATCGATGTAAACGAGCCATAAGAGCAAAGACAGCCAGTGTATCAAAACGAGTCAATCAGGAATAGACAACCAAATAATCCAAACGAGCCATGCTTAATTAGACAACCAATGCGAAAAAACGAGTCAACAGAGGAAAACAAATGAATGGTAAAGGAAGTAGACGTAGACCCACGTTCGTACCGATGCACGAGTTCGGGGAGAACTGGGCAAAAATATTTGAGAAACCAAAACAGACGGAGAAAGAGAATGCTGACAGCAGAGATACCGAACTTGAACATGGAACCGAAGAAGGACAGCCCACTACAGAAACAGACGGGCGGGACGCACTATAAGAACATGGCTATTCAACCTGCCGAGTACGCAGAGAAGAACGGCTTGTCTCTACTAGAGGGCAACGTAGTGAAATACATAACTAGGTGGAAGTTGAAGGGGCAACCCTTGTCAGACTTAGAGAAAGCTAAGCACTGCATCGACCTGCTAATCGAGATACACAACGTCAAATGAAAATAACTATAGAAGTAGATGGCGCTGATGCCGAAGAGCTTATGGCTATGTTGCAACGTGCAACCGAGGCGGTGGAAAAACTAGAAGCCATACTCGAGGAATTCGAAGATGCTGATAAAGTGTAACGCTGCCGACCACGCGTATCTCATAGAAGACGACCCAGTACGCCCCAAGTTGTTTAGGGATAACAGCGTACGGTTTGAAGACCCGTTCCGCGTGTATGCAGAAATTAATGACGAGACGGGGGAGATAGCCGCAGTTGTCTGCACAATAATTTGCAAGTTTGTTCCGCAAGATGAGTACCAGATAAAACTAATTGCTATGGGTAAAACCAAGCAGATAGAAGAACAGCTAAAAGAACGTGAAGAAACGCACGGGGAGTTGGGCACGGTGTTGTGCCCTTACTCAATCTGGTCATACCAGAAAGGACACGGAAGAAAACTAATTAACAACCTGCTTGAAGCCGCGCCTATAATGCACCCAGAGGTAGACGCGGTAATAACTATGTCCCCGCACACAGATACAGCAATGCGGTTTCATATTAACAACGGAGCAGATATATTCTCTACCAACAGCAAGTGCGTTAACTACGAGTACGAGGTGCCTGATGTCATACTCCACTGAAACAATCGACAGTAGTTTGTCTATGCCAGAAAAATGCGAGTGCAATAACGCCTCCCCATCAAAGATATGTCGCAAGCCTTTTTATGATGCTTTCGATGCTTGTTTGATTTGCTCTCATAACAGAGCCTGTCATAGAGACGAAGAAGAAGAGTAGGAGGTAGTCATGGTGACCTCCCTTATGTGCGTAGCAATCGCCGTATACTTTGAGGCGCGGGGTGAACCGACAGCGGGGCAGCTTGCTGTAGCTCATGTGATACATAACAGAATCGAAGACCCACGTTACCCAGACAATGCGTGTGACGTGGTTAAGCAGGGGTACTACTGGAACGGTGTACCTATAAGAAACAAGTGCCAGTTTAGTTTTTATTGTGACGGTAGGTCGGACGACCCGAAGAACAAACAGGCATGGTTTAACGCGTTGTACATTGCGCACTTAAGTGGATTCGTACCGGATACTACAGACGGCGCAACCCACTACCACAGTACAAAGGTGTTTCCGCAGTGGGCATACAACGGCGAGATAACCACTAAGATTAACAAGCACATTTTTTACACAGGTATTAACTAGTGACTACGACCAAGGTTGATAAAATGACGCGAGAAGAGAAAGAAAGACTGCGCGTAGAATTAGAGCGGCAAGTTAAAGAGTATACGGAAGCAGGGGGTACGGTAACTCAATGCCCCCCTCGCGCATTCACACCAGACGAAGGCCCGAAGAGAAAATTTGCTGGCAGCCAGTTTGATTCGCTAACCGACCCAACCAACCGAGACGTAGGTGCAGTACGCCCTACAAAAAACAAAGGCGGCAGCGAATGAAAACCCGTATCCACGTCAATCAACACAACATCCGCGCCAATTCAAAGGGCGCCGACCTGCCAGTACTCACGGTTAAAACTTATAAAGAGAATGTTAAGTGCAACCGTGTCGCGGTTCACGGCCCAAGCACCGTGGTCTACAGCCCAGATAAGCCTCTGTCCTGCGGCGCGAAGGTGTGGATTGAGACGGAAGCCGAAGTGGAGACTGGGTAATGTATGAATACAATTGCAAGATCGTAAGAGTCGTTGATGGAGATACAGTAGATGTGGATATTGATCTTGGCTTTGATACTTGGAA
>Ga0115571_1003172_pt1 | contig 10490 bp, 10 predicted proteins | sample COGITO_mtgs_1205_FD_87293 | JGI IMG/M metagenome (GOLD analysis project Ga0115571, IMG submission 87293) | Pelagic marine microbial communities from North Sea - COGITO_mtgs_120531 | ecosystem: Environmental > Aquatic > Marine > Epipelagic | place: Germany:Helgoland, sampling site Kabeltonne...
AGTTTAAAAGTAGCAGATGTATCTCTTAGTGAATCAGGTCATTTGGTACCATGGTGGCTGACGTCGCACAGGTGTTGGCGGAGCGGACGGGACTCGAACCCGCGACCCCCGGCGTGACAGGCCGGTATTCTAACCAACTGAACTACCGCTCCAACAGGTAAACATGGTGGGTGTTGCAGGGGTCGAACCTGCGACCTACGGCTTGTAAGGCCGTCGCTCTCCCAACTGAGCTAAACACCCGCAATTCAGGAAGCGCAATTGTACCGTGATGGTCCATGAAGTCAATCAGGTATATGCCAAGTTTGGACATAACCCGCCTATTTTTTGATAAGCCAGGTTTCTCTGCTCGGTGGCGTTCGGATGTGCAGATCGCTTTGACGCGGTTTGAATTAAGGCGTGACTTTTTGCACGGAGTGGGATTTCAAATTCATTGGAACTAAAGCGGCATGTTCCCATGGTGAAAACCATGAGTAACGTGCTGGGCCAGAACCTTCTGCGTACCCTACAGGTCGACACACGGTTGTGTTAGAAGTTCGCCGCAGATAACCGGTTGCCAATGCTCGCACCTAGGTATCCATTTAACGAATTTAAGCAGGCTTTCGCTGAAAGTGAAGCGGTTATTCCGTATAGTGCGCGAATGAGAAAAACCTATTTAACTGCCACCTTTATAGCGGTCTGTATTATTGGTTGGATCGCGACCGGACTCTTGGAAGAAGAAGCCGCGCCATTGCCCCAAACAATTTCTGCAAAGAATGCCCAGCAACGTGCTCAGGCCGAAGACCGACCGCTCACAACCGTTCGGGTCACGACGAGCTATGCGGTGGAACAAGACCGGCTGACGTCTGTTCGGGGTCAGACGACGAACGAGAGAAGTGTTGTTGTTCAGTCCCAGGTCGGCGGTCTTGTGCAGAAGCGTTGGGTGGAGCGCGGCAGTGTCGTGGGTCAGGGGGATGTCTTGTGCGAGATTTCTGTTGAGGATCGTGATGCGAACCTCAAAGAAGCCATGGCGGGGCTTGCGCAGGCTAAGCTTGATTTAGATGGCGCGAAGCAGTTAGCGGCAAAAGGTTTGCAATCCGATGCTGTGATTGCGGGCGCTGAGGCGCGAATGGCAGCGGCAGAGGCGGTTGTGCAGCGGCGGAAGCTTGAAAAGTCGCGCTTAAAAATAACGGCGCCTTTTGCGGGGATCGTTGAAGACACCCATATGGAAGTGGGCCAGTTTGTGACGCCCGGCGCGTCTTGTGTGACCCTGGTTGATTTAGATCCGATGCTGCTCATCGGTGAAGTATCTGAACAACATCTGGCGGGATTAAAACCTGGGCTGCCCGTGACTGCGACGCTGTCCAATGGCGATGTGGTTGCGGGCGTGTTGCGCTTTGTCGCCCACGTTGCGGCTCCCGGCACCCGGACCTATGCCATCGAGGCTTTGGTTGCTAATCCCGACTTTTCCATCGCCAGCGGCATGACCGCTGCACTTTCGATTGCGGTTGAACAAGTCAAAGTTCACCAGATTACGCCCGCGCTTCTAGTGCTCGATGACGAGGGCCAGAGCGGCGTTCGGGGCGTTACAGCCGATCAACGCGTGCGGTTTTATTCGGTTGAATTGATTGCCGAAGGCAACGAGGGCGTTTGGGTCTCAGGGTTGCCGGATGTTGTTGACTTGATCGTTGTCGGCCAACAAACCGTCGTTGCCGGGGAACAGGTTGATGCGCAACAGGCCAGTAATTCTATTCTCCGAGGCAATCAAGGATGAATAGTCTTATTGATGCGGTGGTGAGTCGCCCGCGCACTACCTTGCTGCTCATGTTGATGGTGTTGATTGCGGGGGTCGCTAGCCTGCGTTCGATACCGGTTGAAAGTGATCCGAGCATCGCAGTGCCGTTTTTTAGAATTCAGGTTTTTAATGAAGGCATCTCAGCTGAAGATGGCGAGCGCCTACTGGTTCTGCCGCTTGAAAATGAGTTGCGCAGCGTTGAAGGGGTTGACGAGATTCAATCTTATTCTGGCGAGAATTCCTCCAGTCTGATTGTGCAATTTAATGCCAGCCAAGATGTCGACCAAGCATTATTGGACGTGCGAGAGGCGGTTGATCGAGCGAAGGTTGAGCTGCCGAGTTCTGCTGAAGAGCCCAGCATTTATGAAATGAGTACCGACGATTTTCCGGTGCTGCAAGTGAATGTTACGGGCGAGGGCGTACCCGAGCGCATGCTGTATTACGCAGCCCTTGAACTCCGCGACCGGATCGAGACACTGCCCAATGTGCTGAAGGCTGAGATGCGTGGCAATCGCGAAGAAGTCCTTGAAATAATTATTAACCCTGAAGCGCTAGAAGCCTACCAAATTTCAGGGGAAGAGCTGATTGGGGTGTTGGCCCGCAATAACCGGTTGGTTCCGGCGGGCAGCCTGGACAACGGCGAGGGCCGCTTTGCCCTGAAGGTGCCGAGTGTCATAGAGGATGCCAGCGATCTGTTCGATTTGCCGGTCAAAACCACGGCGGACGCCGTGATCACGCTCAGCGATGTGGCGACCGTGCGGCGTAGCTTTAAAGATCGTGGGGGCTTTGTTCGGGTTAATGGCCAAACAGCGATTACCATTAACGTCACGAAGCGCAGTAAAGCGAACATTATCGAGACAGTTGCAGCCGCCAAAGCCGTTGTCGATGAGGTTAGACCGGCGTTGCCGGGGCGCATTGAGATTATTTACACCACGGACCAAGCACCCTGGGCGCTGGCGCAGGTGAACGAGTTGCAGGGCAATATCTTAACTGCCTTGGCGTTGGTAATGGTGATTGTCGTGGCGGCGATGGGTTTTCGCTCTGGCATCATTGTTGGCCTGGGCATTCCGGTATCGCTTTTGTTCGCCATCACCATCCTGTATGTCATTGGGTTTACCTATAACTTTATGGTGATGTTTGGGATGTTGCTGGCCCTGGGTATGTTGATTGATGGGGCCATTGTGGTGACAGAGTATGCTGATCGGCGGATGCTGGAAGGCGAGCATCGGCGCCAAGCTTATGCCAATGCCGCGAAGCGCATGTTTTGGCCGGTGGTGGCCTCAATTGCAACCACCTTAGCGGCATTCTTGCCGCTGATGTTTTGGCCAGGCATCGTGGGCAAGTTCATGCGCTATTTGCCGGTCACGGTCTTTGCCGTGTTGTCGGGCAGTTTAATTTACGCATTAGTCTTTGGTCCGGCGATTGGCGCTTTGATCGGACGTCCCGGCGCGGATCAGGACGGCCTGTTGAAAAATCTCAGGACGATGGAGTCAGGCAATCCTTTAGACCTCACGGGCATTACCGGGATCTATGCCAAAGTACTTTGGTGGTGCGCGCATCATGTCTTTCTGACGCTCACAGTGACGGTCTCTATTTTGGTTGGCAGTTTTGTTGCGTACGGCCAGTCGGGTAATGGCGTCATCTTTTATTCAAACGCCGAGCCGCAGTTTGCGCAGGTCTTCGTCAAATCCCCGGGTAATCTCTCGGCGATCGAGGCCAATGACTTGGTTGCCGAAGTTGAAGCCAAAATTCTAGATATTAATGGGATTGCTGAGATCAATACCTACGCTCGATCGAACCCTGGCGATGATGAAATCGGCACTGTGTTCATGCAAATGTTGCCAGAGAGTGATCGCGAGCGGTCCACCGCTGAGATTTTTCAGGACGTGCGAGATTCAACGAAATCTTTAGGGGGCATCTCGGTTGAAATCCAGGAAATGGAGCAGGGGCCGAGAAATGGTAAACCCATCAAGATTGAAATCTCCGCATTTGATCGCGATCTGCTGGGGCCCGCGCTGAAACGGGTGCGCGATCAGGTCGAAAGAACCGAAGGCCTGGTTGATATTGAAGACAGCTTGGCTAAACCGGGTATTGAATGGCGCTTGAAAGTTGATCGTGCTCGAGCCGCTATGTATGGCGCGGATGTAACGCAGGTGGGGGTTGCCGTTCAGTTAATTACCGGGGGTATTAAAATTGGCGAGTATCGGCCGGATCGCAGTGATGATGCGGTGGACATACGGATTCGCTACCCGGACAGTGCGCGCGGTATTAAGGCCATTGATGCGTTAACCGTTGCAACGCCTGCGGGAATGGTCCCAATTTCAAATTTTGTGACCACCGAGGCGATGCCCAACGTGGGTACGATCGAGCGCTTTAATGGTATTCCGGTTGATTATGTGCGCGCTAATGTTGCCGCTGGTGTGTTGGCTGACACGAAGGTCAAAGAGCTTCAGGCCTGGCTGGAAACGCAAACCTTTGACCCTGGGGTGAACGTCATTTTCCGCGGCGCAGATGAAGAGCAGGCGGAATCCCAAGCGTTTACTGCATCCGCGTTTGGGTTATCGCTGTTATTGATGTTTGTCCTGTTGGTGACGCAATTCAACAGCTTCTATCAATCGGCGCTGATTTTGTTTGCGGTTGTCATGTCGACGTCGGGGGTTCTGATTGGGCTTTTAATTACGGGTAATCCTTTTAGTTCATTATTGACTGGGATCGGGATCGTGGCGCTGGCGGGTATTGTTGTGAATAACAATATTGTATTGATTGATACCTTCAACGAGCTTCGGCGGGACCATCCCGCGGCGGATCCCATCATGTTGATTGTGCGAACAGGCACCCAGCGGCTGCGGCCAGTGGTGCTGACGACGCTGACCACGGTATTTGGACTGCTACCGCTGGCAATGAATTTCAGTATCGATATGCTGGATCGCAGGGTGACCTACGGCAGTATGATGTCAATGCTTTGGGTACCGTTATCACAAGCCATCGTGTCGGGCATGGCCTTTGCTTCGATTTTAACCTTGGTCGCCACGCCCGCGATGCTGGCGTTGCCTTATCGCGTGCAGCATCGTTGGGCGCGCTTGAAAGCGCTGGTGCGCCGCCTGCAAGGCCGAGAATTAAAGACTGCCGACATCTAAGCGATTGGTCAAAGCGGCTCGTTCAGCGCGCCTGAGCGCGGTTCACGATGGCGCGGCGGCCCTCAGCGGTGAAGGCTGCAGCCCGGAGCTTTTCCAAAAAGGCGGCTCAGAAGTTGCGAAAAAAAATTATGCAGTTTTGCTTTGGCGCTGGCATGATATTGCCCTGATTCCCAATATGAAAAGGCCCTTTCAATGATTGATATTATTCTACTCACGCTGCTGCTCGCGCTGATCCAAATCGTGCTCCTGCCGCTCCTGCTACGGGCTAATAATTTCGCTTATTTACTGTCCAACCGGGACGGCCCATATGAGCCCACCGCAGTCTTGGCAAGAGTGCAACGCGCTGCCGGAAACTTACAAGAAAGCTTACCCGCGTTCTTAGTCATGGCGGTCATTGCTCTGGTGCAGAGCATAGACCTAACCCTTGTGGCATCAGTTTGGTTGGCACTGCGAGCGGCCTATTTCGCAAGTTACGCCCTTGGGTTTATCGGTATTCGAACGCTCATTTGGATGGGGGCGTTGGTTTGCTTGGTTTATATGGCGCTGGCCCTGGCAGGTCTGGTTGCTGTTTAGCACGACGTGAACCACCTGGGCGGCGAGATCTGGCAGCCATTGCAGCCCGGGTTATCAATTTTTTTCCTAGATCGATTGCACCCAGGTCTTGGGAATAAGGCTTACAAGCTTCAGCCGGCCATCGAGCGGGCGGTCACCCGAGGATCCTCGCCGTTGGTGAGCCTCGGCGGTGCCTGGTCGAATCATTTACACGCATTGGCGCAAATGGGGCAGGCAGCGGGCATTGCAACGGTTGGGTATGTCCGAGGGGACGCAAATTGCCCAAAAACTAAAATGCTGGAAGACGCTGAGGCTTGGGGAATGACCCTGCGGTTTTTGTCTCGGGGTGAATACCGCAAGCGGCATGATGCGGGGTTTGCTCAAGGCCTTATGCGGGATTATCCCTCCGGCATTTTTGTGCCAGAGGGCGGCAGCGATGTCGAAGGCATTGCAGGCGTTGCGCAACTGGTTGCGGATCTTATGGCCCACGGGCCAGCGTTCGAACGTCTGGTGCTGCCCGTCGGAACGGGTGGCACGATGGCTGGGGTCTTGCTGGCCTTGAAGCGAGCCTGTCATGTGGTCGGGGTTTCGGCCTTAAAGCCGGTCAAGGCCCAACTAAACCTTATCGATAGCGCAACGTCTGGGCGGCTGCATCCGGGCGTGAGTTTTGAGGTATTGCCCGAAACCCGCTTTGGCGGTTACGCAGCCTGTCCGGAGGCTTTGGTGCAACACATTCACGAGCTTGAGGCCGCGTTTGACCTTGCGCTCGAGCCCATTTATACCGCGAAAGCCCTGGTTGCAGCGCTCGACCTAGTCCAGGCGCAATCAGCGTTCAGCGAGACCTTAGTGTTGCACACGGGCGGGTTGCAAGGGCGGCGTGGGTTTGCTGCTCTGGCATGATGTCACGTCCTGTAAGCGCGGTTTCCTCAGGCGGAGATCGCGCATTGGCTTACCCCTGGAGATTCCGCTGGGGGGTCGTGTTACGGTATCTGAGCGGCAGATTCTGGGGCAGATTCTGGAGCAGGATTAACGCATATTGCCTTGGATCGGTTTTAGATCCGTCGGTTGTGTCAGGTCCAGCGCCGGGCGATCTAATAGTAAAAGTACTTGCTGCAACCGGTGATTAAAGCGACGTTATGATCCTCCGACAATCACCGCGGGCACACCAGCAACGGTAACGCCTTCCGGCACATCATTGAGCACCACGCTACCCGCACCAACTTTCGCACGCTCGCCAATCGTAATATTGCCGAGTAGCGTGGCATTGGCGCCAAGAATCACGTTTTTCTGAATCTTAGGGTGACGGTCGCCGGCGGCTTTGCCAGTGCCGCCCAGGGTCACGCCGTGCAAGATCGAGACATCATCGTCGATCACGGCAGTCTCACCGATGACGAGCCCGGTTGCGTGATCAAACATCACGCCGCACCCCATTGAAGCTGCGGGATGAATATCCACACCAAAAAGGTTGCTCATCTGACTTTGAAAGTAAAAGGCTAAGGAGTGACGCTCCTCTTGCCACAGCCAATGCGCGATGCGGTGCGACTGTAACGCATGAAAGCCTTTGTAAAATAAAAAGGGTGTTGAAAAACTATTGCAAGCGGGATCGCGTTCCCGAGTCGCTTTGATATCGATTTCAGCGGCATGGATGATCGAGGGATCTTTAATATAGGCTTGCTCAATGATTTCCCGGATGGCCATGCTCGACACGACCGGGCTGTCGAGCTTGCTGGCCAGAATGAAGCTCAGCGCGCCTTCAATCGTGTCGTGGTTGAGTACCGAGGCATGGAAGAAGGTTGCCATGATGGGCTCGAAGTCTGCCCGCAATTTGACCTCTTGACGCATGGCTTGCCAGAGTGATCCTGCTGAGCGCAGTTCTGCCACGTTGCCAATGGCGCTGAACTCCGAGGCGTGTCGTCTGCTGATTCGATTGGTCATCGGAAACTCCTTGATATCGCTATTTTTGGGGCTATTCAGCGGGAATGCAACTCATTCGATTTTTTTGTTCTAAAAATCTCCTTTTATAGAATGATCGGCTATTTCAGTCCATGATTGAATTCCCGTGTAATCTTTCATTAAATGCGGGTGCGCTGCCACATAAGGTTCAATGACAATGGCTTTTAAACAAGTTGGAATTTTTGCCAGTATCTCAGGGCCACTCGTCGCAGAATCGATGTTGCGGGTTGCTGCGGTACTGAAAGCTCAGGGTATTGAGGTCCGGGTCGAGGAATCCGAATTGTCGGCAACAACCTTGCCAGAGATTAAGGCGCAAAGCCGAGAGGCCATTTGCCAAACCGCAGATCTGGTGATTGCGATCGGGGGCGACGGCAGCATGTTGAGTGCGGCACGCGATGTGACACCTTTTGGGGTGCCTTTGCTGGGGATCAATCGGGGCCGGCTGGGATTTTTAGCCGATGTTTCGCCAGATGATATTGAAACCCAGTTAAACGCAGTACTGCTCGGGGACAGTGAAACCGAAACCCATTTCTTATTGCAGGGCCGGTTTGCGGAAGGCGACGGTGTGGCCGAGGCGACCGCCCTGAACGAAGTGACGGTTCATTCTGCCACCATGTCACGGATGATCGAGTTCGATCTTTATATCAACGATGTCTTTGTTTACAAGCAATCCTCGGATGGCTTGATTATCAGTTCGCCAACCGGTTCAACCGCTTATGCCCTCAGCGCTGGTGGTCCGATTATGCATCCCTCTTTAGACGCAATGGTGCTGGTCCCGATGTTTCCACATTCATTAAATTCTCGGCCTTTGGTCGTCCCGGGGGATTCGGAGTTACGGATTACCTTGGGTGATAAGGTCGGCGCGGAAGCCAAAGTGAGTTTTGACTCTCAGCTCGAGTTTAGGATGCATCCTGGCGAATCCCTGCACGTCAAAAAGCACGCTAAAACGCTCAACCTAATTCACCCCAGAGGTCAGAATTTTTATGGGGTTTGTCGATCAAAGCTGGGTTGGGCCAGTCGATAAGTCGTTATCGGGAATGCAGCCAGGTCACGTCTTGCCCTAGCCGCCAAATAATCTTGCGGCCTTGAACGCCGCATCAGCCCGATGCGAGGTCCTCGGGCGCGTCCACATCTTGAAGAATCCCTAAGTCGTCCACCTCGATCATTTGTACTGCTGGGGCCTCTGCTTTGAGCAGGGTGCGCGCGCCTTGGTCCCCGGTTAAGGCCCGCATCGCGTCAAAATAGGCGCGGTGAAACAGAACGGGGTGCCCCGGGCGGCCTTGATGACAGGGTTGAATGATTGGGTAGGGTTGGCTTGCCGCACGGAACGCAAGGATTAGCGTGCTCATCGTACTGGGCGCGTGAAAGGGCATGTCACCTAAACAGATGGCGGCGCCTTGCCAGTGGGTTATCTTGGCCGCACCATGGGCCAAGCTGTGACCCATGCCAAGGCCTGCGTCGTTGGCGAAGGTTGTCGTCAGAGTTTTGAAGCGCGCCGACAGCGCCGTCGCCAAGGATTCATCACCGGGTCGCAGAACTAAAAGGGTTTCCTCAAAGGCCGGTATGATTTTACACAGGGTCGCCTCGAGCAAACTGTCGCCACTGGGTAAGGACGCGAGGCGTTTATCGCTTCCAAACCGGCGGCCCCGACCGCCTGCCAGTACGACTGCGCCGAGAGGGCCCAAGGGTTAACCGACCGCTCGAAAGTCCGCTTGCACGGTGTTGCCAGCAGTGCTTCGCAGCGCTGTGAGCTGCGCTAAAATGGCAATCGCGATTTCAGCTGGCGTTTTGCTACCAATGGGTAGGCCAACCGGCGCATGCAGGCGCGCGATCAAATCATCCGAGATATCCAGTTGTTTGAGACGGGCTTTGCGGTTTTCAGAGGTTTTCGTCGAACCCATGGCGCCAATAAAATAAGCATCGGTGGTCAGCGCTTCCATCAGACCCATATCATCAATTCTGGGATCATGGGTTAAGGCAATGATGGCGGAAAAGGAATCCGTTGCTTGGGCCCTAATGGCGTCGTCCGGGTAACTGGTGATCAGCTGAACGCCCTCGACCGGCCACTGCGCCATCAGGTTTGCTCGGGGATCGCAAACCACGACTTGATAGTCCAGTGCCTTCGCCATCTCAGCGAGGTATTGCGAAACTTGCCCGCAGCCAATTAAAAAGAGTTGGTGGCGCGGGCCAAAGGTTTGGTGCAAGGTTTTCTTGCCCGGGGTGTTGTCGAACGCGCCGTCAAACTGGAGATGTCGAAACCGCTCAGTCTCGGTGAGGGTCATATCACCGGTTGCGATATCCAAGGTTCGCTCGATGCACGCGCGCTGTTCAATCCGCTCGGTAATCGCTTGGAGGGTGTCCAGGTGATGCTGATCGACAAAAGGCTCGATCACGACATGGAGTTGACCACCGCAAGGCAGGCCAAAGCGCTCTGTTTCGGCCTGGCTGACACCGTAGACCAGCACTTCTGGGCAAGCGTTGGCCATCTCGCCGCGTTGTAATTTTTCAAGCAGGTCTTCTTCAATACAACCGCCGGACAAGGAGCCTGCGATTTGGCCTTCGCTGTTACAGGCGAGTAAGGATCCGATGGGCCTGGGGGACGACCCCCACGTTTTAACGACGGTGCACAACCAACTGGGTCGACCTTCTAAGACCCACTGCGTGAGTTGTTTTAAGACCTGTTGGTCAGCGTTTTCCATGGCCATAGCGGTTTGCGGTTACAATGTTGGGCGAGTCAGAAGTGTACAACATTTTACCTAACAAGGGAGGTCGGGCGCGGTCATGGCGACACTGCAATTAGCCTTACAACTACCGCAGGATATCGATTTGCGCGGCTTTTCATTGTTGCTGCACACTCAAAATATTGTCCATCGGATTACCCTTGAAGGGGTTTATCAAGTCGTTTGGATTGGCTCGGATGAGGATCCGGCGGCCGTCGTTACGCTCTATCAAACCTGGCTAGCGCAAGCGCCCGTTGTGGGGGCCGCGGGCCCGGGTCTGATGGGGCGTCTCATCAAGAATGCACTGGCCTTTCCGCTGACCGTTTTGATCATTGTTTTAAACTGTGGCCTCGTTTG
>Ga0115571_1003173_pt1 | contig 10488 bp, 4 predicted proteins | sample COGITO_mtgs_1205_FD_87293 | JGI IMG/M metagenome (GOLD analysis project Ga0115571, IMG submission 87293) | Pelagic marine microbial communities from North Sea - COGITO_mtgs_120531 | ecosystem: Environmental > Aquatic > Marine > Epipelagic | place: Germany:Helgoland, sampling site Kabeltonne...
AACTTTGTTGTCCGCGATGTAATTTTTTTGGTTATTTGGGAGGCCGGCGTAGGAGGTCGTGACGGTCCCCTTGTAATCCTTCAAGGACTGCGTCGCGCCCGACACCGGCTCCGCGAGTACCGCGAGTACCGCGACGACGATCGTCAGCGCGACGCGCATGCCGCCCGCGCGTCTCGACGCCCCGCGCATCACGCCTCGCGCGTGTCTGAAAAATAAATGAGTGAAGGAAACTCGACGCGCTGCGCCCCTCCTCTCCCTCACTCCTCAGCGCGACTCGAGGTGAGCGGTATCGAGCGCGGGGTTCCCTGCCCCCGACGCTCTCGAGGGATAGGCGCCGCGGCGAAAAGTCTCCGCGCGCGTCTCGCGTTGTGACCGCCCGAGCTGAGCCCCGGGGGGTTTCCTCGAGTTCAACCTGGCGCCCCTCCACGACCAAGGGACGAATAATAAACCGTGATCGCAGTGGCGGGCAGTCAGGATGAGCAAGCATTTGTCACGGCTGTCGGTCGCCGGGCTCTTGGGGCGATTTGGTGAAAAGAATCGCACGGCGACGATAGAGACGCGGTTAGAAATTTGAATTGGAAATGCGTCCCTTCGCGTCTTCATCGTACGCTCCACGGTGAGCGAATCCATACCCCAAACTCGGAAATCGCTTTTTTTTGAGGATCAGGATATTTCCAGACGAATCGCTCGCGGTTTTAGGTTTAGCCCTCGTTCTACCCGCTGCTTCGGGGACCAATTTTCGATCGGCTGCTTCGACGCGCGGTCCCCTCGCGCGCGCTCACTTCGCACCGCGAACGTAGACCGCCTCGCCGACGCGCTCGGGAGGTTTCGGTGTTTAGGTAGAAAAAAGAGGTCGAGTCGCACGGACACGATGATGCGTCGCGCCGCGTCCACGCTGCTCCGGCAGGCGAGGACGGCCCACGCCACCACTTCCACCGCCAGGGCCACCGCGCCCCTGTGCGCGGTGCAGGCCAAGGGGTTCGCGCCGATCGCGCGCGGGTTTCACTCCTCCAACGTCGCCGCCGGGGGCATCAACGCCCAGGAGCTCTCCTCGCTGCTCGAGCAGCGCATCTCCGGCCACTACTCCGCGCTCGACATCGACGAGATCGGCCGCGTGCTGTCCGTGGGCGACGGCATCGCGCGCGTGTACGGCCTGAACAAGATTCAGGCTGGCGAGATGGTCGAGTTCGCCTCCGGGGTCAAGGGCATGGCGCTCAACCTCGAGAACGACAACGTCGGTATCGTGTGCTTCGGTTCCGACACCACCATCAGCGAGGGAGACATCGTCAAGCGCACAGGTGCGTGCGATCGCGCCGACCCGACCCGCCTGAACCCCGACTAATCATTTTCTGACCCCCGGCCGCAAAACGACCCTCACGAACGGGTCGCCCCGTTTTTTTCACTCAAAACCCCACCGCCCCCCCGACCACTTTCTTCCCCCGCGCTGACCATCGACGTCCCTCCCTCCCATCCACTCAGGCGCCATCGTCGACGTCCCCGTCGGCCGCGGCATGCTCGGCCGCGTCGTGGACGGCCTCGGCCTGCCCATCGACGGCAAAGGCCCCCTCGTGGACACCAAGGTGCAACGCGTCGAGGTCAAGGCGCCGGGCATCATCGTCCGCAAGTCCGTGCACGAACCCATGCAGACCGGCCTGAAGGCTGTCGACTCGCTCGTGCCCATCGGCCGCGGGCAGCGCGAGCTCATCATCGGAGATCGCCAGGTTGGCAAGACCGCGATCGCCATCGACACCATCATCAACCAGAAGGGGGTCAACCAGGGAACCGACGAGAGCAAAAAGCTCTACTGCGTCTACGTCGCCGTCGGACAAAAGCGATCGACGGTGGCGCAGCTCTATAAGCTGCTCGAGGACAAGGGCGCGATGGACTACACCGTCATCGTCGCCGCGACCGCGTCCGACCCGGCGCCGCTCCAGTTCCTCGCGCCCTACTCTGGCGCCGCCATCGCCGAGTACTTCCGCGACAACGGCATGCACTCGCTCATCATCTACGATGACCTCTCCAAGCAGTCCGTGGCGTACCGCCAGATGTCCCTGCTCCTCCGCCGTCCCCCCGGACGCGAGGCGTTCCCCGGTGACGTCTTCTACCTCCACTCCCGCCTCTTGGAGCGCGCGGCGAAGCTCAGCGACGACGTCGGAGCCGGGTCCATGACGGCGCTCCCCGTCGTCGAGACGCAAGGCGGCGACGTCTCCGCTTACATCCCCACCAACGTCATCTCCATCACCGACGGGCAGATCTTCCTCGAAACGGAGCTCTTCTTCAAGGGTGTCCGCCCGGCCATCAACGTCGGCCTCTCGGTGTCCCGCGTCGGATCCGCGGCGCAGATGAAGGCGATGAAACAAGTGTCCGGGTCTCTCAAGCTCGAGCTGGCGCAATACCGCGAAGTCGCCGCGTGCGCGCAGTTCGGCTCTGACCTCGACCCCGCGACGCAGTTCCTCCTGAACCGCGGCTCCCGCCTCACCGAGGTGCTCAAGCAAGGCCAGTTCGTGCCCATGCCCATCGAGCAGCAGGTTGTGGTGATTTACGCCGCGACGAAGGGTTACCTCGACAAGATCGCCATCCCCGACATCGGCGCTTTCGAAGTCGGCTTGCTCAAGGAGGTGTCCCCGGCGCTGCTCGAGACCATCCGCACCGAGAAGGCCATCTCCGACAGCACCGACGCGAAGCTCAAGGAGCTCTGCGAGGGTTACACCAAGGGGTTCATCGCCTCCACTGCGGCTTAATTCGGCCATGGGTCGTCTAGACGGGGTTGGGATCGATATCGCCCGATGCGTCGGTGGGTTCCGCGACGGGCGCGTGTGTTTTATCATCAATCACGGTAACCGCGCTCCTCCTTTGGCGGCGCGGTGGCCTCATCATGTTCTGTTTCAATAAAACGAAGTATCTCATTACGAAGTATCTCGAAGTTTCTCGAACCGCGTTCTATATAAATCCGACGATCCCGAGCTCACAGCCGCGCCCTCGGCTTGAGCCCCGCTTTTCGACCCATCGATTGAAAGAAACTCTCCGGCAACGCCCGGTACTGTTCGAACGCCCGTCGCCGTTCCTCCGCCCTGCCCTCCGCGTACGTCACCGCCAGCCCATCACGCATCACCCGCTTGTACCCAGCCACGCCCGCGCGGGGCATGGCCGCGATGCGAGCCGCGACGTCCAGCGCGGCGCCCACCAGGTTCGGCGCCAAGTCCCCGGGAAGATCGTTCGGAACGGCGCCCGGGGATCTCGACGTTCCTCTACCCGCGCTTGAACCGTTCCCCGCGTTCCCCCCCGCTACTACTCCCCCTCTCCCTCCCCCTTCGCCTCCTTCTCCTCCTTCTCCTCCCTCCGCGGCGCCTCCACGTGTCGCCATCATGGTGTGGAGGTCCGCGTCGACGTCGCTGAGGTCGTGCGCGTCGTCCGCTTCGTGTACCACGAGGTTGACGAGGCCGCATCTGTGGGCGTCGGTGGCGGCGAGCGGGGATGCGGCGAGGCTGGTCATCCTCGCGACGTTCGCGCCGACGATCCTCGCGAGCTTCTGGCTCAGTCCCCAGCTCGGGAGGATGCCGAACGCGGCGTGCGTGTCCCTGAAGGACGCGCGCGGCGACGCGAGGAGTATGTCACAACCGAGCGCCAACTCAAATCCCGCGTTGATGGCGACGCCGTTGATCGCCCCGACGATGGGAAAAGGGCAGAGCTCCATCTGGTGGACGATGTCGTCGTCCACGCGGCTCTCGTCCATCTTGAACACCCGCTCGGCGTCGCGCAGGTCGATCCCAGTGCTGAACGCCCGCCTCCCGGTGGCGGTCAGCACTACGCATTTCACAGATCTATCCACACGAAGCTCCCTGAAGGCTTTCGCGAGGGCGAGAAGCATGGCCCGCGTGATGGCGTTGACGGTCTTCGGGGAGTCGATGACCACCACGGCCACGCCGGGAACGGACGCGAGGCGGTGGACACGCACCGACATAGATGCGCGTCCGGCGAGTGAGGAGACGGGAGGCTTCATGATGAAGAGGGTGACTCACTCGCCGCTCAAAAATAACAAACGGTGTTTGAGATTCACATTCACGGGACGATGGGTCACAACTCAAGAAATCGCCCCATACAAAATTCACGGACCGCTGATGGCCACAACGCGGAGAGATGCCGGGAACTCGACGCGCTTTCTGGGCGGCGACGATAAAGCCCGCCGTGGGGCACTGGAGCGTAGACACTTGGAGCCTCGCGGCCTGGAGCCTGCAAGTGCCTGGAGCCTCGCGGCCTCGCACGCGTGAGCGTCGACGGTTCCGAGCGCGCGACGAGCGTGTCACTCGTCGCGGCCCCGGCGTCTCTCGAGTCACGCGGCGTCAGCCTCATCGTGACTCGTCGTCCGCCGGGAGCAAAGACGTTATCTCGGGAGGAGGGTGGAACGACCAGCGCGGCGCGAGGGAAGGAATGCCCCGTGCGTGAGCGAAAGGAAGGTCTCGAAGGGTAAAGCGCGAGTGTCGGGTGGTCGGGGATGCCGCCGTCGATACTCAGCGGCGCGGTCCGGGCGAGCGCGCGCGCCGGCGACGACTCCGCAGTCTTGCGGCGCCACGTGAACGTGTCGAATGCGCGAAATGCGACGAGTCCCCGAGCGGCGGTCGGGCCGCGAAGACGCGTGAAACGGGCGGCGTATCCCGCGAGAACCGTCCCGGGGTACATCCACGGGAAGTGGAGGCGCGGCGACGCGTCGACGGCGCGCGTCATCGACTCACGGACGACCGTCGGCACCGAGGGCGAAGGGAATGAACCCGAAGACGACCGCGGCGACACGAACGCTGTACAGAAGACGCCCTCCGCGTCCGACATCCGGCGCGCGCTCTCCGCCGCGGCCGTCATCCGCGAGACCACGACGCACGCGAACAACGCCGGGCACGCCGTGCATGACGAAACAGAAGAAGTGACGGACGAAGAGGATGCAGAAGACGACCCGTGGTTCAACCATCTACCGTACATCCTCGAGTTCAGCTCGCCAATCGACGCCGTCGCCATCCTGGACTCAATCGACGAGGACATGCAACTCGCTTTAGAAACCGAGCGCGTCGGCGACGCCGCCGAGCGTACCTCTGACTCCACGCTGACGGACCCCACCGGTGATGCCGACGCGGGGAAGTCATCGATCCCGGGGACACACATTGGAACACACGCGGCGAATGATGAGTTCATCGGCTACGGAGCGCTGTTCGCGTCCATCGCCAACCTCGGCCTCCCCGCGCTGGTCAACTCGTGCATCGAGCCGGTGATCAGCAGTGCGGAGACGGCGTGCGCAGGTAAGATCGGCGTTTTGTACCTCGCGGCGTTGGCGCCGTCGTCGTCGCTCTTCGCGTTCGCCGCCGAGATGTGCTTCGCGGTTTCAATCGTGGTCACCAACACAATCGCTAAAACGGCGGCGGGCGAATCTCGCGCCATGTCTTTGGCCGAGTCGGAATGCGACGTCATCACCGACGGTATGGAGGAGGAGGAGGCGACGCGGAACATGCGCGGGACGATCACCGCGGCGGTCGCGGCGTCGTTCGTGTCCGGCGCGGTTCTCGCGCTCGCGCTCGCTCTCGCGGCGGGTCCGCTTCTGAGCTTGATGCACGTACCCCCGGAGGTCGCGCCCGTCGTTCGTACCTACGTCGCGGTGCGCGCGCTCGGGCTGCCGTTCTTCGCCGCGTCCAACGCCGCGGAGGGTGTGTTCATCGGGCAACGCGACGGCGTGACACCGATGGTGGCGTGGACCGCGACTGGAGTCATCACCCTCGGCGTCATCGTCCTCGCGGCGCACCCAAGCGCGCTCGGGCTCGGTCTGCCGGGAAGCGCCGCCGCCATCTCCCTCGGACAGGCGCTCACCGCGCTCTGGTTCTTCCGCGGGCTCGCGCGGAACGGGTGGCTGGCGTGGCCCGAGGGAGACGCGCGCGAAGGGGCCGTCGGCGAGGACGGCGCGGGGGACGCGGGGTGGTCGTCGCCGGGAGCTTGGAGGTCGGAGCTCACGCGGCGGGCCTCCGCCTTCGCGCTCGCCGCTAAAGCGCTCTGGTCTCGGTCCGTGTCGGTGCTGGTGGAGTCCAGGATGCTGAACGAGATTGGCTGGATGTTCCTCGGCGCGTTCAGTCGTATGGGTACGTACGCGGCGATCACCGCGAGCGCGAGCGCGTTGGGCGTGTTGCCCGGCGCGACGCACAAAGTCGCGATGGAAACATTTTGGATCTTATCCTTTCTCACCGAGCCGGTGTTCACCGCGTGTAACGCGTTGATCCCGCGTGAGTTGCACGCGGGGCGGTGGGGCAGCGCGCGGAAGCTCCGTGGTGCGCTCGTGGCGCTGTCCGTGGCGCTCGGCGCGGCGTTATCGGGGGCGGCGTTTGCGATGACGAGGACCGCGGTGTATTCGGACGATCCGCTCGTGACGGCGGCGCTGATGACGCTCACGACGCCGCTGTCCGTGGCGCTGGGGCTCAGCGCGATCGCGTACGGCGTGGAGGGCACGATCATCGGGTGCGGTGAGGTTGGGTACCTCGGACGGACGCACGCGAGGGACTTTTTACTGGTGCTCGCGTTGCTCAAGGCGCACCAGGTTTTTCCCGCAATCGCCGGTTCGGGGCTCGCGGGGATCTGGTGGGTCCTGGCGTTCTTCCAGGGCTTGCGGATATGTCAACACTGGTTCCACCTGGCGATGACGCGGCCGTTCTGGGAGGTTCAAGAAGTGGAAGAAGAGGAGGAGGAGGTGAAGGCTCTGCTCATCGCGTGACGGGCCGGACCGATTGATTTTACATTTATTTGGATTTTGTTATTGGTTGGAGCCGAAGAGCTTCGCGGCGTTTGTAAGAACACATTTGCACTTTAAGGATGTCATTCATCACAATCACACGCGTCTACGTGTCTAGGTGTACTTGCCGCCCGGCCCGAAGGAGTAGAACTCGTTGAAGTCCAGCCTGGCGCAGAGGCTCGCCAGGTTCGGCTCCAGGTGCGCGCTGCCGTTCAGCGCTTCGAGCAGCACCCTCAGCTGCGCGTCAAAGTCCTTCTCGAGCCGCCCAACCTCCCCGCTGTACTTCTCACCCTCCGCGGCGTCGAAGATGGCCTGCGCCGCCTCCCGCCTCGCCTCCACGCGCTCCCTCGCGCTCGACGTCGCCCGCACCCCCGGAAGATCCTCGCCACCCGCCACGCTCAACCGACCGGCGCGGAGGTTCTCCCGAAAACACCCGCGCCGCGGCAACTCCTTCTCCAGCGTCTCGGACAACCCGCAGAAGCGCAGGCACACGTTCTTGATGCGCTCGAGCGCGCGCAGGATCCGCGGCCAGAACAGCATGCCCTCCTTCATACACGCGTCGAGGAACCGTTCGTGCGCGTCGATGAGCTCGTCCACGCTCTGCGCGTCCCTCAACGTCTGTTCGAACGCGTGCCAATTCGGCTCGACGACTTCGCACATGAGGTAGTAGGTGAAATTCTGGAGAAAGTGTAACATGCGCTGGCTCAGGACGTACGCGCGGCCGAGAGACCCGGCGTCGCCCGCGCCCGCGGTCTGCGCCGCGGCCGCGCGGGTCGCCTGGTGCGTCTGCCACGCCTCGCACATTCGCCGCTCGACGTGCTTGAAGTGGAACACGTGGCGGAAGAGCAGCTGGTACTTGGTGATGGCGCGCCTGGACAACACAAGGGACACGGGCCACGGCGCGTTGTAGTCCAGCGCGAACGTCTCGAACCCGGTTAGTCGCAGCGCCTCCTTCGGGGTCATGTGGTCACCGTGGGCGTCGTCCGTGTCGAGGTCCGCGTCCGCGGGGGCGTACCCTTTGGCGCCGCCGGTGACGTGAATCGATAAAAGCTGGTGGATGATCCCTTGCCGCTCGAGCGAGCACGTCAGGTCGTCGTTGTGCGGATCGTCGTTCGCGGTGGACAGCTTCAGGGACAGCTCCAGCAGCGACTGCAGCCTGGAGACGCTGATGTCGGGCGCGCGCCTCGCGAGCTCCTCCCCCGCGTTGTCGGTGAAGTGAACGAGAAAGTCACCTTTGTCCAGGAGAAAGTATCGCTTCACGGCGCGGAGTCGCCCGTGCAAGTCGCCGTCGCCCAGCACCGCGCGGAGTAACCCGACGGACGCGTGCTTATGCGCGGCGTTGATCCGCGACGCGTGCGCGTTCGCACCCGCGGAGGACGCGCCGCCTCCGAGCGCGAGACGCCCGAGGCCGTCGGGGGGAATCGGCGGCAGCGAAAAATCAGACGTAGACGCCTCTCCACCCTCGCGCGCTCGCCTCGAAACCCGTCCTCCTCCTCCTTCCGTCGACGACGTCTGCGACTCGCGCATGGCGTTGATGTACTTGCCCGTCGTGAGCGCCTTCTCCGCGAGTCCCTCGCCCAGGAACGCGGGAATCTCCGATCGCAGCGTGTACCTCGCGTGCCAGTAGGTGGCGTTGTAGTCCAAGGCGAGGGACTCCTTGCGAAGGTGCGTGCGCTCGATGACGAGGAACTCGTCGTACGGGTCGTCCACCACGCCCTCGTACACCCACCGCTCCACCGCCTTGGCGTACGGCGCGGACGCCGCGCGGAGCAGCCGCAGCAGCAAGTCACGCGCGGTGGCGTCGCCCGCTCTGGCCGCCGCCTCCCGGTGAATCTCATTTAAGAGCGACGCGCCTCGGAGGTTCGGCGCGCGCCTCGCCACCCTCGCGAGCAGCGACATCGCCCCAACCGCCGGCTGCACGTAGAACCACGCGCTCTGCAACGATAAGCGGCCGACGTTGCGCTGGTGCTCGAGCTGCACCACCATCGTCCGCCAGTCCTGGAGGAGCTCTTGCATCTCCGCGGCGAGCGCGTGCGCGATTAGGCCACCCTCGAACCGTTGCCGGGACTCCACGTAGTCCGCCACCGCCGCCGCGGCGGAACACAGCGGGAGCATGCCGTCCACGAGCGCCGCGAGGCTCCCTTCAAGCCCGGGTTCCACCGTGAAGCGCACGGCGGTGCCCGCGAGCGCGGACTTACGCGTCGACGACTCCGCCTTGATGTAGTCACCCGCGGAGGAGAGCGGAGCCGCGACGGGCTCCCCAGTCACCGCGTCCACCCTCCTCGCCTTGACGTACCGCCCCTCCGCGCCCAGCATCGCGTACAGTAAGTCATCGAGCACCAGAAGCTCCTGGCACGCGGTGGTGTACATGTCCAGGGGCTTCCCCGCCGCCGGGTCAGAGGCGGCGGATTGAGATCGATTCGTCGATTCAAATCCCCCGAGGTGCGCCCCCGTGAGGTAAGGCCGCGTGGACATCCAGTTGGGTAACGCGGGAAAGTCCACGCCCTCCTTCAACGGCGGGCGTTCACCCGAGATCTGCGCGCGGATGTTCGCCGCGACGGACGGCGTCGACGGCGCGGGCGGCGCGGGCGACGTCAGATCCAACGTACGCATCCGTTCGCGAAAGTCCGGGTCCATCGTCTCTCCGCTCAGTCCTCCATCTTGAGCCGCCGGCCGCTGCGTCATGGTTCGCATGCCGACGGACGCGCCGGGTGTGTCGGGTCCGGGGGTACCGGTGGCGTCGTCGCTGGCCAGCGGGTTGGTGTTGAACGAGAAGTGTTCCATGGGAAGGTGCGTGGTCTCGACGCTTCGCCCCGCGCTCTCCGCGCGTTGGCTCATCTCGAGGTTCACGGTGGGCGACGGGACGTCGACGTGGTCGTCGTCGTCGTGGTCCATCGCGGGGTCAGATGCCCCGCCGCCGGATGATCCGGCGGTCGTGGGGAACGATTCGCCGCCGCCCATCGTCGTCTCGAAGGTCTCGCCCGGACGCCGCGTCACCGCGGCGAGCACGTGCGGGTCCGCCGCGATCTTCGCGACGACCGCGAGGAACTTGTCCACCTCCCCGGCGCCCGTGCCCTTGAGGGATTCGTACGCGCGTTTGAACGCCTCCGGGTCCGGGGCGCGCTCCGTGAGAAGGCGCTGGGTCTGCGTGGTGGCCACCTTGGTGACGTCGTACGGGGAGATCATCTTGCCGAGCATGGCGACCGACGCGGTCGCAAGTCCCTCGGCGCCTCGTCCTTCGCCGATGCCGAGGTCCACGACGAGGCGGCCGACGAGCGAGCGCAGGCGCTCGGTGAGCTCCGGGTCCGGCGGGGACTTGGAGGTCATCGCGATACACACAGAAGCGCCGGGGTGGGTGTGGTTCCTTAACCCGGGGTTCTGCTCGGGCAGCCGCGAAGAGACGCCCTCTTGTGTGTGGTGGCGCGTCCAATGAAGCCTTCTTTCTTTTGGTTTTTGAATTCAGAGCCTGGTTTCGAAGGTGAGTGTTCGTTAACGGATGTGGCAAAATGCATATGTAATGTAGTCAGAGCGAATCCGTATTTAATTGATTAATTGGAAATCTCTGACTGGACCAATGTGCGAGAAAAGAGCGGAAAAACGCAGGATGGATTTCCAGCGAGAAGAAATACAAGAACATCGCCAGCACCGCCCGCCACCCCTCTTAACTTGACGCCGCGTAGCGCTAGCACGCAAAGTCGAACGTAGCAAACATGGTGAGTGCCACCCCACGG
>Ga0115571_1003193_pt1 | contig 10452 bp, 6 predicted proteins | sample COGITO_mtgs_1205_FD_87293 | JGI IMG/M metagenome (GOLD analysis project Ga0115571, IMG submission 87293) | Pelagic marine microbial communities from North Sea - COGITO_mtgs_120531 | ecosystem: Environmental > Aquatic > Marine > Epipelagic | place: Germany:Helgoland, sampling site Kabeltonne...
ACGACGACGACGACGACGACGACGACGGCTTGAAGCTCACGGCGCCGGACCTCGCCATCATCCTCCTCGCGGAGGTTGCGGCGGAGCACGACGAAGATTTCAGGGTGCACCTGCCCGTCTTACTTCACGCCGTCGTGGCCACTCTGGCGGGGTCGCCGGAGCCGACGGTCCGCGCGCACTGCCGCCAGCTCCTCGCCAACCTAACCCACGCCATCGCCGCCAGGCCGCTGGGCGCCAAGGGACGCGCGGGCTCGGATAAGATTTCGTACGACTTTCAAAATAACGGCGTCGACCTCGCACACGCCGGTCTCGTCCCCGGTCTTCAGGTCACCCCGGGCGTGCCCGGGTGGCAGGGGGAGGTTGGCCAGTGGGGCGCCGCGGGTATGACGGGACAGGGACAGGGACACGGTATACCCGGATTTGGCGCCGACGCTCGGTATAACAACGCGTACGGAGCGAATTTGGGAACTAATAATTCGGGTTCCTACGGCGGCGGCGGCGTGGACGAGGACGACGACACCAAGGGCCGCGCGGCTGTCGCCAGGCTACAGGGCTTACTCGCGCGTCCCGGCGGCGGCGGCGGGGCGGGCACTACCGCGGGGGGTCTCATCGGCGGCGTGATTGTGAGGGGCGGCGCCACCGAGGGCGCGGCGCCTTGGACCCCCGAGTCCATCGCGCAGCTCGTGGGTCTCCTCCCCGACGCGATGGTGTTCGAACCCGGGCTCCGGGAGCAGTGGGCGGACGAGGCTAGGCGTTGGCTGCTCCGCGCCGCTTCGTATTCGCTCGCGGCGACGTCGGCGAGGGTGCTAGCCGCGCTGAGGGTACCGTTGGACCTCGAGAGCGGCGAGGCGCTTCTCGCGGCGCTGTGTTCGTCGGCGGCGGCGGCGGAGGGTGGGACGGTCGCGTACGGCCTCGTGTCCGACCGACGCGGCGCCGACTACCGGTCCTCGCGCGGGGGTGGCGCGCGGAGGGTGGTATCCGCGCGGTCCGCGTCAGCCGCCGCGGATCTCGCGGGTCTTTTACTCGACACGCTGACCGAGATGCTGGGACACGTCGCGCACCGCGAGCGCGACATCATCGAATACCCGCACGTGCTGTGGGGCGCGGCGGCGTGCCTCCGGACCTTACACCCGCCGCTGTACGCGCGCGCCGCGAGGCTCTTTTCGGCGATGACCCTCGCGTGGCCGCTCGACGATCCAAGCGGCGCGAGCGAGGAGATTTTGAGGTCGGCGGCGCCCGTGCCAATCGGGACTCGATTCCCCGCGCACGCGACTCGAAACCCGGCGGTGGCTCAGGCTGTCGCCGCCGCGCTGGACGCGTGGCGACGCGGCGCCAACGCCAAGGACTTCGACGCGACGTGGCGCCCGCCTCCGGGCATGCCCGCGCCCGCGATGAGCCTCCCGGACCTGGTGCCGCTCCTGCTGAAAGGGTTGACGCGATCCGAGTCTGCGGCGCACTCGGCTCGAGGGCTCGCCGCGATTGTCCCGCGGGTCGGCGTGAGGGACAGGTGGGGCGGTGAGCGCGCGCTGGCGTTGGCGACGAGCGGGTTACTCCCGCTGGTGCTCGCGGCGGCGGTCGCGGCGGAGGAGGATGCCGCCCGGGAACGCGACGAGGGAGGCGTCGACCCCCGAGGTCTCGAATCAGCGCCATCCCCGTCGCCCTCGCCCCGCGCGTCCGTCGCCAAGACCCCGACCGCCGGGACCGTGGTCAACGCGTCACCCGGCGGGATCAACGCATCCCCGGCGGCGGCGATGGCGGCGGCGGCGATGGCGAGGGCACGCGCGGGTCCGCTCGGCGCGGGCGAGGGCGCGGCGACGGGCCGGTGGCTCGCCGCGGGTCTCCGGTCGGCTTCACCCCGCGGCGACCTGGACCTACTCGCCGCGACGCTGGACTCCGTCCTCCCGTCGCCGCGCGCGAGGACCGCGGTGGGACGGGGTCGGAGGTACGCGGTCGCGCCGAGGCGGCGCGGGATCAAGCTCCCCGCGCCGCCGCCGCCGCCGCCCCCCGGCGCGCCGAGGTGCGGGCGCCTGGCGGAGATCCTCGCCGATCCCCTCGCCGCTTTCGTGTTCCCGCGCCACGCGGTTCCTTGCGCGAAGACCTTGGTGGACATCGCGGTGGGCCAGGGCGGGGAGAACGGCGGGGATGAAGGCAGCGCGGCTGCGGCGGCGGCGCTCGCGCTGCTCACGGCGTTGGTCACCCGCGCGCGCGGCGAGGCGGCGGCGGCGGTGTTCGACCCGAGGGCGTCGGGCAGCGGTTCGTTGTTTGCGCCCGTCGCGTCTCTGTTGGACGGACCGCACTCCACGCCCGCGCTGGAGCTGCTCACGAAGGTGGCGGCTGGGACAGCGGCGGCGGCAGCGACGACGACGACGACGGCGGCGTACGGGAACGGGAACGATGTCGGGGACTGGGGACCGGTCGCGAGGCTGGGCGCGCCGGCGACTATGTGGGACAGCGTCGACGCCAACGGGGGTCGGGCGGTGGACCTGATGTACGGGGTGTTGCTGAGCGGGGGGATGGACCCACACCGTGCGGCGCTGCCGGCGTGCCTGGTGAGCGACTCGGCGGATAACTGAGCGTGACGATCACGATAGAAACTTAGAAGCGTAGCGGGCTCGGGTGTTATTAAAGGCGAGCCAAACTCGACGGCGGGTGTCCTCGTTGACGACGCGATTGAAACTGGCGGTGCGTGCGTGCGGCTGGCTGGTATTACAATGCGAGCCTAAGACTCTCGTTCACGTTCGTATCCGTCGTGCATGAACGACGCCCTCCTCCGCAAGTTGCCCCTCGAAGTGCCTCCACGAGCCCCACTCCCGTGAGAGTCGTGGAGAAACCCATTAACAATAAGACGAACAACTCGCGAAGAAAGGCGTCTGGTTCCCTCATTCTCATTCTCACTCTCATCTCGTCGCCCCCCCGTCCCCCTTGTACGCCGACACCTTGGACACCTCCAGGTAGAACGGCCCGGACGCGAACGTCGGGTTCAAATCCCCCATCCCGTACAGAAACTTGGACAGCATCACCTGCATCGACCGCACCGACGAAGGTCGAATGGATCGGCGATCCGGCGACCCAACCGGCACCGCCTCACCCCGACGCACCGGCTTGAAGTCGGCGAAGGGCAGGTCCACGGTCCACCACTCGCCCTCCACGGTGTCGAACGCGGCGTGGAACGCGATGTTACCCCACCAGTCGTCCTCGTCGTAGACGATGAGCTTGAACCTGTTGCCGTCGCCGCGGACTTTCAGACGAACGCCGTCGTACGCGGAGAGGTCCAGCGGGCGCTCGTAGTTTCGCGTTCGCATGGAGACGAACCCGCCGCTCTGACCCTCGACGACGCCGCCGAGCTTGGCGCAGGTACCGCCGTCTGCATCCGGGATGGTCACGATGCTCCCGGCGCCCTCTGAGCTGCCGCCCATCACCACGTCGTTCAGGGCGCCCCACACGGTGGGAAACGTCGCCGCGTCGTTCCCTGACGACGTAAAGTCGTAGACTGCGACTTCGTTCTGCGACGACGAGCCGAGCACGGGGGTGGGAGCCGTGGGTTTGGCCTGCAGCGGCGCCTGACCGAAGTACTCCATCTCCGTCGCGGCTTGTTTCACCCTCGGGGGCGTCACCGCGGAGAGCACGGGACCGATGACGGGTAGCTCCTCGAACCACAACTTGCCATCGGAAGCCTCGACGCGGAGACCGCGCCCATCTCCGCGCCCGGTGGCGCGCCCGGGCCGAGATGCGCGTCGCGAGCGGGCGATGCGCGTTCGCGATACCCTCGAGGAGAGATGCGCGATGGACGGGGCGGCAATCGCGAGAGTCGACATCGCCGATATGCCTCGGCGTGTGCGCGAAGGAGTGAGTGAGATCCGCCTCGGAGGGGCGTTTCACTCCGAGATCTGTCCACGTTCTCCCGAGCGGGTCTCCACGTGATAGATACGGAATGCTGAGTGGACCTTCCACGCCACTCCGAGAGGCGACGCGCACCATGCGACGCGTCCAACTTCTCGCCCTCGCGCTCCTCGCATCGTGCGTGATCCCGGCGCACGCCGCGAGATTCTCCATCGGCAATCCCCTCGCCTCGCTCCGCTCGCACCACCGAGTTGAGGCGGACACGAAGCCTAAATCGAACGATGACGCGACAGCAGTGCAGCTCGAGGAACATCGCCCCGCGTTCGAGTCATTCCTGGACGCGTTCCCGGATAAGCGCGAGATGTACGCGGACGCGGCGAAGTACGCCGAGCGTCTCGAGATCTTCGCCAGGAACATGCTCCTCGCGGCGGAGCGCCAGTCGCAGGATCGCGGGTCCGCGACCCACGGCGTGACGCAATTCAGCGACCTCACCCCCGAGGAGTTCTCGTCAACCTTCCTCGGGTCAAAGGTCACCAACGACGACGTCGCCTCGATCCGCGAAGGGATGACCACGCTCCCGGACTACCCCACCGACGACCTCCCGCTAACCTTCGACTGGCGCGAGAAGGGCGCGGTGACCAAGGTCAAGAACCAAGGCGCGTGCGGCTCGTGCTGGAGCTTCTCCACCACCGGCGCCGTCGAGGGGGCAAACTTTCTAAAAACCGGCGAGCTCGTCTCCCTCTCCGAGCAGCAGCTCGTGGACTGCGACCACACGTGCGACCCGAAGCACCCGCGCAACTGCGACTACGGATGCAACGGCGGCCTCCCGCTGAACGCCATGCGATACGTCCAGAAGAACGGCCTGGACACCGAGACTGACTACCCCTACCACGCCGTCGACGGCAAGTGCGCCAGTAAGAAAAACGGACCCCCCGTCGCCTCCGTCTCAGCGTTCAACCTCGTGTCCACCGACGAGGCACAGATCGCGGCGGCGCTCGTGAAGCACGGCCCGCTGTCCATCGGCATCGACGCCGCGTGGATGCAGACCTACGTCGGCGGCGTCGCGTGCCCCTGGATATGCAACAAGCAAGGGCTGGACCACGGCGTGCTCATCGTCGGCTACGGAGTGAACGGAACCGCGCCCGCCCGGCCGTGGCACAGGACGCAGGACTACTGGATCGTCAAGAACTCGTGGGGAACCGGGTGGGGCGTGGAGGGAGGATACTACCACATATGTAAGGACCGAGCCGCGTGCGGGCTGAACACCATGGTGGTGGCGGCGGATGCGTGAGGCGCGTGAGTTATTTTTTGCAATGTAAATTTTGTGTCATCGTGACTATCAACCGCCGGCTTGTTTCAGCATCTCGATGATCTTCTTGTGCTCGTGATACACGGCATATGTCATTGGTGTCCTATCTTGGTCATTAGCTTTGTGGACATCAGCGCCGTGCACGGCGATGCAATCCTCGTCTCTGCACTCGACCGCGAAGTGGAGTGGGGTCCAGCCTGTCTCGTCAGTGGCGTTCATGTCTGCGCCCGCCTTGATAAGCTCCGTGATGACTGACGCATGACCTCTGGCGGCGGCCCGGTGCAGAGGCGTTTGACTACCACAAGTTATCTTCCCTACGTCGGCACCCGCCTCAATCAGCGCCTTTACCACCGGTGTGTGGCCATGACGAGAGGCGCAGTGTAGAGGCGTGAAGCCTCCGAACAGGTCCGTGTTCACGTCCACCCCAGACTTCAGGAGGGCCCTGACCGCGGGCATGTTGCCGTACCTTGCCGCCCAGTACAACGGTTCAGAGAGATAGTTCGGCTTTGCTGCCTCGATCTTCGCCTTCATCGACCGAACGCCGTCAACGCTCCACACTGCGTCGTTGTACCACTTGCCCACCTGCGCCAAGTTGAGGGTAGATATCAAGTCGAGCCTTGGGAGTATCTCCGCGATGAACACGTCCGGGAGCTCCTCGGCGATGGCGACGACAACCGATATCTCGCCGCGTCGGATCTTATCTGCGACCGGCTCAGTCTTTCGTCTCTTGCTTCGTGTCTCCATGGCGGTGTCGAAAGTGAGGGTGCCCTCGGTCGTGGCTTTGTTACGTTCGTCTCTTCCGAGAAGTTTTTTTATTTCCCGAAACCTAGAGAACTTGGTGACGTCGCCTCACATCACACGACGCGCCCAAAGTCGGAGGCATGTCGACGACGGCGGTTCGCGCGGTCGCCCGTGCGAGGGCGGGACTGGTCGCGGCGATCAGGGCCGGGCATCCGCGCATCCGGGCATCCGGTCGTCCGGGGTCGACAACCTCCATCATGGCCCCGTTCCACCGCCGACGATGCATCTCAACTCGACCGTCCTCCGTCAACGCCTGGCGGTGCGCGTCATCGTCCGCGTCCTCGTCCTCGTCCGTCACCGCGTCGCTGGACAACCCCGTGGATAGGAACGACCCGAGGTTCGCGACCGAGGTGGAGGTGCTCGCGGTCCGCGCGCCACGGTCCGCCGTCGGCGGTCTCATGGCCAAGCTCCGGCGGCACACCCTCGACCGGCCGCGGCTCAACCGCGTGCAACACCTCGACGACGACCGCAGCCTCGTCCTCCTGGACACCGAGTCATGCCCCGTCGACGGCGACCGCGACGCGCTCCCGCCCAACGTCCTCGAAGCCTTGAAAGACGACGCTGAAGGACTCCAGCTGGTGACGCATCGCATGACTCTCGGGTACGAAGACCTCGACGCGGACGAATGCCTCCGCCGGCTCCTCCCCCACGACGTCACCGTGCCCACAGGGTTTGAAACCGCAGGGACCATCGTGCACCTCAACCTACGGGACGAGCACGAGCCCTGGAAGAAAGTCATCGCGTCCGTGCTCCTGGACAAGCTACCGCAGATTGAGACTGTGGTGAACAAAACGGGGGAGACTGGCGGGCCGTACAGGACCTTCGCCATGGAGGTGCTCGCGGGGGCTGGCGGGGACGGGCCGCTGGAGACGACGGTGAGCGAGAACGGTTCGGTGTACACGATGGACTTCCGCGGGATGTATTGGAACAGCAGGCTCGGGACGGAGCGTAAGCGGCTGGTGGATTCTTTCCGGGCCGATGACGTGGTGTTGGACCTGTGCTGCGGCGTCGGTCCCATCGCGCTCCCGGCGTCTAAAAAGTGTACAGCCGTGTACGCCAACGACCTCAACCCCGCGGCGGTGGCGTACCTCACACGGAACGCGCAGCGGAACAAGGGTACGGCGCTGGCGGGTATCACCAACCTCGACGCGGGCGAGTGTCTGAAGGTTCGCGTCGGTGCAGTTCACGCCGCAGTCGCCGAGAAAGGATCGAAGGAGGACTTGGCCAAGTTACGGTTCACGCGGGTGGTGATGAATTTGCCGCAAGGGTCCCTGGAGCTTCTCCCGTGCTTCGTCGGTGTCTTCGATCGAACCGCGTGGCCGCCGGAGACGTTGCCGACTGTCGACGCGTACGCGTTTTCTAAATCTGACGAGCCCGAGTCCGACGTCGGCGCGCGCGCTGCGAAGGAGCTCGGCCTCCCGGAGGACGCGGCGGCGCTCGGGGACGGCGTCAGGTACAGGCGCGTGCGTCTGGTCGCGCCGGGGAAGCACATGATGCTCGTGAGTTTCAAACTGCCGGAGCGGGCGGCTTACGCGGAGTGAGAGCTAATCGTTTGTAACGAGCGATTGGATACGTGGTATTCGCGCGTGTTGTGGGTGTGCTACTGGTACATCATTCCTCCTCGAGGGCCGCCGCCCCTTACTTTCCCCCCGTGTGCGTGTGTGCGTGTGTGTGTCCCCCCTAAATAACCGCAATAAGAGTCAAGACATCAGCGGAGGCTCGCCAGCGGGCTGCGCGCGACGGCTCCCATGCCCCGACCCGCGAGATCGTTGTACGGTGATCGCCCGGGACCCCCCGCGCCCTTCGCCCGCGCCCCACCCGCGACCCCCGCGGCGGCCGCCATCGCCGCGGCGCCGAGCCCCGCCGCCTTCTTCCTCGACGCCGTCCCTGGCGTGGCGACGGAACCTTTCGACCCGAACGACCCGAAGCCCCCGAACTGCAACGCGGGCGTGGCGGGCGAGTCCATCACGGACAGCGACCGCATCTTATCCCCGATCTTGCTCACCGCCGCGGCGCTGCCCGGGGTGGCCTCCGCGCTGCCCCGGTCCTTCTGCGCGGTGTCCACGTCGGCGGCGGCGCCCTTGGTCTTGACGAGACCCGCCACCGGCGTACCCTCCGCGGGCGCTTTGCGACCGCGCTCCGCCGACGACGCCGACGACGGGGGCCTCTGCGGGGTTCGTGTCGACGCGCTAGCCGCCGCCGCCTTGGGCGTGGACGCGACCACAGCTGTGCTCGTTCCCCTCTTGTAGCTCTTGAAGGATGACGCCGGGAGGTCGTGGCACGCGCGGCAGGTGGCGGCGTACATCCCTTCGCCGCCGATGAGCTCGACGGTTGTTTCGTCGTTGGATCCCACGCGTTTGGTGAAGGCTGCGTCGCATCCGCACGCGTTGCACACCGCGTTGAGCTTGGTGACGTCCTCAGCGATGGGTACGAGGGAGAGGACGTCGTTGAACGGCTTGCGCTGGAACGTGGCGTCCAGCGCGGCGACGATGACCGTCTTCCCCATGGATGCCCATCGCTCGCAGCATTCCGCGAGGTCGCCGAAGAACTGGCCCTCGTCGATGCCCACGACGTCGAACGCGTGCACGACGTTGTCCACATCCTTGAGCGCGCGCGCCGGGTACGCCACGAGCGCCTGGCGGTCGTGCGTGATGACGCAGCCGCGGAGGTTGGCGGCGTCCGCGGTGCCCGCATCGGCGCGGCCGGGCTCATCCTCGTACCGGGTATCACCCGCGTACTTGACGACGATGCACTGCTTGTTGGCCACCTTGTGACGCCGGATCCGCCTCGCGAGCTCCGTGGACTTGCCGGAGAACATCGGGCCTGCGTGACGGTGGCAGGGACGATGGAACGGTGAGTAAAGGGGCGCGGAGGGGGGGGAATCGGGGTGTGCTCGATATTGGCGGTATCGGGTTTTGGATTTCCGCCTCGGGGCGCGGGGACGCACCGAAGATGACCTGCAGGGTCCCGCGAGGCGCGTTGGCCACGACGCCGCTGGCGTGACCCGCGGTTTGGTTCGCCGCCGAGCTCATCTTGTTCGCTTCGCCGTTGCGTCTCTACGCGTCTCTCGGTTGTGCGGCGCAGAGTTTGAACCCCGACGGTGATTTGTTGACAGAAGAAGCTGCACGCGCGATTTTAAACGGGCTGGGCGTGCATCGGGGCGACCGAAACGGTCATTTATGAGTTATTTTTTCGTTAACCCTCTTTGACTATTTGCCCATACGTGAAACGCGTAATTGCACCTCTCCAAAAAGGTCACGAAAGGTTCGGCACCCTCCATTGTTAGGGTCGGGAGGGATCCCCGACGGTGCGATGGGTTCGCTGTACCACGAGAAGCAGGTCCAGCTTCTATGCGGCGTCCACGCGCTGAACACCCTGCTCCAGGGCCCGTACTTCACGTCGGAGGACCTGCGAGAGATCGCCGCCGAGTTTGACCAGCGCGAGCGAGATCTCATGAAGGAAGCCGGGGTGGACTCCGCTGACTTCCTGCGGTACATGGCCGAGGACAGCGGCAACGCGGCGGTGGACGGCAACTTCAGCATCCAGGTGCTCACCAAGGCGTTGGAGATATGGAACGTGGACTGCGTGCCCGTGACGGACACGACGCACTCGGAAGCGCTGATAAACCCACACGCCGAGATGGCCTTTCTGTGCAACCTCGACCAGCACTGGTTCGCCGTGCGCAAGTCCAAGACGGCGTCGCCCACCGTCCACGCCGAGGCTGCCGTGTGCGGCGACGGCGGGTGGTGGAACTTCAACAGCATGCTCCCGGCGCCCCAGCCCATCGGCGAGACCTACCTCTCCGCGTTCCTGGCGCAGCTCAGGCAGGAAAACTACTCCATCTTCGCGGTGCGAGGGAACCTGCCGGGGGAGTTTGACCGGTTCGGCGAGGGCGGAACGCACGGCCGGTGGGTCACCGTGGAGGAAGCCGCGTGCGCGAACAAGGAGAGCGATAAGGTCAAAGCCGCGGGCAGGGCGAGGAACGTAGCGTCCAGCATGCTCGCCAAGTTGGGCGCGGGGGGATGGGGAACGATTGCGGTGCCGCCGGCGGCGGCGAGGGCGGGGGGGGTGGAGCACGTTCCCGCCGGGGGGGCGAGCGGGAGCGCCGCGGCGGATGAGGATGCGGAGCTGCAGGCGGCGATCGCGGCCAGCCTCGGCGAGGGAGGCGGGGGAGTCAACGGCGGGGTGAGCGTCGGGGGAGGCGGGGAGGATGACCAGGTGCAGAGGGCCATCGCGGCTAGCCTCGCGAGCGGGGGCGCGTCCGCGGCCTCTGTACCCCCCGACCCGCCCGCGCCCGAACTCCCGCGCGCGCCGGTGCCCGATGAACCCGGCCCGAACGAGGGTATCGCGCTCGCGTTCAGGGTCCAGGAGAGCGGCGCCAGGCTCCAGCGCAGGTTCAACTCCACCGACACGATCGGCGGCGTCGAGGCTTGGCTTTTCGCGAGCGGCGGGATCGATTTCTCACAAAGGGTTTTGACGACGGCGTTCCAGCGCAAGAGGCT
>Ga0115571_1003195_pt1 | contig 10449 bp, 9 predicted proteins | sample COGITO_mtgs_1205_FD_87293 | JGI IMG/M metagenome (GOLD analysis project Ga0115571, IMG submission 87293) | Pelagic marine microbial communities from North Sea - COGITO_mtgs_120531 | ecosystem: Environmental > Aquatic > Marine > Epipelagic | place: Germany:Helgoland, sampling site Kabeltonne...
AGAACCCACCAGGGTTTAGGGTCAGCGCTGCTCATAGTACTTAAGGCGTGATTGATTAACTTGATGAAAACGTGTACACGGCTCGTACAGCGGTACACACCTCGTACACCAGAGGGGGGTTTGGTGTATGAGGAGTGTACAGAACCCACCAGGGTTTAGGGTCAGCGCTGCTCATAGTACTTAAGGCGTGATTGATTAATTGATGAAAACAGAGGGTCCAGGGCTTGTAAAGAGTCTCTGCGGGTAGGGCTTGAGCGATTCAACAGCAAATCGCATGTAATACTTCCGGGGGTGGCGGCGTTGAAGCGTTCATTCGTTCACGCTCTTCTGCTTTGATTCGTGCCAACTCCTCCGCAAGCTCTCCGCATCTCTTCAATTCGGCCCTTGCCTCATGTACATGCCGCAAGCGCACGAGTGTATCGATTGCAGTCTCCAGGGCGTGCGCAAACGCTGCGGGGATTGCGCCCCATTCCATAATAATTCTGTCAAGCTTTTGCTTCTTTGCCCGCCCCTCGACCGTTTCGGTGGTGCTGCACCATGCTGTATAGTGTCCCTTGCTCTCTTGCGTGTGCCTGTACTGGGAAACTTGGAGCTCGCATGCGTCCAAGACGCCGTCAGGTATGACAGCACCATGAAACTCAGAGGCCAGGAAGGGGATCACAACGCAGAGCTCAACGCGAGTTGCGACGGCGCGCTCGGCGTCTGAACCCGCAACAGAGAGGAAGTCTGTGGCGTTTTTGAGCTGAGAGAAGGCGACAATCGATTCCTTCCACAGAGTGGCGTCACTTGGCAAGCATACTGGACACTGGCACCGCGGGTCTACAAACGCAATGCGCTTTTCATTGCAAAACCCGTCTAACAACGATACCCCAGAATCGATGACTTTTGATATTGGCATTGAAGTAGTATCACTTTTAAGGCTCTAGTGCGAGTTTTATTCTTTCTTGGCGCGCCCCTCCTAGCGGACTCAGGAAAACTCAAGCGACAGGAGAGAAGTGGCGAGCTCCCAGCCACCCGCGCACCGCCGAACCTGACCGGGCGTGCCGCCACATTCAAGCTGGAGCACGACACGGAGTGCACATTCCGCAATGGATTGTGCTGACTCGGCGTCGAGATTGGGCACGTAGAGCGCTTCCTTGCGCGCTCGAAACGACAGCCGGGCAGTATACCGCTCCCCCAGCGTGTCCCCGCCTCCAACACTCGCACAGAGTGGGAGTAGATAGTACAAGGGGTGGCGCTTGCGTTCAAACCCATAGAGCGTTGCCACAAGCGAGAGCATGCACTTCGCAGCGCAAATGGTCGTGTTTCCACTGTGCCAGGATGGACACTCCGTTAGTAGCCGTTGGGATACGTCGCCAAGTAGCGCCGTAAGTGGCATTGGGGGAGGGTGGTTCAGGTGCGATTCAGTCGAGTGTGTTGGAATGGTAGTACGCTCCTTGGCCTTCCGCAAGATACAGTCCGAGAACTCGGTGAACAGAGTCGAAACGTCGGGACGGAATCTGGGACCAGCGGACAGTGCAAACGCCGCCGCCGCTTCAAATTCCGGGTCTGTTTGCATTCGTTCCAGCAGTGCACGGTCTACAGTGTTGGCGATCAGGGGGGTGGCGGACGTCTCCTTCATGCGGAGGAAGTGGCGGCGGAGGGGGGCGGCGTTCCTACCAAGGCGTATGGTTGCATTCGGACTGTTCCAAGCGGCTGCCAAGCCGGTCGCAATCATCCGTTGCATGTCGGAGTGTGTCTCGGAGGCGATGCCGCGGAGGCTGCGGATGCCGCGGACGATGCTCATTGCCAGCTGGTCGGATGCGATTGGCTTTGTCAGCCCCGAGAGCCACCGCTGCGCACTCATTGCTCGCTTACGAATCCGTGCGTAGCCTTCCATGTCTGGGAGGAGCATCTCGGCTGTACGATTCATTGGTTGAAGAAAGACGCACTGCTGTTGCAAATCTAATAGGATCTCGTCCTCTATTTTCACCACGCCGCCCACCTCGAGTCGTGGGTGTCTTTCCACGAGCCTAACCTTGCCATCGAACCCCACTACATCCACCAGACTTTCCACGAGCTCACCATTGCTTGCGGTGCTGCCCAGACGGGCTGCAGTCAACCTCAATGCCAATCTATTGTCCTCAACAGCGCCATCGACCACAAAGTTTTGGTTGCGGTCAGCCTTTGCAAACGCCGTTGACTTGGATTCGAGTGCTATCTTGTGATCGGTGACGTGCTGAATCCGCCGTGTGATGAGTTGGTAATGCTCGATTGCGGAGAATGCTTTGAACAGAGCGGGATTGGAGTGGACAAAGGAATCGATCTGATCGACCAAGGGCCTGTCACTTTCGTGGTAGACCCGGTAGGCGGTGGAGAAGTGAAGCGGGTCTGGGTTGACGACAATCCCAACGCCGGCAGCGACGCGTCCGTCGGTCAAGGGCTCGCAGACGAGCTCGCACCCCCCTGCTTCCAATGCCGCCAAGAGGCTCGGCGGCGGGGCATTAGACGTTCCAAGAACGAATGCATCGCGCCACTCGGCGTCAATGGAGACGGACTTCTCAAACTGGATTGGACGACGTACGCAGGAGTCAAACAGCGTGGAGGCAATCGCTGGTGCGGACGGCTCTTCCAAGATCGATGCATCGCTGCAGCATCGGAGGCGACCCGCTTCTTTGTTCTCTTGTATTCGCAGCTTTGCAAACTCGATGTGTGGTTCAGAGAGGGGGCTGCTCGTGAACATGGTCGCTTGTGGAGGAGGCTTCAGTATGAAGCCTGTCTCGATCTCCACGCACCTACCAGCAGGTTCCACCTTCTTTTTGCGCATTTTGTATTCAACCTCGGTGTAGACTGTTGTGCCTACGGTGTTCGCGGAGACCTTTGTTGTTTTCTTCTCCATCTCGTTGTATGCCAGGCAAAAGCTATTGGACTCCTTGACCCCCTCGTACAGTGTTTCGCCCATTGTGTTCACATCGACCATTTTTGTTTCCCTTACATTGCCGTTGTATGCCAAACAGAACGTGTTAGATTCTATGTGGGCAGCCAACAAGTCGGTGCGATTGGATGATTCGGTCTTGAATCGGAAGATTGGTCGGTCCATGTCTCTGTTTGGAGTGTAGCCAGTGGCGGTATTCTCATCGAAATGCCAGACACCTTCACGAGATCGTGTCACTTTTCGAGTTAGGAGGTGCGTTGGGATGCTTGCGTTGAAGGGGAGGCTGATACTTAACAGCAAGCGCATTGCCATCGTTGCAAAGTCAAAGACGGGGGCTGTGCTCACGCCGGCAGCTACGATCGACTGGCTGGCGGGTGGGGGGCCGCGCTTGCGGGGGGCGCACGTCCTGCACCGCAGCGCCACTGTTCCATTGTCCATCACCTTGTCGCATTCCTCACATGTCTTGTCGAATTGCACGCCCGTATTGGCTAGCTTTTTCGTGGGATCCGATCGGTCTCGGGCCTTGAGCTTTGGACGCTGGGCTATACCAGGGCAGTTCTTTTTGCGGTTCCAGCAAGCTTGCCCGAGAGTGGTGACACCGGGCACCCAAGGATGGTTTGTTTTGAGATCTTCATTTCGACGAATGATGTCTTCCTCAGAGCGCGGCATACTGGACACCTGTTTTCTGGGGCGGCGTCTGTAGTCTACTGATACCAGCACAGTAGGCATGGGTTATGCAGCGCTGACCCTAAACCCTGGTGGGTTCTGTACACTCCTCATACACCAAACCACTCCCGCGTGTACGAGGTGTGTACCGCTGTACGAGCTGTGTACACGTTTTCATCAAGTTAATCAATCACGCCTTAAGTACTATGAGCAGCGCTGACCCTAAACCCTGGTGGGTTCTGTACGCTCCTCATACACCAAACCCCCCTCTGGTGTACGAGGTGTGTACCACTGTACGAGCCGTGTACACGTTTTCATCAAGTTAATCAATCAACCAACCGGCTGGTATTTTTTACTGCGAATTCATCTCCTTGGCAATCGCTTGGATCGCATGCTTCGCCCCCTTGCACACCACTTCCTCGTCACCACCGACAGCGTCGTCCCCCGTGATCACCACGACACGCCCCTTGTAGTCGGTACCGAGTCCAGAGTCGTGGACGAGCTGGGTTGCGATCGCCACCTCATCCTCACATGGCGCGCACATTTTGTACTTTTTAAGTACACTTTCAACTGCGTCGACCGTCGGCAGCATTTCCTTGGTTGTTTTCTGCAGCGAGGAGCCTAGAGAGAGAGAGAGAGCTCACGTGTACACGAGTTGCAGTCGCTAAACACAGCCAGACTTCCATGGTTCGAATTCAAAAGGGGGATGGACGATTCGAGAATCTTTGATTCCACTGCCGCTGCAATCGATTACATTCAGTCTTTTCGGTGGGAAGGTGTTAGTGCGCAGCAATTACAAAGGGAGTGTCGCAAACAGAGCGTGAGAGAGAAGCAGGCGTCCGTAGGCAATGAGAGCTTTTCAGGTACCAGGGAAAAGCTCTCACAGCACGAGGGTGTTTCCCCAATACCTGGGATTCTCGGCGGAAATGGCACCTCCAGGGACGTGATTGATGGCCATTAACGCTTGCGGCGAGCGGTCCGGAGGCTTTGGCGGCGTCCCCGAGATGTATTCCGGGCGTGTTCGTGTCGGTGTGACCAGGTAACGTGGCGGTGATCGTCGGTTTTAGCTGCAAAAATCGTCAAAGTGCTTCTTTGTCACCGGGTGACAAATTACACCACTTCTTCTGTTCCGATCGCCATTGTCGCTTCCTGTGGCCTCCACATGCCAACCCAGTGCTTGGAATGCATTACAAACCCACCCGGGAAGTGTCACACACGCTGGGTGGCCTTGGGTGGCCTTGGGTGGCCTTGGGTGGCCTTGGGTGGCCTTGGGTGGCCTTGGGTGGCCGATTTCATGGTCTTTTCTGTGATTTTTGCCCCTCTCTGCACCCCCCTAGACCGTCTTAAAGCCGAGCGGTGGCATGCTAGACTGCGTATGCGTGTTCCCCGCAACGTATTCGGTGGGTGTGTGCATCCACGCGACCAGGGGATCCCGTGGTCGCGGTCGATTCAAGCTGCGAAACCGCCAAAAATCATAAAAAGTGCTAGAGGCTCAAAAAGCCAAGCGGTCGCCTTTTTAACCGCCGAGTGGATCGGTGAGGGAACTGGGGCGTTCTCCACGCTGTCCGTCGTCTCTGTTGTCGTTTCCTGTGCCATTGCCCCGCGCCCAAACCACCGGAGACCCACAAGTGGCGCCCCGGGGCTCGCAACTGCCCCAAAACACGATGAGACGCCGTCAAGTGCACGCCGAGCGCTCGGAAGTACTCAGCTATTTAAAAAACAGCGACGACGGCCGGGGGGCGAGCGAGTGGCCTCGTTGCGTTCCTTAGGTAACAGGGAGTCTGCACATACCTGATTTTCACACTGGGATTGCAATCCGGACCGTTTTCGATTTTCACCTCGGGCCGCGGAGGGGGGAGGTGTCGTATGGCGCCCTCATCTGGGGTCTGATTCGAGGCAAGGATTTGATTTGGGTGATAACAAAACGATGACCAAAATCACCGAACCAATGGTTGAGATGACGAAAGGGGATGTTGGGGAGGGAAAGCAGTGCATTCTCGGCAAGAGAAATCGTGATGAAGCCACGGAACAGTCACAGTACGAGGCCCAAAATGAGGTCAAAAGCCCACATCTTCTGCCTGGGCCATGCCCCTTGCCCACGGCATTGAAAGCAGAAGATGTGGTGTCTTGCGAGATGAGTGGTGGTGACGGCGGGTGCACTGCGGTCGCGGTGCAGCATCTTGGTGTTTGGGCGACGCGGGGCGAGGCGGTTGCCGCTCTGGACGCCCAAATCGAGCCAATGCACAAGGAATTGGAGCGCCGTTGGGGTGAAATCTGCGACGAAAGTGAGGCCGGTCTCAAAGGCGACAAGTGGCACTCGGAGGCGATCAAGCGCGCCGTAGTTGCAAATGGCTGGCACTTCAAGAAAGTGCGAATCGAGCGGACGGACCCGAAGGCGGTCGAATTGAAGACGGAGCTGAAGAATGGAAGTTATTTTGTTATTGGGGTGACCAACAACGAATGGTACAAAGGAACGAAGAAGCAGCCGCTCAAATACCCCGAGTTTGAAGTGGATGCTCCTGCGGTGGACAATACCGATTGGGTGCACTCTATTGCGATCGTCAACGGGCGCGTGCTGGACCACGACGTAAATGAAGGGCTCGCATCGCTGTGGCTAGGTGCAGACAACCAGCCGAATCCCAAAAAGGGATACATGCGATCCATTCGCAAGGTGTGGCGCGTTTACAAGTGCTGCAACCCTGGCGCCGATTGCCGCGGCGAGTGCGCCGGTTCGTGAAGCGGGGAATGTGGTACAGAGGGTGGGTTGCAACCCGACCAATTTGCAAATTGAATAGGTGGAAAGTGTACTTGTATGAGTGGGTTGGGAGTGTCGCTCCCAGGGTATGGGAGGGGAGCTGTACGCAGTTTAAAAACGCTTTAAGTTTCCCACTCACCACGCCGCCCTCGTCACATTTGCCGGGTCGCTATAGCCACGTCAAGTGCTACGTGCACGGTACTCTTAGCACCACGAATGGACTCGTCTTCCGGGTCTGAACCGGAAGTAAATGCCGTGAGTGACGAGGAGGATTTCAAGCCGCCGGTGCCCTCCAACGAGCCAGCCATTTTTGAGTCCGACAGGCTGGCCCACCTCTTTGGCATCTGTGACGAGCACAAACACGTCGTGCTTGCGCTCCTGCTGCTTGGCGACGCATTCGAATGCGCAGACCCGCCCGTGGACGAGTTGGATCACACATTCAAGAAGGTAATGAAGCTGCTTCGACCGTTGGCCTTCCTGTGCCTCTTCGGCACCCTGTGTGACGAGCTTGCCACGCTCGGTACATCGTGGGAAGAGTGTATGGAGGTCGGGTGCGGTGTCCTAACCTCAGAGGAGATGCACTTGGCGCCAGCGGCTCGATACATCTTTCGCGCACACGAAAAATGTCGATGTGCGGACGTTGAGCCACCGACTGAGTTTCATTGTCTCCTCAACGGTATGATCCACTATCCGGGTGGATGGTACGAGACGAGGGCGCGTCTCTCGGAGTTTGAAAAGATTCAAGATGCGTATACTGTTCTAATGGATCAAATTAAGACTGTTGTAAAGAGGGACGAATGCAGGTACGTACACCGCGAGTTTCGCAGCAACCAGCGGAAGGCCAAACGGGCATGGAAGAAGCTAAGATCGTTCATGTCAGTTGACGTGGTTTACAAGCGAATTAAGCGGCGGCGGACCCCACGTCGTGGTTCGGGGACACGCATGCGCGTCGGCTTTGCGCCGCTCCCACCGCAGCATCATGCGGTCACGGACAGGAAGTACAAGGGCAGTCACACGGTGAAAATTAACGAGGTGGCGGATGAAGACATTCGAGAGAGGAAGCAGCGCAAAGTCGATTGGAAAAACCGAGTGTGGGAGTTGGGGCTTGCTCCGTATGAATCGTTTTAACAAGCACCGATCACAGCGGTGGGAAGCGACATGGAACCTCGCTGCTCGGCTTCCACGGCCGCCTCGAGAGCACGCGCGTTGCGCTCGATCTCGGCTTCCTTGGCGGCATTTGCCGCCTCACGCTGCATTGCGGCAAGTTCGTCGGCGCCGATGTCAGTCTCGGAGCTGGTGCTGATCGCTTCGTCTCCTCCCTTGTCTTGCTCGATTTCCTTCTTGTTACGAGCCCTTTGCTTGCAGGGCGGGAGAACGACAGAACATCGCCTTCTGGGAACGACCGTGTGACATCTGCAGGTCACGATTGTGGAATTGGCCCTTGGAATGTACGACGTCTCGGGATGATTGTCTGTGTTTCGCAAGACGGCTTGCACACGCCGCGTGTTGCCATGCTCGCATACAACGGTGCCGTTGATTTGGACCCAAACTTCGGAGATTTCTCCAGAGGCCTCTCGACTTTTGAATGCAAGGCGCTGTGGGATCTTGTTTTGTACGATCTCCGGAGCGTCCGATCTGCCCAAGAAGTAGTAGAGCCCGTCGGGACCCGGGGGGAGCGCGGGGAGGTCACCGGATTGGATGTTGTACTCCGTATTGAGGCCATCTGTGGTCGTGCAGTCGCAGAGAGTGTCACCCCTGCAGCATGAATTGACTGCCGCTGCCATGGTTGCTCCCTGGGTAACACTGGGCCGACCGCCCTTGCCGCCCTCGCCATTCAAACCAGCGGCTCGCTTCTCTCGGAGCGTCCACCCGTAGATTGCACTTGGTGTCTCGCCGTGGTGACACAGCGCCTTCCCGTCCTGCCCAACATAGATTGCGTTGCCGTATCGGTTCGTGGCAACCTTTTTCCCTATTCTCCCAGAGGGGAGCAGAACTGTTGGTCCTGGCTTGTGGATCTGATCCTTGCGCACCATGGCTTTCTTGGTTCGCAGTCCCTGGGGTGTTGGTTGACGCTAGCGCTTCACTTGTACCATAAGGTTGGTGCTGATATCACTTGGTGTGTAGCATTCGCATGGAACAGGAAAGCAGTGACGGGGATAGTGACGGAGAGAGCGATGGAACCATTGTAGACCAAGAGGTTGACTTCAAACCAGAACCATGCCCTTGGGATCAAGACGTTGTCAAGTGGAACGAGGGGAAGGCTGCGCGTGTGCTGATTGTCACGGCGTGGAAGGCGTGCTACGATTCGGCAACGGAGCCAAACGTAAACGACGTCTGCGGGGTGCTTTCCGCCGCGTGGGGTGTGGAGCGTGGTGTGATCACTGGAAAACTTCACATGCACTTGGCGTTGCGGATTGATGACGCGTTTGCGCGCAAGAAGCGTGGCAGGACGGTGCTCGAGATTCTTAAAGAGGTGTTCAGTAGCTCGGGGTTGAAGAACAAGGACATACGTGTGGCGACCAAGAGCACTCGATTTGAGACGGTTGCAAAGTACGTGACGGATTCTCGCTACCAGCATGACCCGGAGCAGGAGGCGCGGTTTTACTGTTGCGACCCGCCTGGGACGGCTCGGAAGCGTTCGAGAGAGGAGCTGCATGCGTGCATTCAAGAAGCCCAATCCTTGCACCAGCTGCGCAAGGGGGAAACCAGAGGCACACTCGTACGCAATGTAGAAGAGACATTGCAGGTGTTCAACGACCGCCAGCTCGCCTTTGACCCTGTAAGAATGGGCGGGAAGCTGTTTGGCTTTGAAAGGGCCTTTCTCGAGCTGCTGTCAAGGGAGCCAAACCCCAAGCAGCCGTGTGTTCACTGGATCCATCCCGAGGGGTTGGCGTTTCCCGAGATGACAAGGCTTCACCTTCTAGTCCGCTGCATTCTCTCCAGGCAGAAGCGATCGCATCAGATTGCTTACGGACACTCGAATGGGCCATGCTTGCTGTCCTCGCTCTCAATCGAGACGAAAGTGGTCTTTGTTCTTCAAACGGAGGACAAACCCCTCTCGCATACGCAGCTCTTTTACTATGGCTACCTGCCTGCGACTCAGACAAAGTGTAAGCATGGAAGCGGTTGGTCACAGCTCCTACCGGCGAGGCACGTCATTGTCTTTGCCGACAAGGCTCACCCAAAAGGACGAAACTGTGAGTATGCACGGTCCTGGGGTGTAGGAAAAAAGCTGAACCAGTGGGCGGAATTGGAGGATCTGCTGGCGACGGCAATGCCGGAGAGCGGGGAGCAATTTTTGGAGCTGGAAGCGATGGGATGTAGTGGTGATGCTCAATTCGATTGGAAGGGGCTGGGGGTTCCCTAGTTTACTCAAACACTCTGATCATTCAAAGTCGAGATCCATTGCCCCGCGTTGAGCTCGCAGCCTCGTAGGTCACTGGAAATTCATGTTGAAGGGCCCTCCTTTTGCACCTAGAAAACCTGCTTGCTTGCTGCATAGCCACACAATGAATGTTATAGAGAACATTATCTCTTTACGGGGGACTATACAAAGCACTTTATGCCACACGTTTTGCAGATTGAGCGGAGTATCTCGGGGTAGGTGAGTTTGTAGCGTTTGTTTTGCAATTCGGGCTGGGCAGTTGGGTGGTGCGCGAAAAAAGTTTATCGAATCGATAAAACTACTATAAGCGCAGCCCTTTGACGCTTTTGGGAGTGGAGCTAGAGTGCAGTTATTTTGACTTTTAGTCACTTGAGATGCAAATTAAGAGCTAGTAATTCATTTTGGATTTTCAAGGAAACGTGTACACAGCTCGTACAGCGGTACACACCTCGTACACCAGAGGGTGGTTTGGTGTATGAGGAGTGTACAGAACCCACCAGGGTTTAGGGTCAGCGCTGCTCATAGTACTTAAGGCGTGATTGATTAACTTGATGAAAACGTGTACACGGCTCGTACAGCGGTACACACCTCGTACACACGGGAGTGGTTTGGTGTATGAGGAGCGTACAGAACCCACCAGGGTTTAGGGTCAGCGCTGCTCATAGTACTTAAGGCGTGATTGATTAATTGATGAAAACAGAGGGTCCAGGGCTTGTAAAGAGTCTCTGC
>Ga0115571_1003198_pt1 | contig 10444 bp, 8 predicted proteins | sample COGITO_mtgs_1205_FD_87293 | JGI IMG/M metagenome (GOLD analysis project Ga0115571, IMG submission 87293) | Pelagic marine microbial communities from North Sea - COGITO_mtgs_120531 | ecosystem: Environmental > Aquatic > Marine > Epipelagic | place: Germany:Helgoland, sampling site Kabeltonne...
CCGTTTGCAGCCATTTATTCAACCTTTTTGCAACGTGGTTATGACCAGCTTGTGCATGATGTAGCGGTGCAGAATCTACCTGTCCGTTTTGCAATAGACAGGGCAGGGCTTGTTGGCGCGGACGGGGCAACCCATGCCGGTGTCTTTGATCTTGCTTACCTGTCATGTCTTCCTAACATGGTGATAGCCTGTCCAGCTGATGAGGCTGAACTGGTTCATATGACAACAACGCTTGCGGCATATGATGGCGGGCCAAGCGCTGTTCGCTATCCACGAGGCTCTGGCACGGGTGTAGACCTTCCAAGCGAGGGCGACATCCTGACCCTTGGTAAGGGGCGTATTCTTAGCCACGGACAGGATATTGCCCTGCTCAGTCTTGGCACCATGCTAAGTGTTGCCGAAGAGGTTGCTGACAGATTAGCTGATGATGGCATATCGGTTACACTTGCCGATGCGCGGTTTGCCAAGCCGTTTGATACCGAGATGCTGCGCTCTCTTGCCAGCACGCATCAGGCGATGTTGATTATCGAAGAAGGTAGTTCAGGTGGATTTTCTGCACTTGTGATGCAGTTCCTTGCCAATGAAGGGCTGCTGGATAAGGGGCTACGTGTTCGGGTTGCCACATTGCCGGATAGCTTTATTGATCATGCTGAACGCGGCCGCCAGCTCTGTCTGTGCGGTCTGGATGCAAAGACGCTGTATGAGCGGGCAGCTGCGTTATGTGCGACAGCTGCTAATTCTGCCGCCAAGAGACGTTAGCCCATGCGCAAACGCGCTGATATTAGTCTTGTTGAACGTGGGCTAGCACCAAGCCGTGAAAAAGCACGAGCTTTGATTAAAGACGGCGCTGTCAGTCTTGATAATGTGCCAGTCTCTAAGCCGGGTCAGCTGATTGCCCCTAACGCATCTCTTACGATTACCGGCGATTTACTGCGGTGGGCATCACGCGGCGCCTTAAAACTCCTTGCGGCTCTGGAAGCCTTTCCGCAGATTGATATTAAGGGACGGATAGCCGCTGATATTGGCGCTAGTACGGGCGGTTTCTGTGATGTGCTGCTGAGCCGTAACGTTCAGCATATCTATGCAGTTGATGTCGGGCACGGACAGCTTGATCCCAAATTAGCGCGGCATGCCCGTATCACCAATCTTGAGCGCACAAACGCACGCGATATAACAGCAACAGTGATACCAGACCCGTTGCAAATCATTACCTGTGATGTCTCGTTCATATCCGTGCAGAAGGCGCTTCCTGCCGTGCTATCATTGGCGACATCTGGATGCTGGCTTATCACGCTGGTGAAGCCTCAATTCGAAGCAGGGCGCGCTGCATTAGGAAAGAGTGGGGTGGTCAAAGATGAGGCAGACAGACAGCGTTGCCTTGATGAGGTCAGCACGTTTTTATCAGATAAAATGGGATGGCAGATTGAAGGCCATATCACATCGCCAGTTATTGGCCCGGAAGGAAATCACGAATTTCTGCTGGTCGCCCGATATATGCCGTAAGCTTAGCAAAAGCGTAAGATTAGAATAATGTGGTTTGGGCTTGATGGCGCATCATCTGGTCGAGAAGCACAATTGCCATCATTGCTTCGACAACTGGTACACCGCGAATGCCAACGCACGGGTCGTGCCGGCCTTTGGTTACGACCTCAACCTCATTTCCCTCTCGGTCGATAGAGGTGCGGGGAGTGAGAATAGATGAGGTAGGCTTAATCGCAATCCGGGCTGTGATCGGCTGGCCTGTTGAGATACCGCCTAAAATACCGCCAGCGTGGTTTGAGGTGAATTCAGGACCATCAGCTCCAGCCCGCATCTCATCGCCCGCATCTGTTCCTGGCAGAGATGACAAGCCAAATCCAGAGCCAATCTCAACACCTTTGGCGGCATTGATACCCATCATGGCAGACGCTATCTCAGCATCAAGCTTGCCATAGATAGGCTGGCCAAGACCGGCAGGGATTCCTGTTGCCACAACTTCTAGAATGGCGCCTGCAGATGAGCCGGACTTTCGGACATCATCAAGATAGGCTTCCCATTCCTGTGCTGCGATAGCATCGCCGCAGAAAAACGGGTTATTATCGATTTCATCAACGCAAAAACGGCTTGGGTCTATGGCGTGCGGGCCAATCTGGATAACAGATGCCCGGATACAGAATGCCTCACCCAGAATATGTTTTAGGGTAATATCAGCAATTGCCCCTGCGGCAACACGCATCGCTGTTTCGCGCGCAGATGACCGCCCGCCGCCGCGATGGTCACGAATGCCGTATTTTTCCTGATAAGTGTAATCAGCATGGCCCGGCCGAAACTGGTTAGCGATTTCACCATAATCTTTTGAGCGCTGGTCAGTATTACGGATCAAAAGCCCGATAGGCGTTCCGGTTGTATGCCCTTCATAGGTACCAGACAGAATTTCAACTTCATCTGCTTCGCGCCGTTGGGTTACGAACCGGTTTTGACCCGGCTTGCGTCTATCAAGGTAGGGCGGGATATCTGCGGCGCTGAGCGGCAAGCGCGGCGGCACCCCATCCACCACACAGCCAATAGCTGGCCCATGGCTCTCGCCAAAGCTGGTGAATGAAAAAAGGGTGCCGAAGGTATTGTCTGTCATAGCTATCTATTACGTTACCAATTACACGGTTGTGATGTCAGGGGCATCAACAGCCTTCATGCCAACGACGTGGTAGCCACAATCAACATGATGTGTTTCACCCGAAACACCTGATGACAGGTCAGAAAGCAGATACACGCCAGCACCGCCAACATCATCAAGAGTTACATTGCGTTTCAGCGGAGAGTTATATTCATTCCATTTCAGAATATAGCGGAAATCACCAATGCCCGATGCGGCAAGTGTTTTCATGGGGCCAGCTGATAGGCCATTTACCCGGATATTCTTGCCACCAAGGTCAACAGCAAGATAGCGAACTGACGCTTCAAGAGCCGCCTTTGCAACACCCATAACATTATAATGCGGCATAACCCGCTCAGCACCATAATAGGTAAGGGTGACCATCGAGCCACCATCAGTCATTAATTCTGCAGCACGGCGCGCAAGAGCTGTAAAGGAGTAGACTGAGATATCCATTGTCCGCTGGAAGTTATCACGTGTTGTGTCAACATATCCGCCCTTCAGCTCTTCTTTGTCTGAATAGGCGATAGCATGGACGATAAAATCAATACTGCCCCACGTCTTTTTCAGCTCGTCAAAGACAGCATCCATAGAGGCTTCGTCTGTGACATCGCACGGCATGACAAGCGAGCTACCAACAGAGGCAGCAAGTGGCTCAACGCGTTTTTTCAACGCATCGCCTTGATAAGTAAAGGCTAGCTCGGCGCCTTGGGCAGCGGCAGCTGCCGATATACCCCATGCAATTGACCGTTCATTTGCAACACCCATAACAAGTCCGCGTTTTCCGGCCATGATGCCAGATGCGTCAGCGTCACTATTCATGAATCCCTCGTATTTTTATGAAGATAAACAGAAAAATTTCTGCCACTTCACTATATCAAAGTGACGTTTTTGTGCAAGCAATCACAGCATCCAGAACAATAAGACTGCCCGCTATTTAATGCTGTAGGTCACTGACTTGCGGATTTCGACACGCTCTCCAACAGTCAGGGGCCGTGGATGTTCCATCATCAAAATTCTGTCATCAGCTTCTATCTGCACGCGATAGCCGGTAATTTTTTCAACAATTTCTTCTAGAACAACCCTTTGGGTTGTGCAGACTTCTTGTTGACGATAGCCAATAATTTCACCGTTTGTAGCATCATCTTTGGCTTTTTTCCGGCCAACAAGTGCGCCCGCAACCGCGCCAATAGACCCAGCGCCGCTATTATCGGATAGTTTATTGCCGATGGCGCTGCCCAAAAGACCGCCAAGCAACATAGAGCCAATTTCGTTGCTTTCTTTTCCTTCAGCATAGATAGGGACATCTTTTATCTCGCACTGTTTCTCATTTGTGGGCGTTTTACGCACATAAGAAGACGTCAGCGTATCTACCTTTGTTACTGTGCCAAGAACTGAGTCAATGCGTGTTTCTGCCTGCAGAGAACTTGTTAAGCTTAGAACACTCACAAGAGCGGCAATCGTTCCAACAACAAATCTGTTATGCATGGTCTATGGCTCCCAAAAAAGGCATGATTAGTAATAGTAGGATTATACGACTATGATAAAATTTTGGCAAATTTATGGCAGCACTTTACATATTAGATAAGATGCCCGCGCGGCTCTTGTTCTTACGGGTAAGCTGTCTATGTTCATATGAAGAAGGCTTGATCGGGAAGGCCGCACGGGCTTTGAAGAAAAAGCTCTTTTACAAAAGGGATATACGACCATGACGACAGACAATAAATCAGCTTCATCGCCGGCAACCCCGCTTGGCATGGACCGTCTTTCTGAAAACCCCTACGCTATTTTTGCCCGCTGGTTTGATGAGGCTAAGGCAGCTGAAATCAATGACCCTGATGCAATGGCACTGGCAAGTGTGGATGAGGCCGGTATGCCCTCTGTGCGGATGGTATTGCTCAAGGAATGGTCCCAAGAAGGGTTTGTCTTCTATACTAATTATGAAAGCCGGAAATCAGCTGAATTATTGGCAACGGGTAAAGCTGCGTTTGTCATGCACTGGAAGTCGCTCCGCCGACAGGTCCGTGTTGTTGGGCCCGTTGAGCAGATACCTGCTGCCCAAAGTGATGCTTATTATAACTCTCGCCCTTATGGCAGTCGGATTGGGGCATGGGCGTCTATTCAGTCGCGGCCACTCGAAACACGCCAGGAGCTTGCAGATAGGGTGGCTGAGCTTGAAGCAACCTATCCTGAGGCTCCGCCGCGCCCGCCACATTGGGGCGGTTTTATCATTCGCCCTGATGAAATTGAATTATGGGCCGATGGTGAGTTCAGGCTCCATGATCGGTTTCGCTTTACCCGCAATGACGCCGGACACTGGCAGTCAGACCGGCTCTACCCCTAATTTTTCGTCTGCTTGTTGTTTTTGCTAAAACTCAGTCGCATGTGAACAGATTTTTGGCCTTAAAACTGCTATTTAATTGTTATGAATTCAGTAATGAGTACGGCAAATGACCTGTTTGGTGAGGCCTATTCATTATCTGGGGCAAGAGGCAGGGGAAATAAGGCATGAAAACACAGGCGCGTGTAGTCGTTATTGGCGGCGGTGTAGTGGGGGTTAGTACCCTTTACCATTTGGCAAAAAAGGGCTGGTCAGATGTCGTTCTTATTGAACGCAAAGAGCTGACATCAGGCTCTACATGGCATGCGGCAGGCTTGCTGCCATTGTTTAATATGTCCTATTCAGTCGGCCAAATTCACAAATACTCAGTTGACCTGTATGGCAGCTTGGAAGAAGAAACGGGGCTAAATGCTGGCCTCAGCCGTGTGTCGAACATCCGTCTTGCTACCAATCAGGACCGGATGGATGAATATATGCAATATCGCGGTGTGGCGGAAACCATTGGCGTAGATGTTGAAATACTCACCCCAGAACAGGTTGTTGATATCTGGCCACTTGCTGTGCCGGATGGACTTATTGGTGCTATTCGTCATCCGTGGGATGGCTATATTCAGCCCGCCGACTTAACCCAAGCCCTTGCCAAAGGCGCTAGAGACAAAGGCGCTGAAATCTATCGTAATACAGGGGTTAGCAGCATCACGCGAACAGCGTCTGGCGCGTGGTGTGTGAGCACAGATAAAGGCGATATTGAGTGTGAACATATCGTATCGGCAACAGGTAATTTTGCGCGTAAGACCGGCGCAATGGTGGGGATTGATATTCCTGTTATACCGGTTGAACATCAATATATCGTTACCGAACCGCATCCTGCTATTCAAGAACGTCAGGCACAGGGTTTGCCGGAAATGGGCGTCCTGCGCGAATCTGATGGCTCATGGTATATGCGCGAAGAAAATGGCGGATTGCTGCTTGGCCCTTATGAGGTTGGTGCGCCGGTATGTTATTTTGATGGGCCGGATGAAAATAGTGAATATGAGCTTTTCCAAGAAGATCTGGAACGATTAATGCCGCATATTGAATCAGCAATTGCGCGTGTACCGGCCTTTGCTGAGGTCGGGGTTAAAAAAGTCTATAATGGCGCAATTGCCTATACGCCGGACGGCAGCCCAATTGTTGGCCCTGCATGGGATTTACCGAATTTCTGGCTGAATGAAGGTCATAGTTTTGGCATTACGGCGGCCGGCGGTGCGGGCTGGCAGCTTGCCGAATGGATTGTTGAGGGAGAGCCCACAATCGATATGAACGGTGTTGATCCGCGCCGATTTGGCAGCTATGCAACCAAAAGCTATTTGAAAGAGAAGAATGAAGAAGCCTATGCAAATGTCTTCTCCATCCATTATCCGGATGAGGAGCGTCAAGCTGCCCGTCCTCTACGAACAGCGCCTTGTTATGACAGGCTAAAAGCGATGGGGGCTGTGTTTGGCCATAAATTTGGCTGGGAGCGGGCAAACTGGTTTGCGCCCGAAGGCACGCCGCAGGAAGATAGCTGGTCATTCCGGCGTTCGGGCTGGTTTGATGCCATCGGCGCAGAAACCCGCAACGTAACAGAAAATGCTGGCCTGCTTGATATGTCTGCATTCGCAAAATGCCGTATCGAAGGTCCGGGTGCCGAAGCGTTTCTGGAACATGTGATGGCCAATAAGCTGCCGCGAAAAGTAGGCCGGATGGCGCTGGCTCATGCGTTGGCGCCGCGCGGCGGGGTCCATTCTGAATTCACCATTATGCGGGAATCAGATGACAGCTTCTATCTTGTCTCTGCCGGAGCAGCACAGCGGCTGGATCATGACTGGCTGAAACAGCATATGCCGAAAGATAGGTCTGTTAGCTTTACAGACCTTACCAATGCAATGGGCGTTTTGGTTCTTGCTGGACCAAAGTCACGTGATATTCTCTCCCAACTCACCCTCAGCGATTTATCCAACCAAGCCTTCCCATGGCTATCGGTTCAAACGATTGATGTCGGGCTTGCGCCATGCATTGCTGCGCGGGTGAATTTTGTCGGAGAGCTTGGCTGGGAGCTGCATCATCCTATCGAATATCAAAATCATATTTTCGATGAGCTATTCCGTATTGGCAAAGCCCATGGGTTGAAGCCATTTGGTATTCGGGCAATGGATTCAATGCGGCTGGAAAAATCATACCGGCTTGTTGGTACTGAAATGAGCATTGAATATGCGGCACTTGAATCAGGTCTTGACCGATTTGTACAGCTGCAGAAGCCTGATTTTATTGGCCGTGAAGGATTGCTGTCATGGCAGGAACGTGGCTTTGAGAATAGCTTTGCGACGTTACGTGTTGATAATACCACAGATGCAGATGCGATTGGCGGTAATCCTATTTACCTGAAAGGTGAACTTGTTGGCCGGGCAACCTCTGGCGGCTACGGGTTCAGGGTCGGCGCATCGCTGGCTCTGGCAATGATAAAGCCTGCACATGCAGAGGTTGGCAAAAAGCTGGAAATAGATATCTTAGGGACCCGCTACCCAGCGGAAATCATTGATGAAAGTCCTTTTGATCCCCATAATGAAAAACTACGTTCCTAGTTGTCTGAAACATAATAACTTTATCGTAAACAAGGAAGAAATCTATGACTGAACAGGGTAGTGAACGGCGCTCACGGCGCGGCGGTGGCAGGGATGCTCGCAGAACATTACGTGGTAATGCGTCTGCTGTAATTACGCCGTTTCTTGTGCGTCATATTCCGCCCGTGGATATGTTGACCGATGAGGCAGCCGAAGCCATTGAAGATGCGGCTGAGACGGTCCTTGAAGAAATTGGTATTGATTTCCGGGATGATCCAGAAGCGCTGGAAATCCTGAGAGGGGTTGGCTGTGATATTCAAGGAGAGCGTGTCCGGTTCCCGCGCGGTCTTGCCCGCCAGCTTTGTCAGACAGCCCCAAGCCAATTTACCCAATATGCCCGTAATCCTCAGCGTAACGTTGAGATAGGCGGGAATAACACTGTTTTTGCGCCTGTCTATGGGCCGCCTTTTGTGCGCGACCTTGAAGGTGAGCGACGCTATGCAAAAATTGAAGATTTCACCAATTTTGTAAAGCTCGTCTATATGCTTCCCGGCCTGCATCATTCTGGTGGCACAGTGTGCGAGCCAGTTGATTTGCCTGTTACAAAGCGGCATTTGGATATGATTTATGCTCATATGCGCTATTCAGATAAGCCATTCATGGGGTCGGTGACGGCACCTGAGCGGGCGCATGACACAGTAGAGATGTGCAAAATCCTGTTTGGGGCTGATTTTGTTGGCTCGAACTGCGTGACTGTATCTCTTGTCAATGCAAACTCTCCTATGACATGGGATGAGATGATGCTTGGGTCTTTGAAAGTCTATGCACGGGCAGGGCAGGGTGTTGTCATATCGCCGTTTATTCTAGCGGGTGCAATGTCACCTGTATCTGTTGCTGGAACGCTGGTTCAAATACTTGCCGAAGCGATGAGCGGCATTGCTTTTGCGCAGGCTGTTAATCCGGGTGCTCCTTGTATTTTTGGTAGTTTTGCAAGTTCGATTTCGATGCAAACAGGTGCGCCAACATTCGGCACGCCCGAGCCTGCAAAAGTGCTTTATGGCTGCGCTAAGCTTGCCCGCCGTTTGGGTGTTCCCTTCCGCTCTGGCGGGTCACTTACCGGCGCCAAGACAGCCGATGCACAAGCTGCATATGAATCAGCACATACCTTACTGCCAACCGTGCTTGGCGGGGTAAATTTCTCGCTTCATTCGGCCGGATGGCTCGAAGGTGGCCTGGTTGCTGACTTTGCCAAGCTTGTTCTAGATGCTGACCAGTTGACTATGATGGAGAGCATGGTGAGCGGAATTGATGTCAGTGAAAACGGACTAGCCCTTGATGCCTTGCGCGAAGCAGGCCCCGGCCAGCATTTCCTTGGCAACGCCCATACCCAAGCAAATTTCGAAACAGCTTTTTGGCGTTCTTCGATGACGGATAATAAAACGTTTGAGCAGTGGGATATTGAGGGCCGTGTTGAAAGCGAAGAACGCGCACGCGCACGGGCGCGCGACATGCTGGCATCCTATCAGGCACCAGAACTTGATCCAGCAATTGATGAGGCGCTGAAAGACTATATTCAGAGCCGTAAGGATAGCCTGCCAGATAGCGAATATTAACAAACCCAAAAATAGGGCTGTTGCGCTCGTCTTGTGCGTTAGCCGCCGCTCTTGGGTGTCACATGATAGCCATATTCACAAGCTGCATCTTTCAGCCACGCCATAACATAATCAAGAAAGCTTGTTCGGCAGATAATCCGGAATGATGTGTCTGCCTCGCATAATAGCGTAATAGAGGCTGAGGCGAGCAGCGTTTGGGCGCACATGCGGGGTGTGAACTTTGTATCATGCAAATCAAGTGCGCAGCCTTTGGCAAGTAGGTCTCTTGCGGCTGGTCCATCAAGCTGAAGGCAGGCCAGTGCATCAGTAACAATAGTGGCAGCATGATGTTGGCTGGCAAGTGCGCCGCTAATAACAGATGATAGGCTGTCCTCTTCGCCTGCTTTGACAAGCACCAGATATTCATCAGGACCGAGCCAAATAACACGCCTCTGGCCGCTCTTAATTACCATATTGGGTGTATCGGGAAGGGCTGCCCCTAAGAATTTTATCAGCTGGGAAGATGCATTGGGCGCACATCTCAGATTCACTTTACCACAGGCTGAAAGGTCAGTTATTACAACGCCTTCAGTGCCCCCATCTGGATGTGGCATCTGGTCTGGTAATTGTCCTGCCTGAGCTTCACGGGCAGAAATGTCAGGATGAGCTTGTGCCATTAAGACGGTCTCCTTGCGCATCATAAAATACAGTGTTTGTGACAACGGCCTTGATTGGTTTTTGGCCATCAAGCATAGGAATCCAGACCGTTTCTCCTAATAGCTTATGGCCACCTTTCAAGAGCGCCATGGCAATAGAATAACCTAAATTAGGCGAGGCATAGGATGATGTGACATGTCCCAGCATATCCATTGGTGGTGGCTGGGTTGGGTCCAGTACGGCATGTGCGCCTTCGGGAATAACATCGTTGGGGTTAACCGTTCGCAGTCCGACAAGCTGTTTGCGTTTCGGGTCTGCCATTGAGGTTCGCTCAAGGGCGCGTTTGCCGATGAAGTCAGACTTCTTTTTGGACACAATCCAGTTCATGCCAAGGTCGAGCGGTGTGACAGTACCATCCGTTTCCTGACCGACAATGATAAACCCTTTTTCGGCTCGCAGCACATGCATTGCCTCAGTCCCATAAGGCGTAATCCCAAAGGCCTCTCCAGCCTTCATCAGGGCTGTCCAGAGGGCAACGCCATAACGGGCTGGCACATTGATTTCATAGGATAGCTCGCCAGTAAATGAAATACGGAATAGGCGCGCTGGAAGGCCTGAAATATATCCCTCTTTCATGCTC
>Ga0115571_1003206_pt1 | contig 10436 bp, 10 predicted proteins | sample COGITO_mtgs_1205_FD_87293 | JGI IMG/M metagenome (GOLD analysis project Ga0115571, IMG submission 87293) | Pelagic marine microbial communities from North Sea - COGITO_mtgs_120531 | ecosystem: Environmental > Aquatic > Marine > Epipelagic | place: Germany:Helgoland, sampling site Kabeltonne...
AGGTGAAGTAGCGGCAGCAGACGATGGTGGTACTAACTTCGGAAAAGTTGAATTGACTCCAACTCGTTTAGCAGCTTATGTAAACATCTCTAAGCAACTATTGTTACAAAACGGAGCAGGTGCTGAACAAGCTATCATCCGTGACTTAGGCCGTGCAGTAGGGCAAAAAATGGATGCAGCTATCTTTAGTACCGCAAATGTTGCCGGAGCTCCTGCATCTTTAGGAACTCTAACCACAGGAAGTATCACAGAACAAGCTCCTTACGCAGCAAATTCTTCTATCTATACTGATTTAGTTCAGGCAGAAAAAGCATTAGCTGAAGCAGGTGGTCTTGAAGGTAACTTATCTTATGTTTGTAGCCCGGCATTAATGGCTGACATCAAACAAGCAGCTCAAGTTGCAGGTGTAAGTGCAGGTTTCCAAGGTGGAATCGTGAATGGTTACAAAACTTTCTTCACAAACGGATGTACTAAAGACGGAACTACTTCTGCTGATTTCTTCTTCGGAGATTTCTCTAAGTTGTACATTGGAATGTTCGGTGGATTAGACATTATGGTTGACCCTTACTCAGAAGCTAAAAATGGTCAAACTCAATTGGTTCTTAACCAATATATGGACTGGGGTGTTTCTAACGGAGCAGGATTCGTTAAAGCAGTATCCTTAACTTCATAATAGTTATAGATTAAATTAATATAAGGGAGTCCTTCGGGACTTCCCTTTATTTACTTTTTTACTTACAATATTAATTCTATGTACTTAGACCCAAACATAAACAAACAAGGCGATTTATATTTAGTAGACGATCCTGCAACTAAGGTAGTGACAGTTGCTGAAATTAAAGAGCATCTTCGTATTGATACAACTTATGAGGATACTTTGTTGGGTTTATATATAGACTCTGCTACAGAAATGGCAGAGAATTATTGTGCTAGACACTTTATTACTCACGAATACGAATTGTATTTTAATGAGGTTGTAGATAAGGCATCATTAATCTTTCCTGATTGCACATTAGTAGTACATACAGGTGGAAACTCCCCTTATGGAGTAAATGTAATTGACGAAAATGGTTTTCAAATTGGTAGTGATGCCGCATATTTAGATGCTTTTTCTAACCCATCTATAGTTTATTTAGCTAGTACATATCCTGCTATTTTAAGAAATACAAAAAAAGACGCTTCTAATGTATTTTGGTATCGTTTTAAAACAGGTTTTGGAGATGCGGCAAGTGATGTACCACAAGCTATTAAACAAGCTATAATGTTAATTGTAGGTGATATGTATTATTTTAGAGAAGATAGAAAACGTAGTTTTCCTATGGCATCTGAAATATTACTACAACCTTATAAATGCTACCACTAGGATATGGCATTTATTAGTAAAATAAAAGCAGGTGATTTTAATGTAAAAATGGCATTAGAAGCTCCACAATTTACTACTGATGCTTTTGGTGGTATTGCTAAAAGCTATTCACAAGCTACATTAGTATGGGCTAACAAGAATGTTAAAACCCTAAGGGATATACAGGAGAAATTCGAGGGTGACCAATTACAATCTTATGGTAGATTTGTTTTTACTATAAGATATAGTGAAACAACGAAAGTGTTAGGTGCAGACTGGAGATTAAAAGAAGAGGGGACACAAGATTATTATGAAATTTTAGGTTTTGTAATAGACCCAAGAAAGGAGTATATAGAAATATTTACTAAACAAGATTTAAAAGAAACAAATCCAAATGGCTGATAAAAACTTTGAAATAAAGGTTACAGGAGTCGAGTCAGTTGGTAAAAGATTAAAAAAATTAGGTCTAACTGCAAGACAGTCTAGAACTCAAATAAATAGAGCTCTACGACCTGCTGCGAATAAGTTGGCTAAAGGAATGAAACAGGCTTATAAGAGTCAGTTTAAAAGTAAAAATCCGGGTCGAAGGTATGATACTCAAGCAAAGACTTATGTTCAAGGAACAAGAACCGCAGATACTATAGGTGTAGTAACTGCAAAAAGGTCAAAGAATCCCGGTCTATTTGTAGGGCCATTAGCTAAAAAAGTTAACCCTCACTATTGGAGAAAAGGGGCAAGTAAAAACTTAGCTGCTATGCAAATTGAAGGTTACGTTCAGGGAGGTACAGTTAAAATATTTCCTAACGTATTTAAAATAACTGCTGATAGAATGGGGAATGATGTCTCAGCTACGGCAGAAAAAAGTATAGGTAAACTAGTTGACAAGCTAATAAGAAAAGCAGGATTTTAGATGTTTGCAGTAATAGGTAAAAAAATATTTGACAGATTAGCCGGTAGCTTTGTTTTTAACGTAGCTAATGGATCAATATTTGGTTCTGAAGAGATTACTAATGGCCAATTTGAATCTAATATTAATGGATGGAACGTGTCACCATCACCACCTAGAGGTAAGTCGTGGGACTCTGTTAATCAAGCATTAGTAATAAGCACCTTGGGTGGAAGTAATAATTATGCGTCAGGATATACTGCTATCTACATAGAAACAGGTAAAAATTATATATGCGAATACTCCTATAACTCACAATATGAAACAAGTGTAGACATAGGGTCAAATTACAATACTAACAATATATATGAGGGTGTTAAAAACGCAGCCGGTACAGGTGTTGCAAGTTTTGTATTTAGCGCTACAACAACAGGATTTGTTTTCTTGCACTTCAACAACTGGAGTGAGGTTCAATACTCAGAAGGTAGGTTAAACTACATAACACTAAAAGAAGTTACAAATCTTGGTGTTTTCCCTGTTATAATACCTCAAGGATCTGAATATCCTGCAACAACTTATGAGATTAGAAACGTATCTAATTTTATGTCAAAAGGAAGTTCTTTAAATTCTTGCGATGTGTCTGTAAACATAGCTTGTTTTGCTGATGACTACGCAACAACATATAATCAAGCTAAAGCGGTTGTAGATGCTTTAGATTTGTACGAGGTATCATATACCGAAGTGGGTCAGTCTTATACTGCTAAGTTTAGATTTGAAAATCTAGATGATGAATATTTTAAGACACCCGAAAAGTTCTACAAAAACTTAACTTTCAATTGTTTAATAATTAAAAACTAAATAAAATGGCAATAGTAAACGCAACAGACATCGTTGTAAAAATCAATTCAACCGCAGGTACAACTCCGGCAGATGCAATACTACATTGTACAAGTGCTTCTCTATCTATTTCAAGAGAAATGAGAGATTCTACTACAAAGTCAAGTGCAGGATGGTCTACGTCTTTGGCAGGTCTAAAGTCTTGGGAAATCTCAGGAGATGGATTTGTAGATTTTACAGGTACAAATAACGTAGATGCTTTGATTACAGAGATGTTATCAACAACACCAGCAGTAGAAGTTAGCTTTGGTACAGGAACGGCAAACCAAACTTACACAGGAGAGGCTTTCATCACTTCTATTAGTTTAGATGCAGGTGTAGAAGAAAACGCTACCTACTCTCTAACTCTACAAGGAACAGGAGAATTAGCATAATATTAACTTTTAAATCCATTATATTATGGCAATTAAAAACGCATCGGATTTATTAGTTTATAAAAAGTCACCGGCTGACCAAGCTCAAATAATTAAATTTGACTTCGAAGGTCAAGATGTAATAATACAAGATGGAGTAAGTGGTGGCTATGTTTTTGTTAATAACCTATATAGTGCAGCAGGTGTAAAGGCAGCTCCATTAAGGGTCTTTGTAGGTACAAATTTTAGAGATGGGGATAATGCTAGTATAATAATAAGAATGGCTATAGATGCTTATTCAGATTCAGACGAATTTGCAAGTGTCTCTAATGTTGATACAGGAACATTTTCATCTACTTTAACCATCACAAATGATTATGCAGGTGACGTAGATCCTGTTACAATTACTGCCGATGCAGAAACTGAAGTTGATTACACTAAAATAGATGTAACTGTTACCCAAGATGGTGAGACTAACAATAGTTATCAACCAATAGGTTATAGCACATCTGCAACTTTAACTACTAGCAACGAATTAAGAGACATCACTAATAAGGATTCATTAGGTTTAGCGGAATACGCTCCCGGCTTAAAGACATTTGAAATTACTACAGATGCTTTACAAGATTTCACTCAGGATGAGGATTTCAAAAGACAACTTGATGATTTAAATACCGGTGACTCTGTATTTGTTAGATTTAGCGAGAGACTTACTGGCGGTAATGACGTTGCTTACGCAGGTTACGTTAAAGTCACTAGTTTATCAATGGATGCAGGAGTGGAGGAAAACGCAACATTCTCAGTTACATTACAAGGAACAGGTGATTTAACACCACAAACAGTTTAATTTAAACTAATAAAAATGAAAAAGGTAGACATTGGCGGTCAAGAAAGACCGATTAGATTTAGTTATTTAGCTTTAAAAGACATTTGCAATAAGTGTGGCTTAAAGTTAAACGAAATGAATCAGTTAGGGTCAGAGATTGACCACATTGGGATTATTGCATATTTTGGATTAAAGTATGGTGCTAAGAAAATTGGCGAACCATTTAAGCACAAAATTAGCGATATTGAAAATTGGCTTGACAATGAGGACTTCTCAAAAATCAACGAAATATTTGAAGCCTTCCAAATCGACCAACCTCAGAGTGAGGGAAAGTAGTTGAGGGGGAGGAAGTTGATGAACAATCCGGTGAGATTGATTGGGATAGACTCGAACAAATAGGTTTAGGCAGGATGGGGCTGAGTTATGATGAACTTTATAACTTAACCCCTAGAGCCTTCAACAATCAACTACAAGGTTTTAACGACTATCAAGAGCAGTTGATTCAGGATCGGTGGGAACAAACAAGGATAATAGTACATTCCTGTTTAGCACCACATAGTAAGAAAAAGTTGAAACCAACAGAGATACTCCCTTTCCCTTGGGATGACAAAAAGAAGTCAAATAAAAAGATAGCCTCTAGAGAACATATACAATCTGTTATAGAAAAATACGAAAAATTAAAACTTAAAAAGTAAAATGGGTTCATTAAAGACTATATCGATAATTGTAGCAGCCAATATAAAAGGCTTAGAGGCAGGTTTAGGGAAGGCTAACAAGTCTTTAAAGTCTTTCGCTTCAAACGCAGCTAGGGTAGGTTCTACGTTATCTTTTGGTGTCTCAGCTCCATTAACCGCTTTAGGTAAATCTGCCTTTGATACATTCTCTAAGTTTGAGAATAGTATGACTAAGGTGATGACTGTCACCGGGGCTACTGCCGAAGAGATGAAAATGCTTACTTCGGAAGCCAAACGATTAGGTGCAACTACACAATTTACTGCTGCTCAAGTCTCTGACCTACAATTAACATTAGGTCGTAAAGGTTTCGACCCTACCGCCATTAAAGAGATGGAAGGGTCTATCTTAGACTTAGCCCTTGCAACTGGAGAAGATTTATCTTTAGCTGCTAATACTGTGGCATCATCTTTAAATGCCTTCAACCTAGAAAGTACAGATTCGGCTAGAGTAGCTAATACACTAGCTAGTGCAGCAGCCAATTCATCCATACAACTTAGCACATTCTCTACTGCTTTCGGTCACGCAGGAGCATCAGCCAACGCAGTAGGTGTAGACATAGAAGAGTTATCTTCAATGATGGGTGTCCTTATGGATAATGGTATCAAAGCATCCAAGGCAGGTACAGGTCTAAGGAAAGTGTTTATGAAAATGAATGAGGAGGGAATCCCATTCAAGGAAACACTAAATGACCTTGCTAGTGGTAGTATGACCCTTAACGAGGCACAAGAATTAGTAGGTGTTACCGCAGCTAACCAGTTATTAATATTATCTCAAAATAAAGATAAGTTAGCTGAACTTACTGAAGAATACAAAACTAACACCGGCAGACTAGACGAGATGGCTACGGCAATGGGACAAACATCCTTTGCTAAAGTAAAAAAGATGGAGTCGGCCATAGAGGGTTTAAAATTAGAATTAGGAGCTCTTATATCAGATATGATTACACCCTTAATAGAGGGGATAACAACCTTGGCAGGAAAATTTGCTAAGTTAGACGAAAACACACAAAAGATAATAGTTGTAATAGGAACTTTAGCCGCTTTACTAGGGCCTATGTTACTTGTTGTAGCCGGTCTTAGTGCTGCATACATTGGATTAGGAACAGTCTTAGCTGCCCTTACAAGTCCTATAGGATTGATTATAGCAGCTCTAGCCTTAGTTCCAATAGCAATAAAATACATACTAGACAATTGGGAAGCATTTAGGGAAAGATTTACCGATGTGAGTTGGTGGAAAAACACTATGCTTAGTATTATACAAATACTACTTACCCCATTTGATAAATTTGTACAAGGATTTCAAAAGTTATACGACTTTATAGGGATAAAGTCACAGGCAATAAATCCATTTGCAGGTTGGAAAGAAGATATAGAAAACGCTAAAGAAGAGACTAAAGAATATAAACACGAATTTGGATCACTAACCGATTCTATCAAAGGTGGTTTAGATAATCTTGACATAAAACTCCCTAATTTGTTTGGTGGAACTGACTCAGGTATGCCTAGTCTAGGTTCTTCTGAATCTACAGGAGAAGAGAAAAAAGAATTCGTAGCATCACCATTTGATTTCCAAGACGAATATAAACAATACTTAGCAGATTTAGAATCAGCTAAAGCAGCTACACAAAGATTTAATAACGCTATAAAAGAGTTTGGAGAACAGACTGCGTTATCTTTTGCAGATTCATTTGCTGACGTAATAGTTAGTGGTGAAAACTTATTTGAAGGATTGGGTAATATATTTATCGAATTAGGTAAGATGATGTTGAAGATGATTATCAAGGCATTAGTGTTATCTGCTTTACTTAAAATGACAGGTCTAACAAGTATTGGTGGATTTGGTGGAGATGGAGCTAGTGGCTTCAAAGATATTCTAGGTCAAATGATGGGCGGAGCTTTTGCAGATGGAGGTAAACCACCTGTAGGTAAAATGAGTCTTGTGGGAGAAAGAGGCCCTGAGTTATTTGTTCCCGGATCAAGCGGAACAATCGTACCTAACCACGCTTTAGGTGGTGGTGGTGGTACAGTTATACCTGATGTAAGAATATCAGGTGATGATTTGTTGATAGTTTTTGATAGAGCAAGTAGAAGAAAAAATAGAAGGTAAGCGGATATGGCAACATATAATAAGTATAGACACGCTATTATAAAGGGCGAACGAGGTACAACTTGGTATGTAGAGATTCACAAAGAAGGTTTTTCAGGCACATCAACTGAGATGACTTTAGATGGCGAAGGCTTTGAGGTTACTTGGAATGGTCAAGGTTCTACTAGAGATAGAATATTTTTAGGGTCAGAATGTGTCCTAAATTTTATAGTGCAGAATGATGATGATGAATCTGACTTATACGACATATTAGATAGTGGATTTAAAAAATATTTTATAAGGGTATATAAGGACTTTAGTAGTACATCAGGAATATGGTGGTTTGGATGGATTCAACCCGGTTTTGATGTGATAGAAAATTTACCATATCCTTATACATCTAGAATCACATCCACCGATTCTTATGGGTATTATGACAAACAAGGTATTTCCTTTTTTGATGACGAAACTGACAAGCAAGACAATTATAATATTGCTCGTGTATTTTCAGATTTTATACAAAACACAAATGTAGCAAATACTAACTTAGTGGTAAACCCTAACTTTGACTCTTCTACAATAAATAAAGGGTGGGATATACTTTCAAATGATACCATTTCAGGTAATCTATTAAATATAAACGGACAGACTGGAACTAGAAAACCATTATCTTGCGAGGGTAATACTTTAATACCGGGAGAGAAGTATGGTGCAAATATAAAGGTGACTAGCTATACTACAGGTACTTTAATCATTAAAGATGGTGGTGGTAGCAGTTTAACACTAGGAACTATTACATCGACAGGAATTAAAAACTTTAATTGGATTCAGTCAGATAATTCAACTCAGTCACCACCAGAGTCTAATGGATTTCGTTTATTTACAAATGATGGGTTTATAGGTGTTATAGAATATGTTTCTGTTTATAGTCGAGAGGATGTACCTTTACCTTCTTCAGCTCCATATATGAAAACGGCTATTGATTGGCATACTGCTGCTGATGCCGCTTCAACTCAAGACGATTCGCAAAAGTATTATATTTGTAAAGGTGCATTCGCTAATAACAGTAACTTTCCTTTTGAATATAAAGAGTCAGATGCGTTTAAAGAAGCCTTAAAAATATTTAATTGCGTAGGGTTTTTATCAGATGGTTCTTACAACTTTATGCAACCAAACAATTACGTTGATAATACTGCCGGGACTAATACTCTTTATAAATACTACAGAGATTCTCCGGAAAACTTCCCATCAACACTTGCATCTAATTTAACAATAGACCAGTCAAATAGTAGAATACTAGGTGGGTCTAGCTTTACTTATGAAGCTCCATTTAAGAGTGTAAGTACAACATTTAAATCGGTTTCTTCTGCTTTCTTCTTACCTTCTAATATTGACATAACTGACCCTAACTTTACTTATGGGGGTCAAATTATAGCGGATCAAGATTACAAATTAGAGTGGGACTCTACATACATAGAGACAATTCCTCAAGCTAACTTTACCCTTGGTACACTTGATACATTTCACTCTATACACCAAACATTTAACTCCTATATAACCATAAAGGCTACCTCGTCTTCAGGAGATAAATATCTAACTTTAAATGCTAACGGCTTAGATTTAGAATGGTCTAACACAGAAAAACAAATAGTATTATCTAGAGGCTTACTTAGAGAACCTGCTACAAATGCCACATCAAGCGTTTATAGCACTACATTTAACGAATCAACAGTTACAGGGGCTTTAAAAAATGCAGGAGTCTTTGGCCCTACCGCTTATTTAGACTATAAGAACCCGGATAATATTATTAAGGTAGATTTACCTACTTCTTCAAATAACAACGAATATAAGTTTAGACAACATTTAAAGTTTAATTTTGACGTACCTGAACTTGCAGATACTAGCAATATTTTTATCAAAGTAGATACTACTATTGATTACAGAGCTTATAATCCCGGTGGTCGTGGTAGAACCTATTTAATAAACCCAACCACCCAAAATGGCATAACTAAAAGTTCGACTACAAGAGAGATAAGTTTAGAGGTAGAAGAAACCACATCAGCAGTCACAAACGAGGCTAGATATACTGAAAGTCAATCAAGTAATACTGCTACTGAAAGTTTTGAGTTGTCGGATGTAAAAATAGGTGTTACAGAGACTGACGCAACATATGCTTTAACTGACATTAACAATGAATCTGTTACTGCATTATTTCAAAGAGGTACAGATACCGCAGGAGCAGAAAACTTTACTCAATTGCTTGTTAAAGAGTTTCTAGAGCTTCAAAAAAGCCCATTAAAAATACTCCAAGCGGACATCCAAAGCAACAACATATCTCCTAGAAAAATAATAAAGTATTCTCTTAACGATGATGGAGTGTTTGATTATTATATGTTTTTAGGTGGAACATTAAAGGCTGAAAGTGAAATTATGAGTGGTGAATGGTTTAGAATAAAAGGTGATTAATTATGGGTAAATCAATAGAAAAAATATCAAGCGATGTATCATCTTTAAATGGTGCAATTAGAGAGCTTAACGGAAGGGTTGACCAAATATTAACCGACCAATCTTACGGACTAACAGATTCATCTTTAGCTGAAGGTGTAGATTTATCTGTAATATCTTTACAGGAAAACATAAGAGGTACAATAGAACAAGGCTCTGTAGTTATATTAGCCTATCCTGATGGCTCTAATCCATTATTAATAGAAAACACTTATGGTAATCAACCGGCAACTGGTTATGAAGATGACTTTATAGTTAAGTTAGGTGGTGTTGGTACTACTATATCGCCAACAGTAGACTACCCAACAGGCTCTATTATATATCAGGCAAACTATTCAACAGTTGGAGGTGGAACAACCTCACCTGCCGGTGATGGAACAGGGGCTAACTTAAAACCTGTTCAATATAATGATAATGGTAACTTTGCGGCAGACCAAGGTTTTTACTATAATCCAAACGGAGACACTCTTTTTGCAAATAATATTATTGCCACAAACTCAACATCGGGTAATGATAGTATATATTCAATGGCTAACATTGGTGCTTTAGGTGATATAGAGGCAACAGGTAATCTTAATGGTACTAATTTAACCGCATCGGCAAATGTTAATTGTGTAGATATTGCTGCTTCAGGAAATATTACAGGAGATTTAGTTGATAGTACTTCAACAGTTTCCGTAGCTCAAATAACGGCTTCGGGTTTGATAACTGGAGGTGGTGGTTTTCAAGGTAACTTATCATCAACTAGTTCACTTGATAACGGTGTAACTGCAACGACTCAATCAGTAGGAGATGACACTACGAAAG
>Ga0115571_1003212_pt1 | contig 10422 bp, 7 predicted proteins | sample COGITO_mtgs_1205_FD_87293 | JGI IMG/M metagenome (GOLD analysis project Ga0115571, IMG submission 87293) | Pelagic marine microbial communities from North Sea - COGITO_mtgs_120531 | ecosystem: Environmental > Aquatic > Marine > Epipelagic | place: Germany:Helgoland, sampling site Kabeltonne...
GACGCGCCTAAGGGACTCCTCGGAGGAGTTGTCGAGGTTATCGACGACCACCACCTTGCATCCGGCGGCGAGGAGCTGCAGGCATGTGTGCGAGCCGATGTAGCCGGCGCCGCCGGTGACGAGAACGGTGCTTCCTTCCACGGCAGCCATGTTGTTCTTCTCGGAGACGACGGGCGATCGGGAGTCGGGTGGGACGGCGCCGGTGGGAGGCGACGCGACCGGGGTTCCGTACTCGAGACGAGTGCGGGCGGCTCTGCGTGAGCGTGGGTGCGTGTGTGGCCGGTCGGGGCTGCGCGCGCGTGTGTGTGTGTGGCGCGTCACTCGGGGCTCGTCGACTCGTCCCCCGGAAGAAGGTGCCCTTCATCCTCTTTGATCAGATTCTCTCGGACTGCCCCGGAGGACGGTTGCTTTTCAGTCGGAGGCTCTCGTCTCTCGGCGACAGAGCCGCGCGCGCCAGTCGGCTGAGCCGAATCGTGTGTAGTCGGACCGCGCCATGAAGACCCCAAAGTCATCGGGAAAGAAACCCACGCGCGGTGAGGGCAAGTCTCCGCGCGGCACATCCGCCAAGAAGCGCCCGAGCGGCGGTGCCGATGATGATGGGAAAAAGCGCCTGAAGAAACCCGACGGGCGCCCGTCGCTGGACTTTGCGGGCGAGGAGGGATCCATGTTCATGGCCGTGCCCTCCTTCGACGGTGTCGGGGAGATGGACATGAACGGGAACAAGCCCGCGTGGGAATCCTACGACTGGGCGAACGAGAAGTCCAACAAGCGACGGAAGAAGGAGCGCGCCGAGAAGGCGGCGGCGGCGGCGATGGATGCCGACGTTCACGCCCCCGATGCCCCCGACGCCGACGCGTCCGAGCCGAAGAAGGGCAAGGGCAAGAAGAAGAAGGAGCCAAAGGTTGACATGAGGTTCGGCTCCGACCATTACAAGCAACAGATGAACGACAAGCGGTACGAGGACCGACGCGAGGCGAAGCGACAAAAGTACCAAGCCTTGAAGGACGCCGCGGGAGACGACGAAGGCGCGTTGGACGACGGCCAGGGGAAGATCTCGGGGAAGGTACTCGGCCGACGCAGGCGCGCCGCGGAGAAGCGCGCGAGGCTCGCGGAGCAGCGCAAGGCTGACCGCCTCGCCAAGGGCCTCCCGGTGGACGCGCCCGCCAAGAGGCTGCCGCCCAAGCTGTTGGTCGGCACCGCCGCGGGGGTCAACGCTCTCGACGCGGACGTCGCGGGGGGCGGCGCCAACACCGCCGTGGGCAAGAACGCGGATAAGAACGCCAAGAGGAAGGCGAGGAGGGAGGAGAAGCGACGCGCGGAGGAGGCGGAGGAGGCGGTTTCAAAGGGCTCCGCTTCAAAGGGATCCGCTTCAAAGGGATCCGCTTCAAAGGGATCCGCTTCAAAGGGCTCCGACGGAGACGCGCGAGAGACGAGCGCGAAAGAGCGGAGGAGGCGGGAGAAGGAGGAGGCGGAGGAGTTGGCACGTCGATTCGCCGAGGAGGAAGATGAATCGTCCGAGGAGGAGGAGGAGAGCGATGGGGAAGATGAATCGTCCGAGGAGGAGGAGAGCGAGGATGAGGAGGAGGACGCCGCGATTGAGGAAGGGTCGTCGGATGATGATGAGGACGACGCCCTAGACGCCGCCCTCGCGTCCTCCTCCGAAGACGACGAAGAGAGCGATGGGGATGGGGAAGAAGTGGAGGAGGACACGGTTGAAGATGCGTGGCCCGACGAGGATGAAGATGCCGCCCTCGACGCCGCCCTCGCGTCCTCCGATGATGAAGAGGAGGAGAGCGATGAGGATGGGGACGAGGAGGAGGACGGAAAGGAGGAGCAGAGGTGGTCCGACGAGGACGAGGACGCCGCCTTGGACGCCGCCCTGGCTTCCTCGGGCAGCGAGGACGACGATGAAGATGAGTCCGAGGACGACGATGAAGATGAGTCCGAGGAGGAGGATGTTGAGTCCGAGGAGGAGGAAGGCGATGACGATGACTCCGATGACTCCCCCGGAGAGGAGAAAGAGGAGGAGGCTGCCGGGGACTGGGGTGAGCAATTCAGCACGGATGACGACGACGACGACGACGAGTCCGACGAGTCCATGTCCGAGGAGGAGGACGACACGCAGGAGGAATCCGAGGAATCCGAAGAGTCCGAGTCCGAGTCCGAGGAAGCCCCGGCGCCAGCCGCGGCGCAGGCCAAGCCCGCCGGCAAGATGTCTCTGGTCGAGAAGATGAAGGCGAAGCTCTCCGGCGGCCAGTTTCGAATGCTCAACGAGGCGCTCTACACCACCACGGGCTCCGACGCTCTTCGCATGGTCAAGGCATCCCCGGGCACGTTCGGCGCGTATCACGCCGGGTTCAGGGAGCAGACCAAGGAGTGGCCCACCCGCCCCGTCGACGTCATCATGAAATACCTCAAGACCCAGCCCAAGAGCCTGGTCGTCGCGGATTTCGGGTGCGGCGACGCCGAGCTGGCACAACGGGTGAAGCAAAAGGTTCACTCGTTCGATCTGGAGAGCGATGCGCCGGGGGTCATCGCGTGCAACATGTCGAACGTGCCGCTGCCCGACGATAGCGTGCACGCGGCGGTGTTCTCCCTGTCCCTCATGGGCACAGACTACGGCAAGTTCCTCGAAGAAGCGCACAGGGTACGTACACAAAATCCCGCAGTCCCGCAGTTTTCCCCTCTTTCTTTTTCTCTTTTGCCCGGTGCGTGTTCAGTCTTCGCGCGTCCGTCTGTTTGCAAGTGGCGGGGGCGTATTTGTTCAACACACGCGAGATTTAACAGACGATAGCTTCCCTTTCACCGGCGGGTGAATTTCCCGTGAGCTCGCCGGCTGGAATAGCCTCGACAGCTCCGCCTGACCCATGTTTCCTAACCCAAATCCGCTGACTCATCCGCTGACCCAAATCGTGACCACACAGGTGCTCAAGGTTGGCGGGCTGCTCTGGATCGCCGAGGTTCGCAGCCGCTTTGACGGCAAGGACGGCGTGGCGAGCGTGGACGGCTTCGTCAAGACGCTCACCTCGCTCGGCTTCAAGCTCAAGGGCAAACCGGACGAGTCCAACAAGATGTTCTTCACCGTGTCCATGGTCAAGGCTTCGGAGAAGAAGGCGAAGAAGGTCAAGTGGCAGCCGCTCAAGGCGTGCATCTACAAGCGCCGATAGGCTCTCCTCGAAATGAATAAAAAGTTACATTTACAAAATAATGCGGCTCTTTGACGAGGGGAATGCCCCCTCCTAAGAAATAAATGAATGCGCCCGGCTAAAGTACTCTTGATGAGAGTTGTGTACAGTCGGGGTGACCGTCTTTACGGATTTTGCGACGAGGTGCCGCCCCCCGCGAACTTCTTGTTGACGAAAGGGCCGTACAGAGCCTCCATGTACTCCTTCCGCGGCCCCACCACCACCCTCATGACCTGGTGCAGGATCTGCGCGGACAGGCCCCAGATCTTGAGCCCGCCCCTCCTGTGGGTACCACCCGGGCCGGCGGCACCCTCGCCGGTTCCGTCCTCGTCCCTGTCGCACCCGGCGTTGAACACCGGCATGGGCCCGACCCCCGGCACCAGACTCACGTCCACGCTCTCCTTGCTCAACAAGTCGTCCAGCCGCACCGCCATCAGCGTGCTGCCCTTCTCCAGCGCGCTCGTCGACGTCATCGTCTCCACGTCCAGCTCACCGAGGTACCCCACCACCGGGGTCACCGCGCACTGCTTCGGGACATCCGCGGCGTCCGAGCCCACGCCCAAGATTTGCAGCTTGCACCCATCCCCGAGCCCGAGCTCCACGACGGCTTCCCTCACCGCGGCGCCGATGTCGTCGGAGTCGTCGTTGTGCCTCGGGCCGCCGGGGAACCCCGCGTGGGGCGCGCCGAAGTCGTCGGGCTTGACCGTGAACAGCGCGTGGGGTATTTTGGTCCGGGAGTCGTGGCAGAGGGGCACGAGGACCGCTCGAGCCTGCGGGACGTCGGGTCCCTCGATGCGCTTGCGTGGCATCGCGCTGAGGTCGTGGGCGATGCGTTTGAGGTCGGCGGGATTCAACAACCCGCCGGTGTATCCCGCCGCGGCGCTGCCGGCCTCGACCGCGAACGGGAGCGTCGCCATCGTCGCCCCCAACGTCCTCCACGGCCGAACCGCGGCGGCGGGAGCTGAGTAGGCGTTCGCAGCCGCATCGGCGGACGACGGCACCGGGTTCGACGCGGACGCCGCCCTGCGCGCCGCGCGGGAAGCCTGCCTCGCGAACATGTTAAAAGCTTCAATCGGAGCGCCTCGGATGCTCGGACGTCGCCCCAGGACGCGCGCGCTCCACCAGATCGTTCACCAGAACACCCCCCCTCCAAAAGCGAAGATTCCGTTCGACGCTGACGACGATGCGACGACGAGCGGTGCGCTGGAGATGCGTCGAAGAATACGTGAGCCGCGTGTGACCTCTTCCGGGCGATACCACGCGTCGATACGAGCGCGAATATACCCTCGCGGGACCTATCCACCGGTCCTGCGTCCCCGCGTCCTTTGCGAGCTCGATGTGTTGGAAGGTTGGGGGTTGCCAAAACAAATATCGAGGCATCGTTCGGCTCAAAATCGATGCGCCAGATGAAATGCAGCCTCCTGATTGGTCGAGATTTCTCGCTGCCTATTTGCCCAGTGCCGATTCACGCGCCCTGCTGCTCGGCCAAAAAGCTCAGGAAAAACGTCGCTGTGAACAAGCCGCCGCCGCATTTGCTCGGAGGACCAGTGAAGGAGGCGCGTCCGGCACGGGCAGACGCGAGGTATAAAACCAAACGAACATGCCCATCAAGATCACCGAGGAGGAATGGGTCCCCGCGCAGGAGAAGTTCGAGACCGGCGAGGACTTCCGCTCGTTCCACGACATGCGCGCGAGCCGCAAGAGGGTGAGAGAAATCGCGGAGAGGGGCGACGACGCCCTCATGGAGGAGGACGTCGACGAGGACGAGTCCATGCGGCTGAGGAAGGCTTCGAGGCCGACGTACAAGCAGGTGGTGGGCAAGGCGAGCGGTAGGGCGTGGAAGCTCCCGGCGGAGCGGGCGAGCAAGATCATGAAGCCCGACGCGCTCAGGGGCATCAAGACCTGGGACCAGCGCATGAAGGAAAAGGCTGCGAAGAAACAGTTCCAGGCGACGATAAAGGAAGCCAACGACGCGGCGAGGGCGAAGCGGAAGGAGGAGCACGAGCGCCGCGCGAAGAAGAAACAGCAGAAGGAGGAGAACAGGCAGCGCACGGGAGAGGGACTGTACAAGCCGGAGATCACCAACACGAAGACCATCGCCAAGCGCGGCAAGTCGAAGGAATTCAAGAAGCAAAAGGCTCTCAAGATGGTGTAGTCGGCTCTTCTCTCAATGTCACACACAGCTCAATGTCACACACACCTCAATGTCACACACACCTCAATGTCACACACACCTTACATAACTCACATCAGACCCAGTAGTTTCGAAGGCGCGAGACGTGCGCGCGCTCCCGTCTCGCCGCGGTTATCGCGTCCACGTGAGCCTGCATGGCCGACAGCTGTCGCGCCTGCCTCTCCTCGATGGTACTCCGGGACAACGCCGACGAGGCGCTGCTCGGCCGCGACGGCGCCTTCGCCCTCTTCTTCCGCCGCTTCTTCTCCTGCACGGCCCGTTCCATCTCAGGAGGTGCCGAACCGACCGTCTCGATGGCATCCTTCGCCGCGAGGAGCCGGGCGCGAGTCGATGACGAGTTATTTGAAGCCTCCGCGACGGTGAACAAGTCACCCACCGTGTTTGTGTTTGTCTGCGAGTGCGGCCCAAACACCGACACGCGCTGCTGCGACGGGATACCGTGCTGCTGCTGCACCGGGGAGGATGGCGCGGAGATGGTGACGGTGGTCGGGATACGCGTCGCCAGCGCCGCCTCCACCGCCGCCTTGGCCGCCGCCTCCACCGCCTCCATGGGAACCATGCTGTCGGGTCCCGCGGATGAGATGGATATGGACCGGCCCCACATCTGCTCCACGCTGGAGTCCCAGTGCGCGCCGGCGCCTTGCTGCATCACCGCCCTCGCCGCCGCCGCGCCCGCCGCGGCCGCCGCGACCTCCGGTTTCTCCCTGCCGATGGACGGCGGGGGCGCGAGGAGGTCGGCGGAGGTCGGCTCTGGGAGATAGGCGGGGGTGGCGGGGACTTGGTCGGCGGGCTCGGGCTCGGGCGGCTTCTTGGCCTCCTCCTCAGCCTTGGCCTTCATCGCCTCCGCCGCAGCGTTTGCGGTCTCGGCTTGCTCCGCCGCGGTCTTGGCGTCCTCCTCGGCCTTCTTTACGGATTCAGTAGCCGTCTCCAGACTCGCCTCGAGATCCTTCACCTTTTTACTCAACTCGGCGATTTCATCCTTTTGGTCCTGGACGGTGGTGGCCAGCGTTCGCTCCTTCTCCCTCTGCGCGTTGATAGCCTCCGCGTCAGCCTCAACCTCGGCCGCCTTCTCCGTCGCGTTGAACTCCTTCACCGCGTCCAGCTCCCCACGCATCGACTCCAACAACTCCTCCACGGCGACGACCCGCTCGCGACAATCCGCGGCTTCACGCTCAGCCTCCCTCTTGTCGTCCACCGCGGCCTGGATCTCATCCTTGAAGCCTTGATTCACACCCTGCGCCGCCTCGAGTTCACCCGCGAGCGCCAAGGACTGTGCCTTCTCCTGGTGCAGCTCAGCCTGCAGGAGCGCTATCGGTTCCTTGGCCTCCTCCTCGGCGCGTTTGCCTCGCTCGGCAACCTGCGCGTGCATGTCCGCCCGTTGAGCCTCCAGCAGCGTCTTCTGCTCCTCGAGCTGACGCACGAGCTGACGCTCCAGCACCAGGAAATCGTCTTTTTGCTTCTGGAGCTCCTCATCCTTGGAGTTTCGGGCGTCGTCGGTCTGTTTGGCCAGTCGCTCAACCTTCTCCTTGTAGTACGCCTCCAGCTCCGCGATGCGTGACTTCTCCCGTCTCACCTCAGCCTCGCGCTCGGTGACCAGGTTCTTCTGCTGCTGCAGGGCGTTATCTGACTTCTCCGCGGCGGCTCTGTGCGTGACGATGGAGGCGTCCAGCCTCTCCAGCTCCGCGTCCCTGTCCTCCAGGAGCTTGAGGTTGTACCTGAAATCCTGCGTGAGCTGCGCGAACTGCTGCTTGGTCTTGGCGAGCTCCTGCTCGCGGACCGAGAGGCGCTCCTCGACGTCGTGCGTGCGCTTGTTGATCTGGTTCATACGCTGCTCGGACAGTGCCACGAGCTCCTGTTTATTTGTTCGTCGGGGGTGACGGTCAGGGGACGCTCGTCGTCGGGGGACGCGCAAAATGCGGGGGGTTGTTGGATTATCATTCATTCGGAGCAGCGTCAGACGCGCACCTTCTCCTTCTGCGCGATGAGGTTGCGGATGTTGGTGGGCGGCGTCGGTGCCATCACCATGTGCCCGGCACCGTCCCTCACCGGCGTCGTGTACGCGCTCATGCCGGTGGATACACCCTCAGTGGGTCCCCAGGCGCCACGGAAAATGTGAAATGCGCAGACGGCACGCTCGCTCGAGCGGACTCGGGCCGATCGAGGGGAAAGACCGATGCTTGCGTGTCCCTGCGATCTCTATGCGACCTTTTTATCCCCCGAACCACGGTTCTATCCTCTCGGTCAAATTTACGCTTTTGGTCGTGTACGCGCATCCAGTCTGCAAATTCGCGCGCAGCCGCCAGAAGATCTCACAGCCGTCGATTTTGGGTTCTCGAACACGGACCTTCGCTTTTTTCCTCCGAGACTCGCCTTGAGCTCCCGGACCTGACGCGCTTGGGACACAACACGCGTGAGCGCCCCATCCGGACGTCCTCGCACCCGCTCGCATCGCCAGGCCACACACCGGGCGACCGAACGGAAGGCCCTCAGGACCCACGGACGCGCACGAAGCTTCTTCGGGCCCCGAGATATCTCGAGATATAATTGCTCGAGCAAGCGCCGTTAATTGACGACGTGCACACGTGCCGAGGACGAAGGTCGCGCGACACACACCACCCACGATGGCCGCGATGACGACGGTTTCCGCCGCGTTCACCGCCGCCAAGTGCGCGCCCCGCGCGGTCGCGAGATCCGCCAAGGCCCCCGCCGCCGCGCTGCGCGCCCCCCGCCCCCTCGCCGGCGTGGCCAACTCTCGCGCTCGTCTCGCCAAGATCTCGCGCTCGTCGCGCTCCAACGCGACGTTCGTCGTCCGCGCGCAGACCCCGAGCTGGCACCCCGACGCCAACCCCGCGGACGATGATCCCGACACCCCCACCCCCGGCTTCGCCTCCATCGACGAGGCCCTCGCCGAGGTGGCTGCCGGACGCTTCGTCGTGGTGCTCGACGACGAGGATCGAGAGAACGAGGGCGACCTCATCGGCGCCGCGGACATGATGACCCAGGAGAGCATGCACTTCATGATCACGCACAGCAGCGGGCTGGTCTGCGTCGCGGTGGACGACGCGAACGCGGACAAGCTCAACCTCCCGCTCATGGTGTCCAACAAGGAGAACGAGGACGCCATGAAGACGGCGTTTACCGTGTCGTGCGATTTGGTCGCCAGCACCACGGGGATCTCCGCGGGTGAACGCGCGGCGACCATCGCGAGGCTCGGTTCACCCGACGCGCACGCCGACGAGTTCGTCAGGCCCGGGCACGTCTTCCCGCTGCGCTACCGCGAAGGGGGCGTGCTGAGGCGCACGGGTCACACGGAGGCGGCGTACGATCTGTCCACCCTCGCCGGTCGCGGCCCCGCGGGGGTGCTGTGCGAGATTGTCAACCCCGCCGACGGCAGCATGGCGCGCCTGCCCCAGCTCCGCGAGTTCTCCGAGAAGCACGGGCTGAAGATGGTCCTCATCTCCGATCTCGTCAGGTACAGGCGCAAGAGGCAGGCGCTGGTGGAGAGGACCGCGTCTGCCCGCGTGCCCACGGATCACGGGGAGTTCACCGCCGTGTCGTACAAGTCCACGCTGGACGGCATCGAACACGTGGCGTTCGTGTACGGCGACGACGTGGATGCGGTGTCCGGGGATAACGTCTTGGTGCGCGTGCACTCGGAGTGCCTCACCGGGGATATCTTCCACTCCACCCGGTGCGACTGCGGGAACCAGCTGGACATGGCGATGAAGAAGGTTGCGGCTGAGGGCAGGGGCGTCATCGTGTACCTTCGGGGACAGGAAGGCCGTGGCATCGGCCTCGGGCACAAGCTGAGGGCGTACAACCTGCAGGACGAGGGACGGGACACCGTGCAGGCGAACGAGGATCTCGGCCTCCCCGTCGACTCGCGCGAGTACGGGGTGGGAGCGCAGATCCTTCAGGACCTGGGCGCCAGGACCATCCGGCTCATGACCAACAACCCGGCCAAGTACCACGGCCTGAAGGGGTTTGGGCTGACCGTCGTCGGCCGCGTCCCGCTCTTCGCACCGATCACCCTCGACAACAAACGGTACATCGAGACCAAGCGGGAGAAGATGGGTCACATGTTCGGGGATGAGAGCGACGAGTTCAACGCAGTGCCGGTGGAGGAGGAGGCGACGGAGGACGTGCCGGAGGAGGGCGTGCCGGTGTCGAGGTGATTTACTACTCTAGGCTTCAACCTTTATTCTTTTGGCGGGGGGTGAGGGTCCCGCTGTGCGTGACAGCGGAACCCGCCGTTATATCAATTGCATTTCAGCTTTCATAAAAATACCCGAGTCTACGCGAGCTCCTTCTCCGGATCCACCCCTTCCAACACCAGCATCTGCCTCAGCCTGCCCACCAGCGCCTTCGCGTCGTCACCGCCCAGCTCGGCCTCACCCTCCCGTCCCATCCTGTGATCGGGCCCGACGCTGTACCAGTCCGGCTCCAACCCCGCCGCCACCCGCTGCTCGTGGTTAAAAGGACCCCGCAGCGAATCCGGAGCGTGAACGCCCACGTGAGCCCGGAACGCGTCACCAGGGTCCACGCCGCCCAGGATGTCACCGCACAGGTGCCTGAACCACGCCACCCCAACCGCGACGTGCGCGATCTCCTCCTGAGATATCCTCGAAACCACCGCCGCGCTTCGGTTATCGCCGCGGCCCTGCAGCTTAGCCGCCAGCCGAGGACCAGCGTCCAGCCCCCTGGCTTCCTGCATGCATGGCACAACCGCGAGCCTCGCCGGTAACGACCCGGCGGTGGACTCCGCACCCTCCCACAGGACGTTGTGCGCGGGTATGTCCCCGTACCGCACGCCCATCTCGCCGAGTCGTTGCAGGCACCAGCCGAGGTGGCGGGACTCGTCGTCGGCGACTCGGGCAAAGTCGGCGAAGAAGTCGACTGGGAGATTGATGGGATTGCCATCTCCCCGGTCCCCTCCACGATCCGCGGCGAGCGCCGAGAACCTCGCCACGGTGTCCCACGCGAGGTCGATGGCGTTGAGCTCGATGTGCGCCACGTTGTGGATCATCGCGGCGGACATGCCCA
>Ga0115571_1003226_pt1 | contig 10407 bp, 1 predicted proteins | sample COGITO_mtgs_1205_FD_87293 | JGI IMG/M metagenome (GOLD analysis project Ga0115571, IMG submission 87293) | Pelagic marine microbial communities from North Sea - COGITO_mtgs_120531 | ecosystem: Environmental > Aquatic > Marine > Epipelagic | place: Germany:Helgoland, sampling site Kabeltonne...
CCTGCTCGGGTGGCATGGATGTTTGCCAACGAGATTTGACCGGTTTCGAAGACGCTCCTGACAGCTTTCCCATGGGAGCCAACATTGGAGTCAAGAAGATGGGCAAGGGCGGCCTGTCCGCATACCCAAAGATTGACTGCGGCAACGGAAAGGGTTACCCCACCTCCGAGTTCGACAGCGCGTGCGACGTCGCAACCCCGTACGGCGGAGCGATCCAGTCTCCCAAGAGCACCAAAGAGGAACTCGCCGGAATGGCTGGCGCCCCGAAGCTCGAAGTCACCGAGGTGCGCCGGGTAAAAATCTACCTGCGCAAATCTGGCTGCATCGGCCGTCCAACGAGCCCCGCCGCCACAGATGCGAGCGGCACGGCGGGCACCACATGGCCCAACGCTCCCGCGGACTGCCCCGCCTGGTACCTGGCATCGAACGACGGGACATCATGGAGGTCGCAAAGCGGTCATCCGAACAACATCCAAATTAACAACGAGTGGCTGATCGATTGCGAGGCGGGCGACCTCAGGTGCTACCTCATCGACTTTCACTTCGACCTCGAGTACCAGAACGGTACTCGCACCGTCCTCGGCAGCCCCGAGAACGACGCCGGCGCGTCAAACTACGGCTGGAGCAAGGGTACATTTTTCATGTACGATCCCGAGATCTCCGAATCTGCCGCCGCCGCCGTAGCGGCCGCCGCCTCCGAATCTGTAAGCACCGGTATCATCGCGGGCGCCGTCGTCGCCGGCGTCGTCGCGATGGCGATGGCGATCGGGCTTGAACGCTATGTCCGTAACCGACGCACGAAGAAACCGGAGGCCAGCACTGCTGCTGTCTGAGGTTGTCGCTTGTACAAAGTCATCGAGCCCACTGTTTCGCATTTCATTTCACCTTTGTGTAAACTTGTAAAAAATCAATATCTACGCGCATCCGTCGCATCCATGCGCGTCTCATCACACCCCGCGGTTCCCCGAGGCCTTCATCGCGTTATCCGCCTTCTTCCACTCCGCCTCTTCGCCGCCTTTACCTTTATCTTTCCCGCCGCCCCCGCCGCTCCGAGCCGCGTACTGAACCTCAACGGCTTTTTGCATTCCAAACGAACGGTCAACGGTCAACGGTCCTGGATCCTCTTGAAGTATTTCGGCGCGACGTTCCACAGTGCATCGCTCGCTGTGGACTACTAGGTGGGCGCGAACGCACTCGAGGACGATCGCCGACACGACATCATCTAGATTCTACTACTTTAGTTTTTTCATCATTCAGTAAAAGTCATCGCTTGGATGCGGACCTCGGCCCCGGACGGAACGATCGCCCCGGCGTCATCGGGCTCGCATCCCCCGGGCTCAAACCGGATACCACGTGCTCCGGCGTGAGCTGGGCGTCCATGCTCATCTCAATCGCGCGTCGCTCCGCCGCGCTCCGCCTGCCCGGCGGCGTCGTCATCTCCCCGAGGCCCTCCGACACGACAGTCGCCCTCGCGGTCGTCCTCGCGAGCGCCAGGGTTCGCTCCAGTCGTTCGCGCCTGGACAGTTCCGGCCGCTCGACGACCACGCGAACCGGCGCGCCGCGTTCCTCGCCGCGATCGTGGGATGCACCGCGGCCGGGCAGCCGCTTAGCCGCGGCCGCGAGGTGGAGCGCGCCGAGGGCATCCACCGCGTGCGCCTCCGACCCCGCCGTCGCGACGAAGACGCTCAGCGTCCCGGTACCCGTCAGCGGCCCCTTCATGATCTTGGTCAGCGCGGAACGACGCCAGTCGGGCGGCGCGGCGCCGTTCGTGTCGGCGGCGAGCCCGCGCGTGAGCTGGCTCAGGTTGAACAGCGGGGTGGTGGCGGTCGATGCAGACGCGTCGCCGCCGCGAACGTCGACGACTCGGACGCATCGTCGGTTCACCGTTCGCTTCGAGCCCGGGGTTCCGTCTGGGTTCAATCCCGGGTTCACCCTCGTCTCGCTCGTGGTGACCCAGAGCTCCGCGATCGTCGCGGTGGCCTCCGCGCGGTGAGCGTGCCCATCGCGGCGTGTACGCGCGAGCGCGAGATTCTCCCGGACGTCGGTAAGGTCCGCGCAGTCCACGCGCGTCAACTCCTCGACTTCGTAGAGTAAACCCCCGTGCCGAGAGGACTCGTCGTTTCCGACTCCAGCCTCGGCGTACTCAGCCCCGGGTTTGACCCTCAGACCCATGGCGCCGCCGAACCCCGCGAGCAAGTCGTCCGCATGCAGCCCCCTGGTCTGGTACACGGACATCGACACTCGTGTCTCCACGAACGGCGGCTCGGACGACTCATCCGCGCGCGACTCTCTTCTCTTCGTATCGAGCGACTTTTCGGCTTTCAACTTTTCAGCTTCAAACTTCTCGGCCTTCGCCGCCGCGCGTTCGTTCGCCCTGAAGGCGTGCAGGTCCAGGAACGCGGCGCACGCGGCGACGACGGCGTCCGCGACGTGCGTCTTGCCGCCCTTGTCGGACCCGACGACCAGCATCGTGGCGTCGCGGCCGCGTCGAGTCGCGTCCGCTAAACACGCCGCCGCCGCGCTCGCGGGACGAACCTCGTCGTCGTCTTCCCAAAACACCCCACCGTCAAACTCGAACGTCCGCCGGAACGGAACCTCGCCGCGGCGCGTCACCACGTCGAGGTCGCTCGCGCCCGGACGCGAGGGCCGGAGCGATCGCGTCTTGTCCGCGTCGCCGTCCACGAAAGGACGGACGCGGGCGAAGAGACGAACGGAGAGGTCGTCGCGCGGGGGCGAGCGTCGACCGGAGGCCCAATCCGCGGCGGCGGCGGCGTAATACCCGGGGTCGTGGGACGGGTGCGATGGAGCAGCCTTCGTGAGTTTAGGTCTCGAAGGCGTCTCGATGGCGTCTGGAAGGTGTCTCGAAGACGGCGGGGTATCGTCGTTCGTTGGGAAGAGTTCGCGGGATACGTCCTCCTCGTCCGAGTCGGCGTCGGATCTCTCCGGACTCTCCGGACTCTCCGGGTCGGCTTCCTGGATCTCGATGCTCGTGGGCACGGGCGTTGGCTCGGGCTCGGGCGAGAGCGGCCGCGGCGGGGTCCTCTGCTTCCGCGGCGGCGAGGCGAGTATGGCGCTGAGCCGATCGTTTCGTCGCGTCGCGGCGGACCGGTCCCTCTCCTCGAGCAGCCGCGAAATCTGCGCGTCGCGCTCGGCAACCTGGTCGAGGAGCACGCCCGTCTCGCGCTGCAGCCGCTCGATGAGAACCGCGAGGCCCTCGCTCTCGCGCCGTGTGCGGTGAAGCTCCTGCGAAACCTTCTCCTTCTGGTGCCGCTCGGAACCCAACGACCCTTGCAAAAACATGAGCTCGTCGGCTTGCCGCTGAAGCGTCTCACGCCGAGCCTTGGCGCTGAACAGGTACCACGCGTTGAGAGCGGCGCGAACTTTGGCGACGCGCCGGCGTTTAAACACGCGTTCGCACCTGTCCCACGCGCGCGCGAGTGCACGCGTGGTATGCCACGTGTCGCGCCACGTGTTAAACGATCGTGCCACGCGGACCGTGCGCATGCGGTGAATCGCCTTGCGCAGGGTGGAGCGCTCGAGCGACGCCCTGTTTGTTTCGAGCCTCCACGTGCGAAAGGCGGCGGACAGTGCGCGGTTACCCCACCGCGCGCGGCACCGCGCGAGTAACTCGCGTCCGCGCTTGGCGTCCTCGCAGTTGGCGCGGAGTCGGTCGAACGCGGCTGCCAGCTGGCGCCTCGCCATTCGTAGAAGCGCCCGCGTCGCCAATTTTTCCCTCGCCCACGCGTCGCGACCGAACGACACCTCATCGCGCCACTTACCCACGGCGGCGGCGAGGCGCACGCGAGACATGCGACGCGCGATCTTCGTCACCGTCGCGCGGTGCGCCTTGACCTCACAGGTGCGATCTGACCAGGTTTGGAACGCGGCGGACGTCGTACGCAACCTCCATCTCGCGGCGACGATCGCGACGGCGTCGAACAGCCGCCGGCGCTCCGCCGCGTGACCGACGAACGCGCGGAATCCTCGCGCCAGCGTCGCGCGCGCGACGCGAAGCACGAACCTCCGCGCGCGTCCCAGCGCGGCGCGCGTGCGTTGACCCTCACGCCAGTTGGCGTGCCACGTGTCAAACGCAGGGCCCACGCGGTGGCTCCGGAGCCGAGCGCCCGCCTTCCGCAGAATCGCTCGGTTGGCTTCGCACCGCTCGTAGTACACGCGCCAGCACTCGAACGCGGCGGCGAGTTTGGCGCGGCGCCACCTGGCGACCACGCGGCCGAGCTCGAGCCGAACGCGGCGCGCGGAGTGCACGTGGCCGATCCACGCGTTGAGCGCGCGGTGGGTGTCGGCGCGGAGCAAGCGGGTGAAGAAACGTTCGGCTCGAAGCAAAGCGCCGCGCTCCGACCTTCGAACGTACACCGCATCCTGCCATCGCTGGAACGGCGCGAGGAGCTGGAACCGCTCCATGCGCTGCACCGACTTACCGAGCACCAGCCTCTCCCGCCGTATGTCCTCCACGTGCGCGGCCCAATCGTGAAACGGAACCGACACGTGAAGCAGCCGCCATCGCCGCGTGGCTTTTCGGATCGAAGTTTTCAGCCGGCGCCGCTCGCGGGTGAAACCCGCCCACGCGTCGAACGCAGCCGCGATCGTTCGAAGCGTCCAGCGCCGGACCATGCGCTGCGCCCTGACGCGCGCCTGGTTCTTACGCCGTGTCTCGGTCTCTTCCTTGTCCTCAGCCTCGCGCACGCGACACACGAAGGTGTAGTGCAGCTTCCATGTCTGAAACGCTCGGGCTCGATCGTTTTTGAGCACGCGACCGCCGAAGAAGCGCTTCGCGCGCTCCATCGAGCCCACCATCCGCCGGTTCTCGGCGATCTTATCCCTCCACGTGATGAACGGGTAGCTCAACTCGATGCGACGCCACTTGCGCACGTGCCTGGCCAGCGCGCGGCGCACGTCGACGCGAGCGGCGGCGGCGTCAACCCAACCGGCGAAAGCCGCCGCCGCCGACTTTTGCGCCCACCGCCTGGCCATGATCTGCGCGCGTCGCTCGATCGCCCGCGTCGCGGCTTCATCGACGAGGAAATCGCGCCACCGTTGGAACGCGGCGTTGGCGACGACGGTTCGCATCCTGTGGACGAAACGCACGAGAACGAGCCGTTCTCGATACGCCCCCGCGATGGCGTCGCGCCAATCGTCGAAAGGTATCGAGAGCGCCAGCCGCCGCCATCGCCTGGCGACGGCGGCGGCGGACCGTCGCAGCCGTTTGACCTCGCGCGCGTGCTCCGCGAGCGCGGTGAACGCGGACGCGACGGTTCGGTTCGCGAACCGTCGCGCGACCCGTTTCATCTTGGAGAGCCTGGCGTTCTCGGCCCTCGACGAATCCGCCGCGTCGATCCAGGCGGCGAACGCCGAGGCGATTTTGACGCGGCGCATGCGGTGCACGACTCGGCGCAAGATCGCCCTGTTCGCCGTGAGCGTGTCCACCCACTGGACCCAATCGTCGAACGGCGTCGATAGCTGCAGCCTGCGCCAGCGGGTGACCACCTTTGCGAGTTTGTATCGATGGGACTTGGTCACCGCGGCGCGATGGACCCAGGCGTTGAACGCCGTCGACGTCGATCGCATCGCGATTCGTCTGAAGAATCGTTCGGTTCTCGACATCAAACGGCGCCGGCGCCTCGATTCGGACCACGCATCTCGCCACGTGGCAAATGCTGCGGCGGACTTTGCCGTGCGCATCCGGTGCACAAACTTGCGAAGCTTCGTCCGGTTACCCCTGACCTCGTCGACCCACTCGACCCAATCACTGAACGGCGCCGCGAGTTGCAGCCGCTGCCACCGCGTGATGATCTTCTGAAGGGAATGTCGGTGGCGCTTGGCGTCAGCCGCGTTTCCAGCCCACGTGTTGAAAGCCTTCGTGACAGACGTGGACACCGCTCGCTGGAAATACCGCTCCGCTCGGGCCAACGCGTGTCTCTGTCGCTTCATCTCCACGCGAACCTCGTCCCATCGAGCGAACGCGGCCGAGACGTACACTGTCCTGATCCGGTGCACAAACTTGCGAAGCTTCGTTCGATTACCCTTGACGGCGTCGACCCACTCGACCCAATCACTGAACGGCGCAGCGAGCTGCAGCCGCTGCCACCGAGTGATGATCTTCTGAAGGGAATGTCGGTGGCGCTTGGCGTCAGAGGCGCTCTCCGCCCACGTGTTGAACCCCCGTGTGAGAACCTGGGCGTTCGCGCGCGCGAAGTATCTCTCCGCGCGGGCCATCACCATTCGCTGTCGCGCGAGCTCGGCGCGATTATCTCGCCAAGTCGAGAACGCCCTGGTCGAGTACACCGTCTTCATTCGGTGCGTGAATTTCGACATCTTCACCCGGTTGGCGCTCACCTCGTTGACCCAATCGACCCAATCGTCGAACGGCGCCGACAGCGACAGGCGACGCCACCGACGCACGATCTTATCGAGCGCGTGTCGTCTGCGTTTGTCCTCCACAACGGTTTCGGCCCACGTGTTGAAAGCCTTGGTGACGGACGCGGACGCCGCTCGCCGGAAGTATCTCTCCGCTCGGGCCAGCGTTTTCCTCTGCCACCTCAGCGTCACCCAGCTCTCCCTCCATCGAGCGAACGCGGCGGACGCGTACACGACGCGCATCCTGTGCACAAACTTCGCCAGCATCGATCGGGCACCCCACGTCTCGTGCGTCCAATCGACCCAGTCGTTGAACGGCGCCGCGAGTTGCAGTTTTCGCCACCGGGTCACGATTTTGCGAAGCGCCGCGCGATGCCTCACGTCGCGGCCGACGGATTGGCTCCACGTGGCGAACGCACGCGACGCCGCGCGGTTCACGAGCCGCGCCAGGCACCGTCCCGCCCTCGCCGCGAGTACCTTTCCGCGCTTGGACTCCGACGTGAAGTCGGTCCATCGAGTCCACGCGGCGATGGCGGTGCCCTTGCGCAGGCGGTGGACGCACCGTGAAATTTTCAACCGGTTCGTCGCAACCGTCTCGCGCCACTCGCGCCAATCGTTGAAGGGCACGGAGAGCCGCAGGCGCTGCCACCGGGCGCACACCTTGCGTAAGTTGTACCTCGCGCGCTTAGCGTCGTGTGTGGATTCGATCCAGCGGTTGAACGCGCGGGAAAGTTCGCGTCGGGACGCGCGGCGGATGAACCTTTCGATGACGACGTCGGCGCGGCTCGATGAAATCGAACGCTCCCTCGATTCGAACCACGAATCCTTCCATCGCGCGAACGCTCCGTAGAGCGCGAACCGTGACATGCGATGCACCACCAGACGCAACACGTCGCGGTTGCCCAAGGTGTCGTCGAGCCAATCGCGCCACGCGCGGAAAGGGTAGTGGAGCTGAAGCCGCCGCCACCGCGTCACCAGCTTTGCGAGTGACTTTTTCTTGCGGTTCAGGTCGGACGCGTTGGCTCTCCACGCGAAGAACGCGCGCGCGTAATCCTGCTTGGCGATCCTCTGGAAGAATCTAGAAGCATTCTCCACCGCATGGCGCTGACGCCTCGCGTCGAGCGAGAAATCCACCCACGCGTAGAACGCCCTGGTCGAGTACACCGTCTTCATCCGGTGCAGGAATTTTGCAACCTTCAGCCGGTTACCCTTGACGTCGTCGACCCAGTCGACCCAGTCACCGAACGGCGCCGCGAGCTGCGTGCGCCGCCACCGTGCCACCACCTTTCGCAGCTGTGCCCGGCGATGCTTACGATCGTTGCTGTTATCCGCCCAGGAGTTGAACGCGCGCGAGGCGGAGCGGCGGGTGAGCCTGCCGAAGAATCGCGTAGCCCGCGACGTCGCCGCCCTCACCTCCTTCGACTCGGACCAGTTACCCCGCCACGTGGCAAAAGCGGAAGCGACCTTGACCGTGCGCATGCGGTGCACGGCGACGCGAAGGACCTTCCTGTTGCCACGCTTCTCGTCGACCCACTGGGCCCAGTCACCGAACGGCGCCGCGAGCTGCAGCCGGCGCCACCGGACGACCACCTTCTCGAGCCCGCGTCGGCGCCGACTCATCTCAGCCGCGTTTCCAGCCCACGTGTTGAAAGCCTTGGCGACGGACGAGGACACCGCTCGTTGGAAGTACCGCTCCGCTCGAGCCAACGCGTGTTTCTGTCGCTTCATCTCCACGCGGACCTCGTCCCATCGAGCGAACGCGGCCGAGACGTACACGGTCCTGATCCGGTGCACAAACTTGCGAAGCTTCGTTCGATTACCCTGGACAGAATCGACCCACTCGACCCAATCGCTGAACGGCGCCGCGAGCTGCAGCCGCTGCCACCGCGTGATGATCTTCTCGAGCGCGTAACGCCTGCGCCTGTTATCGACGACGTTTTCAGCCCACGTGTTGAAAACCTTGGCGACGGATTGCGACGCCAACCGCTTGAAGTACCGCTCAGCGCGGGACATCGAGTGCCTCACGCGCCGACGCTCCAGCCAGGTATCTACCCACGCGTAGAACGCCCTGGTCGAGTACACCGTCTTCATGCGATGCAGAAACTTCGCAACCTTCAGCCGGTTACCCCTGAGCTCGTCGGCCCACTCACACCACGCGTTGAAAGGCACCGCGAGTGTCAGCCGCATCCACCGGGCCGCGATCCTCTGAATACTCATACGAGTCGCCGCGCGGTGGATGGCGTACTCGAGCCAGGCGGTAAACGCAGCCGCTGAAGTACGATCCGCCATCCTCCGCGCGAACTTGTGCATCTTACGGAGGTTCCCGGCGCGCGCTTTGCCCTGCCAGGTGGCGTGAAGCCATTGGTTGAACGCGGCGGATTGGCGTCGTTTGAGCATTTTGTTGACGACGACGAGAAGCGTCGCCCTCGACCCGGCTGCTTCATCCGCCGCTTCCATCCACGTTCGAAACGCGACGGATAGGTCCTGCCTCCGCCAACGCTCGAGCAACGCTCGGAGCTTGCGACGTTTCCAGACAAAGTCCCGCCAGGACACGAGCGCGCGCGACGCATCGCGGGCGACGAGGCGTCTGACGACTCGTTCGGCTCGGCCAATCAGAGCGCGGTCGCGGCGAATCGAGCCAACCGCTTCGCGCCACGTGTTGAACGCGGCGTACGAAACGACGCGTCGAGCGCGTCGAAGCACCTTGTTCATCGTCGCGCGGTTATCCCGCACGTCATCCATCCAATCGATCCAGTCCTGGAACGGCGCCGCGAGTCGTAGCCGTCGCCAGCGGTTCACAACCTTTTGAAGGTTGTAACGCTTTCGCTTCGCGTCCGCCGCGTTCGTCGCCCACGCGTTGAACGCGGCGAGCTGTGATCGGCGCGTGAGCCTCGCGAAGAACCGGAGCGAGCGCTTTCGCACTCGCGTGATATCGACCCACGCGCGGAAGCACTCGCCGACGGCGCGTCCCCTCCACCGACGCAGCGCGAATTTGATCTTAACGCCGCGTTCCTTATTCGTATCCGTCACGAATCGCCAGCGGACCATCGCGCGGCGGATCGCGTGACGCGCGCGCATGACCGCGGACTTGTCGTCGCGGACCCCTCGCCCGTCCACCACGCGCGTCCACTCCGCGAAGCACTGGACCTTCATCGCGCGCGTTCGTTGCATGGTGATGGCGCGGGATACGACGTAAAGGTTGAGCCCTTTTTTGTTTTTGACGGGCGCGGCCCAACGCTTGAACCGCCGCTCGAGATCGGCGCGTCTGCTCCGTATCGACGCGATGAACGCGAGCCTCCGGCCCGTGCGCCTGTGACGGAACGTGTCCAGCCACGCCACGAACGCCACGCGCGACTTGACGGTCAGCACGCGGTGCATGAAACGCTCGCATCGTCGAAGCGTCGCCCTCGCCGCGTTTCTCCGTTCGCAAATTTGGCGCCACGACGAAAGCGTCTGCGAAGAACGAAGGTCGCGAAGCCTCCGCGCGATGCGACGCAGCCTCCGCCCGCCGGTCTTCGCGTCGGTCCACGCGTTCCACGCGGCGTTGAGCTTGACGTTTCGTATCCTCGCGACCGTTTTCCGGAACAAAACCCTCCGTTCGCGGCTCGTCTCCACGGCGTCCGCCCACGTGTCAAAGTAGTGCGCGGCGTGTAAATTTTGCCATCGGATCAGCAGCCGATGCGCCGTCTCCCGCTTAGAGGCGTTACGCTTAACAGCCTCGATCCACCCGTCAAACGCGGACGCGACGGCGGCACGAACCATGCGACGACACAGGTGTTCGGCGCGTCGCTCCGCGGCGCCCCACTCGCGTCGTCTCACCACCGTCTCCGACCACCTCGCAAACGCCGCCGCCGTACACCTGTTACCCATACGCAACGTGCATCTCTCCAGCACGCCCCGCAGACGTTTCCGTTCGTCCACCGACTCGCACCAACGCTCGTACGGGTAGGACAGCGAGAGCCTGAGCCAGCGGCGCATGACCTTCTCCATCCGTCGGAGGAACGCGCGTTGGTCGTTCGCGTGGTCTCGCCA
>Ga0115571_1003231_pt1 | contig 10401 bp, 9 predicted proteins | sample COGITO_mtgs_1205_FD_87293 | JGI IMG/M metagenome (GOLD analysis project Ga0115571, IMG submission 87293) | Pelagic marine microbial communities from North Sea - COGITO_mtgs_120531 | ecosystem: Environmental > Aquatic > Marine > Epipelagic | place: Germany:Helgoland, sampling site Kabeltonne...
CCAGAGTAGCAGTCAATACCACCGTTAAATAGCCGTCCAGCCCCAGGCCGATATTGTAGGCCTGAGCAATAAATACTGTGGCGACGCCCTGCATAATCGCAGTGCCATCCATATTAATAGTTGCACCAAGGGGTACAGTAAATGAGGCGATACTATTATTAACGCCCAGACGCTGCTCAACAGTGCGCAAGGTTACCGGCATGGTTGCACCGCTCGATGCAGTACTAAAGGCCAGAGCCAGCGCAGAGCGCATTTTGCTTAAAAAGGTTCTTACACTGAGGCCAGTGAAAAACTTGAAAATGAGAGAATAAACACCAAGGCTGTGCAGTAGCAGCACAAACAATACGGTAAAAAAGTACTTGGCCAGACTCAAAATCATACCAATACCGACATCGGAAAATAGCTTGGCTAACAGGCAGAATATGCCATAGGGCGCCAGCTTCATCAGTATCATGACCATGGTCATAATAATTTCATTAAGATCATTAAAAAACTCGCTGATTCGCTGCCCTTTTTCACCAGATTTAGAAATCGCAAAACCCATCAACAGGCTGAACACAATGACCTGCAATATGCTGCCATTGGCCATTGACTGAACCGGGTTGCTGGGGAATATGTTAATAATAGTATTTTTCAGTGGTGGTGCTTCCTTAGCCACAAATTCGGTTGCCATAGCCAGATCAATGCCGACACCGGGGCGAACAATCACGGCCACCATAATCGCCAGAGCAATAGCCAGAGCTGTAGTGGTCATATACAGGGCAATAGTCCTGGTGGCAACGGCACCCATGCGCGAATTGTTACCCAGTGATGAAACACCACAAATAAGGGAAACAAATACCAGGGGCACAACCAGAAGCTTTAATGAGCGCACAAATATCTGTCCAACAGTGTCAAACAGACCATTGACCAGATACAGGTCCAGCCAGGTTTGCACAGCCACTGGCAGCATGTTGCCGCTGGAGATGAAATTAAGAAGGGCCCCCATAAGGAGGCCCATTAGCATTGCTACAACTATTCGCTGAGTCAGACTCATAATGTAATCCTGTTACCTTACTACTGTTATAAGCCGACTCAGCTGTGTTGCTTAGAAGCTGTAGTTAGCCCTCAAGTACCAGGAACCACCTTCATAGTTAGCCGCGGTGCGTCGTGGATATTGCAGACCCACACTCATGCGGTTAGCGTTGGGGGCATCAATGTCATCAACATATTTGTCGAGGATATTTGAGCCGCCAGCAGTGATTCGCAGATTTTCGCTAACATCATAACCCAGTTCTAGATCAAGATAGAAAATCCGGTCGATCAGGGCAGAAGGATCAGTGTCAGCACCAATAGTGCCACGTTCATCATAATGTTCGCCATAGAAGTTCAAGCGAGCCATCAAACTCAAGTCATCACTGATGTTGGTCATGGTGTTGAGCACCCAGCGGTTTTCAGGATAGTTATTTTCAATATCTTCAACCAGTGAATCACTTACTGGAGTGATGCCGTTAATGCTTTTTTGGCCAGTCACTTCAATAGTATTATGGTTGAAAGCCAGGCTGGCATCAGTTTCCATACCAGGGAAAATTTCAAAGGTAGAAGACAATACCACGTCAAAACCTTTGTGCTCCACATCCATAGCATTTGTATAGAAAGAGATTGACCCACCAGAACCATTATCGATATCACCGGTACGATAGATGCGGTCATCCACTTCTACCTGATACATATCGAAGGTCAGACTCAGGTTATCACCCAACTGAGAAGAAAAACCAAGACTCATGTTAAACGATTCTTCTTCCTTCAATGGCGCGCCGCCTACAGCTACGGCTGCAGCACTGATTGATGGCACCAAGCCCTCTTCAACCTGTAAGCCAGTAGTACCATCAAAAGTTGTGATCACAGTACTTACATTTGCCTGACCAGGGGTCGGAGCATGGAAGCCAGTAGAAACAGAGCCGCGCAATGTCAGTGAATCATTCACTGTATAGCGAGTTGCAACCTTGCCGTTAACTGTGCTGCCAAAGTCAGAGAAGTCTTCATAACGCAACGCATACTGCATTAACAGATCATCGCTAATATCATGTTCCAGATCTGCGTACAGAGCATAGTTATCTCGTGAGAACTCACCTGCAGCTTCAGGCTGAGCAGTGCTCATGCCGCTAGTATTGCCGTCAATAGCCGCTTGTTCACCAGAAATGGTAGTGAACGTTTCTTCCCGCCATTCAGCACCAAACGCCAGATTAACGTCAGCGCTTAAGGCCTTGCTAAAATCAAGATTGATATTAGTCTCTTCCTGATCATAACCGCCCATATAAAAATCGCGCTGGAAGCTACCATCAGCAGCTACACCAAGGCTTGGGGCTGTAGTATTGTTCAATGTATAACGCAGTTCATTAGAACCAGTACCAATACTCATATCATAGGAAATGCCATTGGCCATCTCGCCTTTCATACCAGCAACCAGGGACATATCCTTCTGGGCACCATCCAGGTATGGGGTATAGCCCTGTCGCAGAGTCCCATCTACCCAGTTATCATCTGCACAGAGAGCAGCAATTGTGCCATGACCAGAGGTGCAATCAGTGTCATAACCAGCGCGGTAGAAGAAACGGTAACGACCATCAGTCTCCGCATAGCCACCATGGACGTATAGTTCATTACCATTATCCAACTCAATACCTGAATTAAAGAACAGGCGCTCTCCGCTGGTTTCAGGGCGGCCCCAAGTCTGAACAAAGGGAGCATCACCAAACGGCGAGTCAGCACCAACATTAGGTACGCCGGCATCAACCAGACCCTGGCCTACAGGGCGCTGAATGCCGCGTGACAGTGCATCATTGTCAGTATGTTCAAAGCTCACATTAAGGAAGCCATTATCGCCGAGAGCAAAACCGTTATTAGCTGAAACTCTAGTCGACTGCTCGCCTTCAAAAAACTCGCCATACTGAACCGAAATAGAACCACCTTCAGAGGCATCTTTCAGCTGCAGATTCATTACCCCAGCAATGGCGTCAGAACCGTACTGCGCCGCAGCACCATCACGTAGCACTTCGATATTTTTCAGTGCAACGCTTGGAATCATGCCCACATCAACACCATGAGCACCATTACCAGCAGCAGGCGCAAAGAACTGTACTAGTGCTGAACGGTGACGACGCTTGCCGTTAACCAAAACCAAAGACTGGTCAGGTGCCATGCCACGCAGTGACGTAGGACGGATAAATGCACTGCCATCACCAGTTGCTGGTGTTGCAGTGTAAGAAGGCACTAATGCCTTCAATGTATCAGTGATATCAGCCTGGTTACCAAATGCGGCAAGTTCCGCTTCCGAAAACACATCAACAGGAACCGGTGAATCAGTGGCAGAGCGGGCTTTGTTGCTTCTGCTGCCCATGACTACAACTTCTTCAAGTTCTGCGGCTTCCCCACCCTGTGCAAATGCAGGCTGCGCTGCTGCTACAACCCCTGAGATTGCCACCGCGATTAGCGAGGCTTTTTTTAAATAGGTCATCATGACTCTCCTAATAGTTTATGTTTATTAATTACTTGTATAACACCGCTGACTTCGCGGCTTCCCCCCTTTCATTTCTACTACCTTTAGATCTACTGCATCCCTAAAAGCGACCTCGCCTCCGAACCTGATGCGATATGACGCCCCATACTTCCAACACCCTCAGCAACCTGATTGATAAGCGCGCCATTATTTGCCGCGATATCACCATTCAATAGCTGCATATTATTCTCAAACCCCACCCTGGCATGACCGCCGAGGCCAGCCGCGACCAGCATACAACTGGCTTCAGTCGCCCCGAAAGCACAGACAGACCAGATAACACCTGAGCCAGCCGCACTCAGCATTGGCAACAACTCCGCCGCAGATGATGCACCGGTCTCACTGTAACGACCCAGTACATAAAGCACTGAAATATTGTCTCCCGGTATCAATCCACGATCGCGCAGTGAATTAAATCGCAACACATCCTCTGCCGAGTAGAGAATGTACTGGGGACATATCCGCTCCTGTTGCAACCAGCTAAAAAAGCCACCAGCCCGAACCTCATCTTCTGCCCCAGGGCAGAACTCTCGCACCGCCAGTGATACCGCCTCTGGCTGTAGCTCCTTTACTACCGCAATCTGTTCATCAACGCTGTAAATTCCCACAGCCTCAGTAGTCACCTGGATAATCATATCCGGGCCCACTGCACCTCGCACCGCCGCTGTCGCTGCGCCATAGGCCTGGGCATCCAGCAAGTGACCACCGCGATCATCCCGCACATGCAGATGAATCATGCTGGCACCAGCTTCCTGACATTCAACTGCAGCCTCAGCCAATTCAGCCGACGTTATTGGCAGAGCACGATGGTCAGTTTTTTGCTTTCGCGCTCCATTGGGTGCCACGGCAACCATCATGGGGGAACCAAGGCTCAATCAAGCACCCCCACTTCACGCAATGCACCGTCCATAGCCTCTCCTAATTTCTCTACAAGCTCCGTGATATGACCTCCATTAATGATAAAGGGCGGGGCCAGCAAAATATGGTTACCGTGCAAGCCATCAACGGTACCCCCTCCTGGATAACAGATCAAACCGCGAGCCATTCCATGTCGCTTTATGGCTGACTCAATCTTCAAATTATGGGGCAACGGCTCCTTGGTGCTGCGATCTGCAACCAACTCGAGGCCTCGAAACAAGCCGCGGCCGCGGATATCACCGATAAGAGGATGGTCTGCAAAACGCTTGTGCAGCGCATTGTTTAAAACATCACCCATCTGATTCACATTCTCTAGCAAACCCTCATCTTCAATGGTTTTCTGCACAGCCAGCGCAGCGGCACAGGCTGTGGAATGGCCAATATAGGTGTGGCCATGCTGAAACAGGCCAGAGCCACCTCTAAATCTATCGTAAATTTCTGTTGTACACAGCGCTGCACCAATGGGCTGATAGCCAGCCGCTAACCCTTTAGCCACAGTGACTATATCCGGTCGTACGCCCTCCTGGTCACAGGCAAATAATGAACCGGTGCGACCCATGCCACACATGACTTCATCCAGTATCAGCAGAATGCCATGGCGGTCGCAGATCTCACGGATCCGCTTAAAATAACCCGTTACTGGCACCAGAACACCAGCGGTAGCACCAACAACAGGCTCAGCGATAAAGGCAATAACATTCTCTGCACCAAGCTGCAGAATCTTTTCATCCAGCTCATCTGCCACACGCATGCCATAGGCCTGTTCTGACTCACCCTCGCGCTGATCGCGGTATTGATAACAGGGACTTATATGCTCTACATCAATTAATATAGGCTCAAACTGCTTACGCCGCCACTGATTGCCACTGACCGATAATGCACCCAAAGTATTGCCATGATAACTCTGGCGCCGGGCAATAAATTTGCTGCGCTGGGGCTCGCCACCCTCAACAAAATACTGCCGGGACATCTTAAGAGCCGCCTCCACGGCCTCTGAACCACCGGAGACAAAGTACACATGATCCAATCCCTCTGGTGAGCGCTGAACAAGGAAATCGGCAAGCTCTTCCCCAGGTTCTGAGGTAAAAAAGCCCGTGTGGGCAAAGGCAACGCGGTCCAGCTGCTGCTTGATTGACTCAATCACTCGCTCATTGGAATGCCCCAGACAGGACACTGCGGCGCCACTGCTGGCATCAAGATAGCGATTACCCTCAGAATCGAGGATATAAACGCCATCACCCCGCTCTGCAACTGGTAATTGACCGCGGATTACACGGTGAAACACATGGGTTTCAGGTTGAAGCATTAGAAAGATCTTTTGTTATTTTTATTGGGGTAGACAGGTTATTACCAGCCGCAAGAACAACGCAATGGAGTTTTTTTACCGCACTCTATTAGATTAACTAACAGGTAGCAAGAAAAGACCCCACCATTTAATTGCACAAAAACTCATGCAGGAGAGGATTTCGGGGCTTTCTAGACAATATATTTGCTGTAATCAATCTGGCTATTGTTGTAGATCAGGGCCTGCTCATGAAGCCAGGTACGAAACAACTCCACCTTGCGTAGCCCGGCGGCAGACTTAGGATAATAAAGATTGTAATCCTTGCGATGGGGGATAATGCAGTCAAATGGAATTACCAGGCGCCCGGCGGACAGATCATGGGAGGCCAATATACTGCCGGCAACTATAACCCCCTTCCCTTCAATCGCAACCTGCAGAGCCAGCCCGGAATCCGCATAAAACTGGCCTTTGATATGATCAAGTTTTTCCACCTGTAGAGCTTCAAGCAAGGCTTGCCAGGCTTGACCTTCATCATCATGAATAAGGTTTTGGGCCACTAAATCCTCAGGAGTGCGCAATGGATTGTCACCATTGATCATCGAGGGCGCACAGGCAGCGAACGTATCCACATCAATCAGCTTTTCCATCTCGATACCAGTTGCATTGTTGACTCCCCAGCGAATGGCAACATCCACGATTGTTCCCAGATTTGAGGGAAAAGAATGGGAGGGAGATAAATGAACCGAAATATCCGGATGGCGCTGCTGAAAATCCGGCAATCTGGGAATTAGCCAGTGAGAGGCAAAACTGGTGGTGATATTAACCGTTAACACTTCAGCATCAGGGTTCTTAATCAGCTGCGAACTCGCTTTTTCAATCGCATCCAGGCTGTCCCTGATAACCGGCAGTAAATCAGTTCCCGCTCCATTAAGGGAGACCCTGCCATGGGAACGGAAAACAGCGGCTGATCGAAGTACTCTTCAAGACTACGTATCTGCTGACTCACAGCGCCATGTGTCACATATAGTTCATTTGCGGCAGCAGTAAAACTCGACAGCCGCGCAGCAGCCTCAAAAGTTCGCAAAGCGTTTAGCGGCGGCAGTTTTCTGGACATAGCTAACCTTTGTGATTTTAGTCTCGATAATACAGCGTTGCAGGCACAAATAAACTCCATTTGAAGACCGATTTGAGTGATCCAACAATATACAACTGGCGTAACAATCGTTAGTGTAGCAATTAGAAGTGTAGTCATGTTGAGATATTCTATTGATAGGCGAGACAAAAACGCACCGGCTCAAAATAGAGTTGCCGTTTTGAACTCCTCAGAAAAGCGCTCAGACCAATGGAGTTTGTTGCTTATTGCTGTAGGTGAGAAACGCGATCGTCAGGCGTTTGCCCAGCTTTTCAAACATTTTGCGCCTTTATTGAAAAGCTTTGCCCAAGCCAGCCGCCATGAAGGATGGTTCCCTGGATTGAGTGAAGACTTAGTGCAAGAGGTGATGATCAAGGTCTGGCAAAAAGCCGGCGGGTACAAACCGGAAAAGGCCTCAGCAACAACTTGGATCTACACCGTGGCCCGCAACTGTCGTATTGATATGTTACGCCGCAAGAGTAATACCCAACATCTTCCCCTTGAAAATGAAGACTTCTGGCACGAGCCGGATGAAGAGACTCCGATTTTTTTGCTGCGCCAAAAACGCAACGAAGACAAGCTGCAGAATAGTCTCTCACAGCTTCCGAAAGAGCAGGACGAGATTTTGCGCAAAGTCTATCTGGAAGGAAAATCACACGCCGAGGCGTCCATTGAGCTTGGACTGCCCTTGGGTACAGTCAAATCAAGAGTGCGCTTAGCACTCCAGAAGATGCAAATTTTGGTGACACCAGAATATCAGGACGAGCTACACCATGAATAACAAACTAACCCAGCATCCAGATAATGCAATGCTAGTGGAGTTCTCAGCAGGAACTCTGCCAACAGCGGCATCAATATGTGTCGCCGCACACTTACATTTTTGTGAAAAGTGCCGTGAAGAACTGAAGCGCTTGGATCAGGTAGGATCGCAACTAATGACAGAGGCCGAGCCTGCTCAAGTCGATGACAGTCTGCTTGAGAGTGTTATGGCCAAGATCGACGAAGCTGAGGCGGCGCCCGAAGAGAACATTCCTCAAACGATTAGCAATGGATTTCCGTTCTCGGTTAACCGTCTATTGAACAATCCCGATTATCGACCTGTCTGGAAACGTATGTCAGGGTCAGTTGATGTGGCGCGGTTTAAAACCGGGCAAACTGACTACGAAGTGGCGCTGCATAGAATCTGTGCCGGCGGTAAAACCCCAAAGCATGATCATCAGGGCACTGAGTACACCGTTGTGCTCAAGGGCAGCTTCTCTGATGAGCGGGCGGTTTATAATGAAGGAGATTTCTTAATCAGGCAGCCAGGGGATGTCCATCAACCCATGGGCGCTCAAAACGGTGAGTGCATATGTCTGTCAGCGCTGGACGCACCGATCAAATTAACCAATCCACTGGGATTCTTGATGAGACCGTTATTGAGAATCAACCCAATGTAAAAAATTCCTACCCCGTAGGAAACCTTAGAGAGACCCTTAGTGAGACCCTTAAAGCCGTGCGAAAGCGCGGTTTTTTTTGCCTCTGCTACAGACGAATATTAATACCCTGATCAGCCATATACTGCTTGGCCTCTGGTACCGTATGTTCACCAAAATGAAAGATACTGGCCGCCAGAACCGCATCAGCCTTGCCATGAATAATCCCATCCACAAGATGCTGCAGCTCACCGACACCACCAGAGGCTATTACCGGCACATGCACAGCATCGCTAATCCTTGAGGTAAGCTCCAGATCAAAGCCATTTTTGGTGCCATCGCGGTCCATGCTGGTCAGTAGAATCTCTCCAGCACCATAGCCAGTCATTTTCTCCGCCCATTCAATCGCATTAATGCCAGTGGGTCTGCGTCCACCATGGGTAAATATCTCCCACCGCGGTTCATCGCCATGCTGCACCTGCTTCGCATCGATAGCCACAACGATACATTGGGAGCCAAAGCGTTGAGCTGCCTCAGCCACAAACTCCGGATTGTGAATAGCGGCAGAATTGATTGCCACCTTGTCGGCACCGGCATTCAACAGATTGCGAATATCCTGCAATTCCCGCACGCCACCACCCACAGTCAGGGGTATAAACACCTCTCCGGCCATGCGCTCAACAGTGTGCAAGGTGGTATCTCTGGCTTCGTGACTGGCGGTAATATCAAGAAAGGTAATTTCGTCAGCGCCCTGTTCGTTATAACGACGGGCCACTTCAACAGGATCTCCTGCATCGCGGATATCGACAAACTGCACACCCTTAACCACACGCCCTTTGTCCACATCCAGACAGGGAATAATGCGCTTGGCCAGACCTATATTGGCAACTTCAGTCATTTGTCATCGCTCTTGAACATATGGCCCAATTTGCCGGCTTTGGTGGACAGATACTGCACATTATGGGGGTTGCTATCAGCCTGAATAGCTTCCCGTTCAACCACATTGATACCCAAGTCTTTGAGTGCATTAATCTTGCGCGGGTTATTAGTCATTAGCCTCACCTGTCTGGCACCCAGATGTTCCAGCATAGGTGCGCAGATAGAATAGTCACGCATATCAGCACCAAAGCCGAGTCGCTCGTTTGCCTCTACCGTGTCCGCACCCTGATCCTGAAGATTGTAAGCGCGAATCTTATTTACCAGCCCAATGCCGCGACCCTCCTGACGCAGATATAAAATCGCACCGCGACCTAGCTCAGAAATACGCTTCATCGCTTCCTGCAATTGCTCACCGCAATCACAGCGCATGCTGCCCAGCGCATCGCCAGTCAGGCATTCTGAATGAATTCTGATTAACAATGGCTCGTCAGCAGCACAGTCACCCATGGTAATGGCAATATGCTCTTTACCCTTAAAAGGGTCTTCAAAACCATGGATATCAAAAGTACCCCAGCGGGTGGGTAACTTTGAAGATTGGATAAAGCGAAGCACCAAACAAACTCCGATGAATGATTTAATAACAGGGCGCTATTGTAGCCGCAACCTGCTCGCAGTGCAGGTTTTTAGGCGGGTTTTCGGCCCTTGGCTCTTGGTTTAACGAAGAGTTTAGCTTAGTAGCTGTTGGGTAGTGGTTTACGGAAACCGTTTCGAAGCAAGCAAATCATAAATTACTAGATACAGGCGGAGTACTAATACCAAAGCTTAGAGACGGGGCCATTGAAATCACAAACCGTGGTGATGCAATACTGTGCCCTGAGTTTCCACTGCAAGGAGTCGCATCAGCTACATGCATTAATTGGATTTAGTTAATAGATTCTGTTAAACACTTGCCTGAGGCTCAGGCAAGTAACCCAGCAGCTTGGCCACAAATAGGACTGTACCAATGATCACCAGTAACAGACTAATAGCCACAAACAGTGCCATGGACATAATGCCAATAAAGACAAAGAAATAACTCGCAGCCATCAACAAAGGCAACAGTAATATGCCACTGACAAAGCGTTGATTTCGTTCCACCACCAAATAGAGACAGGGAATCAGCAGCAGGGTGATCGTGGAGGCAAACAGAATACCAAAGCTCAGTGACAGAGCCATTGGAATAACAAACTGCGCC
>Ga0115571_1003234_pt1 | contig 10398 bp, 9 predicted proteins | sample COGITO_mtgs_1205_FD_87293 | JGI IMG/M metagenome (GOLD analysis project Ga0115571, IMG submission 87293) | Pelagic marine microbial communities from North Sea - COGITO_mtgs_120531 | ecosystem: Environmental > Aquatic > Marine > Epipelagic | place: Germany:Helgoland, sampling site Kabeltonne...
CCAAAAGTAAAGCTACAGATATTTCCAGTGCGCTCGCTTTTTTATCGGGCGTCTTAAAAAAGAAAGCCATCTTATTTATTCTCTCAGATTTTATGGATGAAGGCTACGAAAAGAACTTACGTATTGCAGCAAGAAAGCACGATTTGACAGGCATTCGCGTGTATGATAAATTGGAAGAAGAAATGCCAAATCTTGGAATAGTTCCCATGGTTGATAGCGAAACACAGGCCATTCAATGGGTCAACACGAGCTCAAAGAAAGTTCGTCAACAATATGCTTCTTATAACATAAAACGTAAAGAAAACTTTAAAAACACCTTTAAAATGAATGGCGCTGGAGCCATAGATTGTCGGTTAGATGAGAGTTATGTGAAAAAATTATTGGGTTATTTTAAAGCAAGAATATAGCGCATGAAAAGCAATTGGTTGATATATATTACGTTTGTTTTCTTCTGTTTTTCGACAGGTGTTTTCGGGCAGCTAAATGCTGAGGTTGCTACTGCTGTGGACTCTACTCAAGTACGAATAGGAGAACAAATCAATCTCACCCTTCAAGTAAAAACCGATTCGCTATCCATGGTCGAATTTTCTCCTGAACCGCTTTTCCTTCCGTTCGAAATCTTAGGAGAATCACCCATTGATACCCTTCGTGCACAACAACATTATCTCTACACTAAGCGTTATGCGTTGATCCAGTTTGACTCTGGTAATTATTGGATTCCGCCCCAAAAAATTGTTGTAGATGGTTTTTCAAGCTTTTCTGATTCTGTGGCCATTCGCGTTGCTTCGGTCAAGGTAGATACTTTGCAACAGCCCTTGTATGACATTAAGCCAATCCAATTGGTTGAACGGAATTATACGCAAATAATACAACAGTATATGCTAGGCGTTTTCTTTATCCTCCTACTTTTCGCATTGTATTATTTGAATAAACAATACAAAAAGAAGAAAGAAGCCTTGCTTGAAGTAGTCCCTCCTTTTGACCGCGCGTTGAATGAGTTAAAAGCGTTGGAGAAAGAAACCCCAACGGCACAAGAAGAGTACAAGATGTATTATTCTAAATTGACCGATGTGGTTCGCCGTTACCTAGAAGAAGAGGCCTCTATTGATGCCTTGGAAAGTACTTCTGATGAATTGTTAGAAAAACTTGAATTGCGAAAAGATGCTGGTACGCTCGATCTTAACCTTGAAACGCTTAACAACTTAAAACGTGTCTTACAAAATGCAGACTTAGTTAAGTTTGCTCGCTCAGCGCCAGAATTGGGTATTGCAACCAGCGATCGTGCCATGGTGGAACAAGTCGTTATTGAAACAAACGAAGTCTTGCCTGAACCTACCCTTGAAGAATTGGAAGCCACGGCAGCTTTCCAGCGTGAAATAGAACGAAAACGACGAATTCAGAAAGTACAATTGATAGGAATTTCTTCCTTAGCGGTAATCGTGATTGTTACCATTGCTGCCATTACTTACTATGGCTTTACGCCATTAAAAGACACTATCTTCCGTTATCCAACCAAAGTATTGTTAGACAATTCTTGGATAAAGAGTCACTATGGCTCACCGCCAATTTCGATTCAAACTCCCACAGTTCTATTGCGCGATATTAGCTCAACCCCGCAAAAAGTAGTTTATGCTGCGGGAGATCCCTTCAATGATTTTTATACCCAGCTAAGTTTTGAAAAACGAGCAACTCAAGACAAGAAAGAGTTGAGCGAAGAAGAACAAGAGACTATAGCGCGTGAACTCTTGGAAGCAGCAGTCACCGCCTATGAAGAAAAAGGGGCTGTCAATTTATTGGTGCAAAATGACAATTTCACCACAGCCGCTGGAACAACTGCTTTACGTTTATATGGCACCTTGGATTTACCCAACGGAGAAGAAAGTACCCGTTGCTGTTTTGTGAGTATCATTTTTCCTTTCGAGAATGGAACAACAGAAATACATTTACTTTTCGCCAAAGACGATCGCTATGGTGAAACAATACAAGAAAGAATACTCGAATCAATAGAAATAATAAAAGAATTATAAGTGTTTAGTGATATTCAATTTGCCAATCCTGAATACCTGTGGGGCTTTCTCCTTCTCCTGCCGCTAGGGGTGTGGTACGGATTTAAACGAAAACAGCAGCAGGCACGATTAACACTGTCTTCACTAGAGGGTTTTAAAGGAACACCTTCCTTATTGGTGAAACTGTTTCCATTGCTTTTTGTTTTTAGAATACTGGCCATGTCCTTTATCCTTTTGGCCATTGCTCGACCACAAACGGTCGATGTTTCTACGCGAACTAAAACCAACAAGGGTATTGATATTGTGATGGCAATAGATGTTTCTTCTAGCATGCTGGCGCAAGATCTCAAGCCGAATCGTTTGGCTGCCCTAAAAAATGTTGCGAGTGATTTCATCAATCAACGACGAAGTGATCGAATAGGTTTAGTTATTTATGCTGGAGAAAGTTATACCAAAACCCCCATAACCAGCGATAAGCGAATTGTTCAAAATGCGATGAATGAAATTCGTTATGATGGGGTAATCAACGATGGAACCGCCATTGGAATGGGGCTTGCCACTGCGGTTAACCGATTAAAAGATAGCCGCGCTAAAAGCAAAGTTATCATTCTGTTGACCGATGGAGTTAACAACGCAGGTTTTATTGACCCCAAAATTGCAGCAGAGTTAGCAGTTGAATTTCAGATTAAAACCTATACCATTGGCTTGGGTAGTAATGGAAATGCACGTGCACCAATTGGAATTTTACCCAATGGAAAATTTCAGTACGGAATCACTAAAGTTGAAATTGACGAAGAACTGTTGCAGTCGATTGCCGATGCTACGGGAGGGCTTTATTTTCGTGCAACCGATAATTCTAGTTTGGAAGAAATTTACGCTGAAATCAATAAATTAGAAAAAACAGAAATAGAAGAATTTAAGTATTACAATTACCAAGAAAAATATCGCCTTTTGGTTTTGATCGCCATGGCCTTTCTTTTCTTGGAATGGATTTTGAAGAACACCCTTTACAGAAGTTTTATATAGATGTATCAACTCGACGAGACTGCTTATTTTTATGCCTTTGCCCTGTTACCCATTCTTTGGTTGGGCTATTTGTGGGTGAGCAATTGGAAGAAAAAAACCCAGGCGAGCTTTTCTTCTTCGCCACTATTGGATGTTTTAAGTCCCAATCGATCTCGCTTTAAGCCTTTCCTGAAACTGGTAATAGTGACTTTAGGATTTAGTTGTTTTATAATTGCTTTGGTCAACCCAAAAATTGGAACACAATTGGAAACAGTTAAGCGAGAAGGTGTTGATATTGTCTTTGCAATAGATGTGTCTAAAAGCATGCTAGCCGAAGACATTGCTCCAAACCGCTTGGAGAAAGCAAAACGTTTGGTGTCTGCTTTGTTAAACGATCTTGCCAGTGACCGAGTTGGTATTATTGCCTATGCTGCTCAAGCAGTTCCTCAGTTACCTATAACGACCGATTATGGCGCGGCTAAAATGTTCCTTCAAGCCCTTAACACAGACATGCTATCTTCTCAGGGAACGGCCATCGATGCAGCTATTGATCTTGCCGCTACCTTTTTCGATGATGAAGAACAAACCAATCGTGTGGTCTTTATTTTATCCGATGGTGAAGATCATTCAGAAGAAGGAACCATTGATGCTGCCCAAAGCGCCAACGCACTAGGGATTAAAATCTTCACACTTGGTGTGGGGACAGAGAAAGGGGCGCCCATTCCTATAAAACGAAATGGTGTAGTAGAGCGATATAAGAAAGACGAAAACGAAGAAGTAGTCATAACCAAGCGCAATCCCTCCGTTTTGGAATCCATAGCTTCCACCACCGATGCTGCCTATTTGGATGGAAACGACACCCAAGCTGTCTTGACTTTTGTACGCGAAGAGCTTAAGCAAATGGAAAAGAAAGAATTTGAGGCCAAAAAATTTGTGAGCTATAAAGATCGCTTTCAGCCTTTTTTGATTGCAGGTTTCCTCTTATTTTTGATTGATATACTTCTCTTGGAAACGCGAACAAAATGGGTAGAGCGCTTAAATTTGTTTAATGAAAAAGAAACCCCATCCCAATGAAAAAGACACTCACTTTAGTTTTTTTTTATGTTGCCACTCTAAGTGGTATTGCGCAGGAGGAAAAAGAAACAAACTTAATAGCTGATGGAAATGAGCTGCATCAAGAAGAAGCCTATGCCCAAGCAGAAGGCGAATATAGAAAAGCTTTGTCCATCAATAGTATAAACCCCAAAGCGCAACACAATTTGGGAAATGCCCTGTATCGTTCCAAAGACTTTGATCAAGCCAATCAGCGGTTTTTTGAAACCCAAAAAAACAGTTTAAATAAAGCCGATAAGCACCTGGCTTTTCACAATATGGGCAATGGTTTTATGCAGCAAAAAGCTTATAAAAAAGCTGTAGAGGCCTATAAAAATGCCCTGCGTAACAATCCTACAGACGAGGAGACACGCTATAATTTTGCTTTAGCAAAAGAGTTACTCGAAAAGCAAAAAGAGGAAGAAGAGCAGCAAGACCAAGACCAAGACCAAGATCAAGACCAGCAAGACGATCAAGAAAAGAAGGAAGACGATTCGGAAGGAGATAAAAAAGAAAAGCCCTCTGACGAAGGAGAGGATGGTGATGAGAAAGAAGACAAAAAGGACCAAGAAGAGAAAGACGACAAAGGGAAGGACGATAAAGAAAAAGACGATCCTAAAAAGCCAAAAGAGAACAAAAAAGAAGGAGATCAAAAGCAACCCCCACCGCCAAGAAAACCGGGCCAAATATCTCCTGAACAAGTAAAAAGTCTTCTTGAAGCAATGAACCAACAAGAGAAAAATGTTCAAGACAAGGTAAATGCTGAAAAAGTGCAAGGCGTGCCTGTTAAAACAAAAAAGGACTGGTAAGAAAAATGAAGCAACTTTTATTCTTTTTTAGTATTGTTTGTGTTAGTTTCTTTTCTGTAGAAATGACTGCACAAGTACGTTTTGAAACTAAGTTGAGTAAAAACAGACTCGGTCTCAATGAGCGTCTTCGGGTAAGTTTTGAGATGAATCAGAATGGAGATAATTTTATTCCCCCCACCTTCGATGGTTTTTCTGTCATTGGAGGACCAAATCAGTCGGTAAGTAATAGTTGGGTGAATGGTGTACGCAGTTTTTCAAAAACCTACACCTACTTTGTTACTCCAAGCATGAAGGGGAAACAGACCATTGGTCAAGCCTCTATTGAAATTGAGGGAGAAGTCTACAAAACCAGTCCAAAACAAGTAGAGGTTACCGAAGCCGTAAACAATCCCAATAGCCCCCAAGCACGCGCTACAGCTATTGCAGATGACAACCTTCATTTGGTTGCTGAAATTTCAAAGTCTAAACCCTACTTAAACGAAGCAGTCACAGTAATATATAAACTGTACTTTTCTTCTGAAATAAGTGTCTCCAATGTCAATGAGTTAGAAATGCCCAAGTACAGTGATTTTTGGAGTCATTTAATTCCCATTCCGAAACTAGAAATCAAACGCGGGGAATACAAAGGAGAAGTTTATAACTACGTTACATGGCGTAAGGCAGTTCTTTATCCGCAAAAAGCAGGGAAATTAACCCTTGAGCCCCTTACACTGAACGTTTCTGTTGATGTTCCTACCAATCGACGCGACTTTTTTGGCAATCGAGTTTATCAAAAAACGCCCAAAGTAATTACAGCAGGAAGACGATCAATCAACGTACGCCCTTTACCTGAAGCAGGGAAACCAGCCAACTTTGAAGGTGCTGTAGGTGCATTTGATTTAACAGTGAAATTCAACAAAACTGCCCTCAAGTCGTCGGAATCTTTTCAAGCCACAGTAAAAGTTTCAGGACGTGGAAATTTGAAATTATTTTCGTTGCCAAAGCTCAGTGCACCTAGTTCTCTTGAAGTTTATGAACCCGAACACAAGGAGAGTATTAAAACTAATTTATTGGGAATGCAAGGGAGTATAGAAGACACCTATACAATTGTTCCGCAGTACCAAGGAAATTACCCTATTCCACCGCTCACCTTCAGTTATTTTGATCCTGTAAAAGAGAGTTATGTTTCTTTGAACTCTAAAGAAGCTTTGATCGATGTTTTTGAAGGCCCCGTCGCAGCCAATCTCTCGCAACAAGGAAATCCAATAAAACAGGCTCCTTTGATCAACGAAAACTATTTTGATTTTATAAAGTTAGAAACCTCTTTAATTCCTTTTGAAAGAGAAGTGCTCTATCGCTCCACGCGTTTTTGGCTACTTTTATTCAGTCCTTATTTGTTGTATTTTCTGGTTTCATTCTTAAAAAGAAGAAATGAAAGTAAAGTAATTAACCCAGTAACTGCACGTCAGAAACACGCCAATCGTTTGGCTAAAAAATACTTGAGTTCGGCCAAGAAAGCTTTGGGAGAAAAAGAGCGTTTTTATGATGCTCTAGAACGAGCATTACACAATTATTTAAAAGCTAAACTGTCCATTGAAACGTCAGAGTTTTCAAAAGAACGAATTGTAAGCTTGTTAAAAGAAAAGAACAGTCAGACGATTAGTATAAGCGCTTTTGTTTCCATTTTAGAGAAATGTGAAGCTGCGCGTTATGCCCCCAGTTCAAACGTAACTATGCAGGAAGACTTTGATCTTGCTGTTGAAACCATTGCTGTATTAGATCGAGAAATATGAAAATATACATCTACCTTTTTATTGTATTGATCTTCCCTTTAACGAATTTGTTGGGACAGAGTAACACTGCTGTATTTGAACAAGCTAATGCAGCCTATAATGGAGGAAACTACATTTTAGCCATTGAGAAATATGAAGCTATATTGAGCGACGAACTGCACAGTGCTGAAGTCTATTTTAACTTGGGAAATGCGCATTATCGTTTGGGAAATGTTGCAGAGAGTGTCTACTACTTCGAACAAGCCAAACGCTTAAACCCTTTCGACAAAACTATTTTAAACAACAGTCGTTTTGCCAATAATATGACCCAAGATGCAATTGATGAATTGCCAGAAACACAAGTTGACCTCTTCCAACAAAAAATAGTAGCGTTTTTCAGTCTTGAACAATGGGCGATTTTCACCCTCGTATTGGCTTGGCTGGGTGCCTTACTGTTTTTCATGTATCGTTGGAGTAATCACATCCAATTCAAGCGATTATTTTTTTCATTGGCTATTGTTTTTGTCTTAACAACACTGGTGAGTTTAGGGCTAACTCAACATAAACAAGCCTTAAATTCAATTCAAAAAGCAGTAATATTTGAACGCGAAATAGAAATTTGGGGAGAGCCAAACAATCGTGCAGACGTTCTTTTTTTATTGCATGAAGGAACTGTTGTTGAGGTGGTAGATGCCTTCGAGGGATGGTCAAAAATTAAATTGGCCAACGGCTCTGAAGGTTGGATTCAAAATAGTGGAATCAAGCAGCTAAATTAGCTCTTGCGGTAGTAAATCTTTTCTGTCGAGCAACCATTCAAAGAGTGCTTCTCCAAATGTTTTGATGGGTTGGTATAAAAACGATTTGTCCAAAATTGCTGTATCAACATATTGAAAAAGAAAAGAAAATTGATCCACCATCAGGAGTATAGCACTAAGTATTAAGGCGAATTTTGCCCCGCCAAATACAGCGCCAAAAATTCGATTAATACTCCCCAAAGCCACCATTTTAATTACTTTGGTTAAAAAACGAGCGAGTAGATTGATCAAGACAATAATGACAATAAAGATGATGGCGAAGACGACTCCTGCGGGAGGGATTGTGTCGAAATCAAAAAAAGTGGTCAATAAATTACTTACGGTAGACGCAAGAAGAAGTGCACCAACTATTCCAGCTATCAAAGCGAGTAAAGAAGCCGCTTCAATAATTAGCCCTTTAAAGAAGCCTTTTACTACTCCATAGAGAATAAGTCCACCAAGAATAATGTCTAGATAATTCACAGGTTAAATATACCATTTTTCTTTGCTTTCATTCTGCCAAAGGAATCGGTATATTTGTATCATGGAAACTACTTCACGCGACCAACTACTAAAGAACCGATGGAACTCTGTCTTAGATTTCCTGACAGAAAAATTCTCTGAAACAGAAACGATAGACATCGAAGGTGTGCTCTATTTGGTCGGTCTCCAAGAATTAGGGAAAATACACCAGCGTTTTAAAAAAGACGATAATGTAAATATAATTCACATTGGGATTTGTACAGTTTTAGAGCCTTTTGGATATTACAGTTTTGATTTTTATGACGATGATGGTTGGCCACATTTTAAATTATTGGAAGAACTCCCAGTATTAAAACCTGGAGAACAATCGGTACTAATGAAAGAAGCTATCGCGGATTACTTCCTCGAAAAAGAAGTAATTCAATAGGATATTTATTACTTTTACGCCCATGATTGACAAGGTTAAAGCGCATTTAGAAGAGGTGAACCAGTTCACCGCTACATCTCAAGAAGCCATAGAAGAATTTAGAATTAAGTATGCCGGAAAAAAAGGTATATTGAATGAACTCTTTGCTGCTTTTCGTGAAGTTAAAAACGAAGAAAAGAAAGCCTACGGACAAGTGTTGAATGAGCTCAAAACCGCTGTTTCAGAAAAAGTTGAGGCATTGAAATTGGATCAAACCTCTGGGAATAGCTCAAATCATGGACTTGATTTAAGCCGCCCTGGTTATCCAGTAAACCTTGGGTCTCAGCATCCGTTGACTTTGGTTAAAAATCGTATCATTGAAATATTCAATCAAATTGGTTACAATATTTCTGAAGGTCCAGAGATTGAGGATGATTGGCACAATTTCACTGCTTTAAATTTACCCGAATATCACCCAGCACGTGACATGCAGGATACGTTTTTCATACAAACAGATCCAGATATTTTATTGCGAACACATACATCATCAGTGCAAGTTCGCTACATGGAAAATAACACACCACCCATTCGAACCATTTCGCCGGGACGTGTTTTTCGTAACGAGGCTATTTCTGCTCGGGCACATTGTATTTTCCACCAAGTAGAAGGACTGTACATCGATAAAGATGTTTCTTTTGCCGATTTGAAACAAACCTTACTTTATTTCACCAAAGCACTTTTTGGGAAATCTAAAATTCGTTTGCGCCCCTCCTATTTTCCTTTTACCGAGCCTAGTGCAGAAGTCGACATCTATTGGGGTTTAGAAACCGAAGTAGATTACCGCATCACTAAAGGAACAGGATGGTTAGAAATCATGGGTTGTGGAATGGTTGACCCTAACGTATTGAACAATTGTGGAATTGACCCAACAGAATACTCAGGTTTTGCCTTTGGAATGGGAATTGAGCGGATTGCCATGTTGCTTTATCAAGTAGGTGATATTCGCATGTTTTTCGAAAATGACCTTCGTTTTTTAGAGCAATTTAAATCGACCCTTTAATTTAATTTCTTGCTTAGTTTTTGGAAGGTTTTCTCGGGAGATTGTCCTTTGTACAAAACAGCATAAACTGCATCAATAATTGGGGTGCTTGTTTTGAAGTTAATGCTCAATAGTTTGGCAGATTTTGCCGCATAAAATCCTTCGGCAACCATATTCATTTCTGCTTGTGCTGCAGTAACGGTATAGCCTTTCCCAATAAAGTTTCCAAAGGTTCTATTGCGACTAAAAACAGAATAACCTGTGACAAGCAAATCGCCCAAATAGGCCGAATTATTGATGTTGCGTTTTAGTTTGTGGACATTACGAATATAGCGTTTCATTTCCCGTATGGCATTGCTCATTAGAACGCTTTGAAAATTGTCTCCATAGCCTAAACCGTGTGAAATTCCAGCTGCTATGGCATAGATGTTTTTCAGCATTGCGGCATATTCCGTCCCAATAATGTCATTGGAAACCGCTGTTCTAACGTAAGAGGTTTTGAGTAGCGCGGCAATAAATTCTGCTTTTTTAGTATCGGTACAAGCAATGGTTAAATAGGATAATTTGTCCATGGCTACTTCCTCAGCATGACTTGGTCCAGCGATCACAGCGATATTATCTAAGGGGATACTGAAGTGTTCATTTAGGTAGGGTCCCACAATTTGTAGGGTTTGCGGAATAACTCCTTTCACGGCAGATACAATGATTTTATCGGCTAAATTGAAGGTGATTTTTTTTAATTCCATGTCAAGGAAAGCAGTGGGAATAGCCAAGATAATAACATCAGCTTTTTCCACAATTTCATTAATGTCAGTGCTAATGAATAACCGCTTCTTTCGCAAGACGACCGAACTCAAGTAATGTGGGTTTCTCCCCACTTTCTCGAGTCGTTTTTTCGCCTGTTCATTGCGCATATACCAATGCACCTTCCGTTTGTTCTCGGTCAGAATTTTAACCAAAGCAGTTGCCCAGCTTCCGCCACCTAAAACAGCCACATTTTGAGTGTGTTTCAG
>Ga0115571_1003239_pt1 | contig 10392 bp, 7 predicted proteins | sample COGITO_mtgs_1205_FD_87293 | JGI IMG/M metagenome (GOLD analysis project Ga0115571, IMG submission 87293) | Pelagic marine microbial communities from North Sea - COGITO_mtgs_120531 | ecosystem: Environmental > Aquatic > Marine > Epipelagic | place: Germany:Helgoland, sampling site Kabeltonne...
CATTCGGCGATGGCTCTTGCTCGTTCTCAAACGTCGTTTCGCCCGCCGGCTTCAAGCTTTTCAACATGTCGACCAACGACGAGGCGCTCGCCACTCTCACACGGGGAGTCTGTGACGCCGGGGAACGGCAAGCCGTCGACGAGCGCAACCGCCTGGTGTGCGTGCGGGCGCCCGCCTTCCCAAACGCATACAACTCCGAGGCCTCAAATCCGGAGGCGAGCACCGATTACGAGAAACACTGTGGGCGATGGATTCGTTCGAAGCAGTCGTATTCACAGACGGAGTACTTTGCATTCTACGACGAGGCCAATATCGCTGCTGACGTGACCGCCGAAATCAAAGCCAGCTTCAATCCGTTAGTAGCCGTCGACGACGTGGACCGTTTCCGAGCCGCTTGCGAGCGCATGATTGTCAACGGCGCCGTAGCCCCCGCCGCTACAAACGCCTACGAACACCTTAAGGCCGAGATCGGCGACTCGATCGACTCGACGGACAAGCTCCTTCGCTCGATGGGGAAGTTGGTCGCCCACTACTGCGACGCGCCGCTCCTCATGGGCGTCGGGTTCGGGTCCGATTCGCGCTTCTACGCGACCGCGGCCGATGGGATTGCAATGGACTCGGAAGCGGCGTCCGAGGCGTTGTACGCCATGGCAGAACCGGCGGAGACGAGAGAGATGGTTCGCAACTTCGTATCCGAGATGGCCTCCGCTCCCAGCTCGCTCTCGACTCCGCCGAGTCAGGCGCAGCTCAACAGCGTCCTCCAAGGCGCCACCCACGGCAGCTGGCTCGACGACGCGCATTCGATCAGCGGTCCGTTCGTGGTGCAAACGGACGGCACGCTCGACGCGGCGGCGCGCTTCCTCTACGCCACGGAGGAGACCGATTTTGCGCACGCGCGCGCCTACCTCCTCGCCTCCGCATCGCAGTGCGCCTTCGCGGCGCGCGCCGTCACCAGCGGCGAGTTTGGGTCGAGTGTTTCGGTCCAGCGGAGCACGGAGGCCGTTCGGAACCGCCGGCGGTACGCCGCCGCCTCGCTCGGCAGACTGAAGTTCGACGAGGCGGTGATGGAGCGCTTCTCTCCTGTGAACGGGTCGTTGGCGCTCGACGCGAGCACTATCACATGGTCCAGCTTGGCGAGCGTGCGCAGCATCTCGACCTCCTCCTCCTCCGACGCGCAGGACGCTTGTTGGGATGCCGCAGTGATGGCCTTCCCCGACGCACTGGACACCAAAGTCTTCGAGCGGCTCACAACGGACAAATTGATCGATACGACGCTTCCACCTCTCATCTCGTCCATCAAGGAAGCCGTCGCCATCGGACTACAGAACGGCAGAGTCGCAAATCTCGTCTCCGACCCCGCGGAGCGAGCCAGCCTCGCCAGCAGCGCACGGTCGGTAAAATTCAAGATCGCCGGTGCGCCACGCGACTCAGACTTTGGTAGGAGCGGTGACTTCAACCGTCCAGACTTGCGAAGCGACGACGGTGCACTCCTGATGCTCCTCAAGCAAGCCAGGTCGCTGTTTCTCGACCGCATCGCTCTCGCATTGGAGAACAGCGACTTGTGCGAGCACCCGCCGCTTTTTCCTAGCTTGACGAGGAACGCCTACCTGCTGACGCTGGCGCCGTGCGCCATGCTGCTCCCCGCCATCTTGGTGCCGCCCTTCGCCTCGGATCGGTACGACCAGCGGTCGCTCTACAACCGGATAGGCTTCGTCATCGCCCACGAAATCGCGCACGTGGCCTCACGTCCCGAGCTCTGGGACCAGCAGGAGCGGGATAGATTACTCTCCAACTACAGCGCGTCGGCGCACACGGAGGCCGCCGCGGACCTCACGGCGGCGGACGCGGTGGTCTCGACTGGGAAGACGACGAGCGAAGCCCTCTGCGCCGACGTCTCGCAGATGTGGTGCGGCAGAGAGCCGACGCCGCTTTGGGGATCTTCGACGTCCGTTGCGCCCGCGAGGTCGCACCCTCCCGTAAACGCGCGCGGAGACCGTATCTGCGAGTTCTTGAGGCGGTGAGTCGCGTTAGCAGCCGCGTGGGTGTCCATTTGTACGGTAGCGATGAAAGTCCGGTTTTTCCGCGCTAACGGTCCCCGGCGGCCTCGGCACGAGACTCGTAGATCAAAAACCAACGGCACGCACGCCACGCCACCTTGGAAAAATGTCGGCCGAGGACGAGTCAGCAACCGAGCAAACCACCGCCGTGGCCGTTCGCGACTCGGAGGCCAACTACCGACCCGCCGTGAGATGGGGCCGAGGCCAGTACAAATTCCCTCGCGTTGACGCCATCGTGCCCGCCAGAGACGCCATGGATATCACGCTCGAGGAGTTTGTCTCCTTCATGACGACGGGCACGTCCCCCTCTCGCTCGCCGGAAAAGTGGAAGCGCTTTGTCACCGTGCAGAATTTCGGGATGGCCAAGGTCAAGGAAGGCAAGTACCCGTACGTCATGTTCGACGTCGTAGACCATCCTCAGATGAAGGACGTTATCATCTTCATTCCCATCGAACCAGCTGCGAAACTTCTCCCCGCTCTCCACGAAGAGGTGAAGGACGATCCCGAAAAGTATGGTCTCAAGATCAAGACCGCTAAGACGGCCGAGTCGCGTGCCAAGCACCAGACGCGCCTCGACGAGCTACTCTGGAAGCCGGAGTACTGCACGAGCTCGCAGAACAAGGCGGGTGTCGAGAAGCCGACGACGCCCAACCCACTGACAAACAACTGGCTGCACATCCCCAACAACTTCCAGGTCAAGTGGTGCTGCGCCCCTGACAAGGCGGCGAAGGCGACGGCTACGGCGTCCAAGAAGACGGGCAAGCGCAAGGACCGCGACGCGACCGCAGACGCCGAGCTCCCCGGCGGTGTTTGCGTGAAGACGGACGTCGAGTTTGGAAACGTTTCCATGCTCGCGTCGGTGCCGGTCGGGTCCCACTACACGACGACCGTCGTCAACGGCATGCTCAACATCGTCGTATACGGAGGCGTCACCGAGGCGCCAATCGCCGTCGACGAGGAGGGAGACGGACATGGCGAAGGGGACGACGAGGACGCGGATGCCGGCGAGGAGTGAGGGGCGACGGGGCGGCGGCGCGGAGGAGGAGGAGGAAGGACGGTGGAGGGGGCGCCTGGCCGTGGCTCGATGCCGAGGGAGGCGAGACTAGGGCGCCGAATGTGGCGTGAAGTGTAAAGCGTGTGAACGCGTGTTGCGACACAAGAAAACCCCCTTAAGGAATGGTAAAGTCGTGCTACGACGCGCATACGGTACCAGAGTACTTCAAGTTTCGCATACGCCTGTCCAGCCCGAATGCGCACTCGCTTCCCGCATCCGCGTACCGCGGCGCCTTCTCAGTCGACCAGATGAGAGCGCTGCCGCTCGCTGGAGAGTGGATGCGTCGGAAAACGCGTGGGCTACTCGTGTTTTACTTTACAAGCTCGGAGGCGGTCGAGGCGAGCCGTATGATCAAGAAGCGGGAGAGAGCGTGCCAGCGTGCGGGGGAGGCGCCCCCGACTCGGCCGCGAGGGCACGTGTACGTTCCTCTCGAGCCAGGGGGCTCGCTCTGGATGACGATGCCTGTTCCACCCGAGTCGACTCCGGAGCAGGCGGTCTCGGACGCGCTGTGGCGGCCAATCTCAGACGAGGCAAAAGAAATACTGAAGTGGTACGCCTCCCTCCTCGACGACACAGAACTGCCTCTCAACCTTACCACTTCCGAACCGACGCGGCGGTTTGTGGAGGACTACAATACACGCTCTCACACGGATGCGCCGCTGGGCAACCTGATCAAGTACACGGGCGAATTGCAAAACGACGGGACGACACACCCACTCCGCCGACCAGAGCACCCGTTCCCTTGTCTGATCTAGGGGGCCGCGAAGCCCCAGTCGTCCAAGTCCTTGCGTTCGAGTCCTCCCCAATAGAGTACCACCCAGGCCGCCTTTGCGCTGTCGTTTCGGTCGGCGAGCTTGGCCGACGCGGTCGCGCGCCCCATGCGCGGCGTCTCGGAGAGCTTGCAGACGGCGACCTGCACTAGCCGGTCGATGGCGTCGCAGAGGTCGGTACGCGCCTCGGCCACCTCGGCGTCGGTGGAGCGGCGCGTCAGCTCCCACACGTGGCTCATCTTGCGGAGGAAGCGAGGCTCCTCCTTGGCGACCTGCCCCATCGCCGCCCACACGGCGTCGGATCTCATGCCCTTGAGCGCGCAGAAGTCGCAGCCGCAGAGGCACCAGCCGGCCGCCAGGAGCGCCATGGCTCCTCGGTGAAGGTGGTTCTTGGGCCTCGCGGGGTCGTTGCCAAATAGGGACGCCATTAGCTTTGAATGTAGAATCTCCATGTCCAGGCATGCGTATAGTGTCTGAGGCGGCGTGTCCGAGTCTTTCCGCTTGCCGGTCGTCTCGCGAAAGCAGAGCACCGACTTGATCGGCCTCCCCGTTTCGCAGCCTTCCTCCTCCGAGGCCGCCGCCGCCTCGTTCTTGGAGGATTGGTGCATGAGCTCGATCGCGATAGAGTCCGTATCGATCGTACACACAAAAATAACCTCGATTCCCTTAAAAAGCGTCCCCTCGTTTCTATAGAACTGGATCTCCGCCTCTATGTCCGTGAGCTTGAGATCGCCCTCGCCAATGGGGGCACTGTCTTCCCCGCGCGCCATGACGGTCTCGATCTTGTCGCAGCTGCTGTACATGCCGGCCGTGCGTTCCTCCTCGGTCGGCCTCGAGCCGCCTCGCTGGTCGATCCCGTCGTAGGTGAGCGTCTTGCCTTCGTTACCGCGTCTCGACATGAGCTCGGTCATGGCACGCTTGCAGAGCGCGTCGTAAAACCGCGGCCTCGCCTTTCGGTTTGCCAGGAGGTCGTGCGGGTTGCATTTTTCGATTGTCTCCATCCCGTAATCGTCGTCCACGGGCGCAAAGTCCTTTTTCAAGTCGTCGGACACGGTGATGACAGTCTTGGCGCGTGCCTTGTCGCGGCGTCGTTGCTCGTCGAGCTTGGCGCGCGGCACGTGCCTTGGTTCGTCCCATACGACGAACACATTGTCAGCGGCGGCCAGCCCCTGCGATATGAACCCCGAAAACACGCGCACGTAGCCTTCAAAGTCCACCACCGCCATGGGAATTTGGTTTACCATCACGTTGCCATCGAGGAGAACGACGGCCTGTTCCGACCGGTGCCCAGTGGCCTTCACGGCATCTTCGATCGACGCAAAGTCGCGTAGTGCGTCGGGGAACTTGGTTTTGACGAATTTCTTTATGCCGTGTTCTCCACAAGCAAGCCCCATAGGACCAGACACGCACCCTTACTCTCCCACAGGGGGGATACTTTAATATCTGCCTTTTAGCGCGCGGATCTCCGGCGCGCGGCGTGCCGTGCCCGTCGATCGACACTTTTTCTGGGGCGGGCTCAGCGGAGCTCACCAGCCTATCTCAGCGGCTGTCAGCGCTAGGCAGGGGGGGCGGCTGGGCGGAGCACCGCCTGAGCACCCGCGTACGGAGACGCTGGGGTAGGACCCGCGAGAATAGAGAGCTCGATGGATCGCGGGCACTCCACGCTGGATGACTCCGAAGACATGGACACGACTTCCGTTCGGCGGGCCCGCGCGCTGCTCATCTACGTGTTTGCAATTCGATGCGCCGAGGACAGCGACCAACGAGTGCAGATGATCGAGGCGGCGGCGAAGGCGAACGGAACCAACGCACACGCCGTCAAATCGGAGGTCTCGAAGCTGGTCGACGATTTGAAATACTTCAAACTCAGCGGCGCGTCCTCGAGGTGGACCTCGTCAAACGGTGGGTTCTACGACGTTTTGGACGGGGCGTACGCCATGAAATGTGTGCCCATCGACGGCGCCACAAAGGATCGAGCCCGCGGAAAATTCAAGTGTACCCTGTGCGGGCAGGTGGAGCAAACATGTGGCTACGCGATTCACTTCGCGGGCACCCCGCCGATCGAGCGCGGCCAAGGCCTGCCCACGTACTCGGCCAAGGCGTTCGCTTCTTCAGACACCGAGGAGCTGGCAAACGCCTTCTCGCAGTACGCAAACAGCTACAACATGGCCGCGGAGACGAGCGCCGACGACGCATCCGAGCGGAAGTGGCCGGCTTCGCCCTACCTCGGTGCCATCTTTCCAGGACAAACGTGCTTGAAGCGCATGTTCGCCGCGTTTTCGGCGCAGGACTTTGTGAGATCCATGCTTGACTTCACGGACATAACTGACAACGAGCTAGACATGTTTTCCTTTCCGTTTGAGTGCATCCCCGCAACGCTCGTTGCAAAGGTCGCGTCGCGCCTGGAGCACCAAGTGGATTGCGCACGTGGCACAAGCAAGCCCGAGTACGCGCGCTACAACAAGGACGACGTGTTTTGGGACGAGCTGCTTGAGCGATTCGCTGCTGGAGTTGGTACAGGAGGAGAATACACGTACGCATTCTTGCGCGAGGGCTATTCGAGAATGGAAAAGAATGTGAGCAAGACTGGGTATTGCCCCGCGTACGACGACGACGACGACGAAGACGACGACGACGACGTTCCCCTCTTTCAACTATCCGCGCGGCGCCAACGCAAGCGACGGCGTGTCATCGACGACGACGACGACGAGGAAGAAGAAGACGAGGGAGATAGCAGCGACGGCGTCGAGGACGAGAGCTCAATGGACAACTTCATAGAGAACGACTCCGACGAAGACCACGTCGACGAGGACAGTGACCCTTCGACGCGGCCTACCCCGCGATGGGGAGAGACAAACGCCTCGCGCGCGGGCCCCTTTGCGGTGCGGCGGCGTGCCGTGCACGAGCCGTTTGTGCCGCAGGCGACCCGCGCTTCCAGGCGGCGCGACGACGACGACGAAGACGGAGGAGCACCAGTCGCTCTAACCGATTCCGAGCACGACACTGCCCCACTGCTACGCGCTTTGGCGTCCGTCGACAAGAACACGGCGCGCGGTCTGCGCACCCCACCAAACAACCAGATCGGATCGCGAAGGTCGACGATGGTTAAATTGGGCGAATTGGCGACGTCTATTTTAAAAGAGGGGGATCTGACGCTTTCAACCGGACTTTTTCGTGCTCTGGCTACGCTCACGGAGACGCTAAACGTGCACGAGGCGGGCTGCTCGCTCGCGACGGACCGAAAGGCCAAAATCCTTAACGAGGTAACCAAGACGCTATTACTTCCAATTCAGAAGCGCATGCTTCGTGCTGGGCAACTACCCGAGACGCTATGCGTCGCAGAAGCGATCATAGTGGCGCACGAGCTCCTGGAATGAAGCTTTCACATTTCAGGCGGCGGCCGTCGACTTGTCGGCGCCTGCGGCCTCGGCCGGGGCCTTCGTCTTCTTGTTCACAATGCGCCTCTTTGTGCCGACACAAACAGCGCCGGGCGCCAACGTCGAGGACGTAAAAACGTTTTTGTTGACGATGTCGCAGGCTGCCGACATGCAGCCCGCGGAGACCTTCGAGTGCATACTCATTGAATCTTTGATTTGTACCGCAGCGTCGAAAATCGTCTGTGTGTAGGCGGCGAGAGCGTGCTCAAGCTCGATCTCGGCACCGATGGAGAGCTTCGGGAGCGAGGCTGCCACAGAGGCCTCGCCGGTTACCTTGGTTTTCATGGCCTCCGCTTCTCCCTTGAGGAGCTCGTTCACCGACGCAGCCGCACCGGAGAGGAGCGTCTTAAGCGTGGCTGTACGAAAGCAACGGTTCGCGCGCTGAGGTACCGGCACCTCGACCCCGAAACGGTTGGTCATTGTGGCCCGTTTTTTGCTCTTTCCGGAGCCCACAAACTTTGATTTGCGGAGGAACAGCGGAGCTTTTTTAGCAACGGCCCACGCCGTATTGGTAGCCTTTGCGAGCGCGATAGCATCCTGACGCAGCGACTTACCACTTTTCTCAGCGGACCACACTTTGGGCTTTGCCTTTGGCATTTTTTGTGTGTGTGCGTGTCTGTGTGTGTCTGCTGTGTCGCTTCGTTTGTTGCGAGGGGCGGGTGGGTTAGCGCGGCGGAGAGAAGAGCACACGTAGATACCTCGTTCTGGCCACATTTTGCTCATCGGGCTGGAGCCGACCGGTCGGTACACAACGCGTACCCAACTCGCACAGTACACGGCGGAGAAGGGGGGGGCGGCTGGGCGGAGGCCGAAGGGACCCAGCGGGACCGATTTCCGGTTGGTAGGATAAAACAAGTCAGCAATGCCGCTCAAGAAGATGCCCACGATCTCGGCATCGGCCCCTGCCGCGCACATTGGGCACTTGGGCGATGAGCTCTCGCGGATCTTTTGTATGCTGCCGTCCTTCGCGGAAGTCGCGTCGGTCAACAAATCGTGGAACGCGACCGCGACGGCGCTCAAGGCGGCGTGGGCGACCACCCTCAACAAGCAGGCCATCACGGTCGCCCCATTCGCAACTCCGAGTCCACGTGTGTGCGCCAGAGTGGTCGGGCTCGACATAGACGATACGCTGCTTGAGAGCCCGCCACGCGGTATTCCTGCTGTCATTCTATTTCCACAAGCATCCGACGAGTCGCCGAGGTCGCCCTCCTACTCGCCGACGTCGCCCTCGTACTCTCCGACGTCGCCCGCCTACTGTCCGTACTGGCCGACGTCTCCAGCGTACTCGCCGACGTCTCCATCATACTCGCCGACGCCGCCCGCGTACGCGTAGTGTGTCTGTGTTTGTTGCTCGGTACAGTGTAAACAGAGTGATTGTTGTCGGATAAAGGGCATTAATTGGCCTAGAATTGGCCTGCGCATCGGTGTTGACCGAGTGCTCGGTTAAGGTACTGACCACCGTTTGGGTTTGGTATTGTCGGGTGCTGTCGCTAAGCCTGTCCTGCCTGCGTGACCGACCCTGCAGGGCCGGACACGCTGGCTGGACGCAACGAACCCAAAACGCCTCTAAGTGTGACCACCACATTTTCTCGACGAAATGGCGTGCGAAGTAGGTTTTTCACCGCTTTCACGTCAGGCAATGATTGCTGAGTTACCAATCTTTATGACCAACGTTTACGCTCATCGACCACGTGGCTGGAGCGGTGCGACAAAGTTCAACAAAGGAGGAAGTGCGCTTAGCTCAAAATAAACCACAACCTCTTGCTGGACATGCACATGTACGTGAGTTGACAAAATCCCTGTTCTCTGTGTGTGTGTGCGCAGCTGGATTTTTTCATCAGTTTTATTTGTGGATGCTGGTGAAAGCCCTAAAACCTGCGCATATTATAGAAACAGGGGCTTACAATGGCCTTGGCACATGGATGCTAAGGCAAGCAGCACCTGATGCACAAATAATTGTGGTCAGTCCTCAGACTCCTCATTTGTACGTCGATAAGCATTCTAGTTCGCGCTATTTCACTGCAGAGTTCTTTCGTGATTTTGCTGCAATTGACTGGTCTTGCGTCCACGGCCTTGTTAGAAATGACACTCTTGTCTTCGTTGATGATCACCAAAGTGGTTACCGTCGCATGCTCGAGGCTCACGCTCGCGGGTTTCACAATTTAGTGTTCGATGACAATGAAATGCCATCACGCAGCGACCACTTTTCAGTAAAGGGTGCTTGCGCAGCTGCGAACGGCGTTGTAAAAGGAGATTCAACATGGGACGACTTTCGAGGCATTGTTGACGATTGGGGTCGCTGGCGACGAGGATATTTCAACGTTTCTGCTGAGCAGATGACTCGCGTTGGAGAATCTTTCAAACATGCTGTTGACATTTATGCCGAGATGCCCCCCGTATGGCTCGGTGATTTGTCTAGCCCTTTCGCACCTCGACCGCTGCTTAAACTAAAAGACGCAGAATCGTTTCACCGTCAGCATAACGAGAATTTGAGATCCATCCGCGCAGAAGCAGTTGCATATCAACATTTCTTGTATGTACGGACCCGGCCTTCGGTGAAATCCAAGAAGCTATATTACCCCGAGCAAGTGAGAACCAACGACTATACTGGTATTCAAGGCAAACTTCGAACCTTTTGTGACGGTGGTGCAACGCCTTCTATGCTTGCGCAAACTCGAGAAGGCGACGATTCTAAGCGAAACCTCGGCTCTGGGCGCTCTACGAAATTTGCTTCCTTCCAATAGAACAACTAGCGCTCCTTTAGAAAATTGTAAAATAAAAAAAGTTTAACTGGAGGGTTCACACCCCCCCCGCTCTTCTGTGGAATACTGTGGGAAAATGAGGTGTCACATACCCCCCTGTGACGGTACACGGCTCGTACAGCGCGTACACAACTCGTACAGTGGCCCAAGTGTGAACAGAGAGGCCTTGGTGTGAAAAACTGGAGGGTGCACACCCCCCCTCAAGCTGTGGAATACTGTGGGAAAATGAGGTGTCACATACCCCCCTGTGACGGTACACGACTCGTACAGCGCGTACACAACGCGTACAGGGACCCAAGTGTGAAACGGGAG
>Ga0115571_1003242_pt1 | contig 10386 bp, 7 predicted proteins | sample COGITO_mtgs_1205_FD_87293 | JGI IMG/M metagenome (GOLD analysis project Ga0115571, IMG submission 87293) | Pelagic marine microbial communities from North Sea - COGITO_mtgs_120531 | ecosystem: Environmental > Aquatic > Marine > Epipelagic | place: Germany:Helgoland, sampling site Kabeltonne...
GCAATCGCGCATCTGATCCGGGAGCTCGAATCCCCGGGGAGCGGCCAGGCGATGAAAGCCGCGATCGACGGGGAGCTCGCGAGGTACATCAAGGAGGCGGGCGAGGGCGCGGCGCGGGAGTCGGCGTTGCGAGATACGGTGGCGCAGTTGGAGACGAAGCTGGCGAATGAGATTTCGTTCCGGGTGGGCGTCGAGGCGGAGCGCGAGACACAACGGGCGCTGTTCGAGGGCAAACGGAAGGAGCTCGAGGACCTACTCGCCATCGAGGACGTGGCGCAGGTGCTGAAGGAGATCGCGGAGGCGGAGGAGGCGGCGCGTTTGCAGGCGGAGGAGGAGGAGCGCGAGCGATTGGAGGAGGAGCAATGGCTTCGGGAAGAGGCGGCTCGCAAAGAGGAAGAGGCGAAGAAGGCGGCGGAAGCAGCCGCTGAAGAAGGTGAGTCCGAGGCTCCCGCGGCGGAGTGAATTTGAAGTGAATGTAAACACTTAATTGATGACCCACGTTAAAGCTTCTCGCATATCCTGAGCTTGGCGCTCCTGCTCCGCGCGTTGTCGTCGATCTCCGACTTGTCCGCGACGAGCGGCTTGCGCGTCACGAGTTTCACGATTTTCGGCGGGAGCTCCGGCTGCGGCTCCCACGCGCTCAACGGCCGGTCGCTCGGCTGTGGCCGTCCCGCCGCTAATCGAAACGCGTTCTTGACGATCTTATCCTCCAGCGAGTGGAAAGTGATGATCGCGAGCCGGCCCCCTGGCGCGAGCGCGTCGATCGCCGCCGGGATGGCCTCCTCCACGACGGCCAACTCTTCGTTCACCGCGATGCGAATCCCTTGAAACGTACGCGTCGCCGGGTGAATGCCCCCGCTCCGCCCTTTCTTGACGCCCGGGATCCGACCCAACGCGTCCACGAGCTGCCGCGTGGTCTCGATGGGCGCCTCCCCGCGTCTCTCGCATATACGCCTGGCCAACAGACGCCAATGCTTCTCCTCTCCGTAGTCGCGAATGATTCGAGCCAGTTCCTCCTCGGGCCACCCGTTGACGACGTCCGATGCGGACATGTGCGCGCCCGGGCCCATGCGCATGTCCAGCGGGCCGTCGTTCATGAACGAGAACCCGCGCTCCGGACGGTCCAGGTGCATCGAGCTCACCCCGAGGTCCATCAGAATCGCGTCGACGGCGCCGTCGATCAGTTCCAGCTCGGCTAATCGTTCGCGCATGTGCCGAAAGTTGGACTGGACCGTGTTGATCGCGAGCGGGCCGTGGTTTGACGACGCGGCGTCGCGGCCGGACGTGGATGCCCCCTTGGCCTCGGCGGCGGCGGCCTCGAGCCGGGGCCGCGCGATGGAGTGCGCGAGCGGGTCGACGTCGAATCCGACGAAGGTTCGTAGCTCTGGATGCTGGCGGATGATCGCGGAGGCGTGCCCGCCCGCGCCCATGGTCCCGTCGACGTAGCATCGCACCTGGCGGCCGTCGAAGGCGTCGAGGACCTGGCGCATGAGCACCGGCACGTGCGGCGCGTCGCCGCCGTCCGGGTCGGTACCGGCGACATCGGCGGCGTCCGAGGAGGTCTCGGCCGTCGCGCTGAATGTCTTTCGTTGGAGGCGACGAGCGGCGGCGGCGGGTGGTGGTGACGGTGGGGCGCGAGACGCGCCCATCGCGCGCGCGCCGGTCCTCACGAGACCCCCCGCGAAGCCTCGCGTCACCCCCGCCGCGGCCATCGCTGCGGTCGTCATGTCTCCCGCGATCGTATCCGGCGCAGTCGTCCGCGCGCTCACCTGTGCACTGCTCATCAGTCTCGGCGAGATAAATGTTGAAAGGTTGGAAACCTCGGCACGGGGCGCCACTGATGAGGGGGGGACCGCAGCCGTTGTTCAGCGACATGCGACGAGCCAGGCGCCCCGTGCGCGGGAAGCTCGGCGCGTCGCTCGCGGGCGCGGCCGTGTGCCTCCTGTTCGGCTGGTTCTACCTCTCCAGCGGCGGCGACGATGAAGGCGCGAGTCGACGCGAAGGTTCACGCGTGGACCGGGCGAATGACGCCGCGAGCATGGCGCGCGTGCACATCGCCGACCCGGTCCACACGCCCGCGTCGGATGCCGCGACGGGCCGGCCCCACGCCGATTTCGACCTCTCCCGCCCGCACCATCGCGACGCCGCCGCGCGTCAGGCTGCGACCGACGCCCTCGCCAAACACGCGGGCGACGACCCGCACGCGGTGTTCGAGATGGGCGGGACGGTCACCCCGGGAGGCGACGCGCTCAAGGCCAAAGTCGCGGAGGCCAAGGCCAGGACCGCGCCGAACGTGAACACGCGCGATGGGCCCGCGAACGACATCGACCCGGGAGACTACCCGGAAGCCGGGAACCTCGCCGCGCTCATGCACGATCTGCGTTTACCTCGCGGCGAGCTGGTGGCCATCACGTTCGCGGATAGCAAGTTCGCGGCGCTCACCGTGAACTGGGCGACGCACCTGCGCGACGCCGCGGTGCCCCACGTCGTCGGCGCCCTGGACAAGAACATGCTGCAGTTGTTGCGACGGCTGGGTGAACCCACGGCTGTGTACGATTTACCCTTTGCGGACTTGGACGGATCCGCCTCGCACGCGTCCGCGTCGTGGAAGGGCTTCGCCAGGCTTCGCATATCGCAGGTCCGCGCGCTCCTGCGGATGGGGTTCGACGTGTTGATGAGCGACGTGGACGTGGTGTGGACCAAGGACCCAAGGCCGTTCCTGCAGTGCGGCTACGACCACCCTTGGGTGAAGGCGAACGGCGACGACGAGAATAACCAAAATAACCAAATGGCAAATAACCAAATGGAGAGCTGGGAGGCGAACGCGGTTGAGAGTGAGGGGGGCGAGTCCCCGGAGGGGCAGGTGAAGTTCCTGGCGAAACACGGCCGCGGGGTGGACGACTGCATGGGTATCAGCGCCGCGGACGTCATGGTATCCAGCGATAACTTATCGCCGACGTCGGATAGGAAGGAGGGCGCTTCTTACGCCAGGGGCGGTATATTCAACACGGGGATCGTGTTCCTCAAGCACACAAGGCACGCCAAGGCTTTCGCCAAGGCGTGGGACCATTACCTGAACCAGGACGAAGGGCGGTTCGCGCCGTTGACGTCCGATCAGCAGGTGTTCAACGCGATGGTGCGTAAAGAGGGCCAGTGGCCCGGGTTGGAGCTCAAAGTTTTACCAGACGGGTTCCCGACAACCAGGGTGCTCGAAGGTAACGGTTTATTAAACGGAGAAGTATTCGGTTTAGGGGTTTTGCCGGTGGCGCTGTTTCAGCCCGGGCACGTCGCCTTTCTCCAAAGGGTTTCGAGTGAGATGATTCCGTCGTTCAACGGCGCGTACGGTGTCCACGCGACGTACACGTTCGACGGATCGACGAGCGCCGCGAAGAGACTACGATTCGCCGAAGCCGGTACGTTTATTTCAATTCTCGTATAGGCAATTAGACTGACGTTGTGTTTTGTTTACAGGGCTTTGGGACCCCGCCGCGGATGACGCGCAGGTTGGACTCGGGGGGAACGAGGTGGACGATACGACGTTCCACGCGGGTGGCACACCACGGGTTCTAACCTGGGACCCCACGGTGGCGACGAGAGGCCTCGACGACTCGACTCCGAGCATCGGGAACCACCTAGACGCGGGGGGGAGACAGCTCGAACTTCTCCGCGACGCCGTCGCCATCGCGAAACTCGCCAACCGCACGCTCGCGGTCCCGCGGTTCACGTGCTTCTGCGACAAGGTGTGGGGCGGCCACGATAACATCTTCAACTTTGACTGCCACTACCCCGGCAGTAAAGACAGCGGGCACATCCCCGGGCCGTGCCCGATGGACCACTTCATCTCGCCTACGAAGCTGCGCGAGGCTGGGGTTAAGTTCGTGGCGCTCGAGGAGCTTCGAAGGGCGCCGTACGAGTTTGGCGGGGACGGGAACGGGGAGAGCGGTGACGTATATGACTTCGGCGCGGTGCCCGTGGAGTTTAAAAAGGGTGCGAGCGGGTCCGCCGGGGTCTCGGGCGCGACTCTTCCCACCGGCGCAGATTCGTCGACGATTGAAAACGTTTTGGCAAAGATGAAAGACGTTCGGTTGCTCACGCTGACTGGGGAGATGCCGTCGTTCGCGGGGTTCACCACCCAGAAGGCTGCGAAGGAGTTCAACCGGAAGATCACGAACGGCGCCATGAAGTCGGCGCCGGAGTGGTGCAGCGAGTGCCACCCGCAAGGATGCGTCGAGCTCATCCCGGCGTCCGTCGTTAAAAAAGGTCGGTTGAAGCCGGTGCGAAACGTGCACGATCAATTCTGCGCGGATTTTAAGCAGCCCGAGCCGCTTCGCACGCTGGGGAAGGAGTCGTTCCTGGCGATGGCGGGAGCGCTGGTGGACTCCGCCGAGATGACCGAGGACGACGGGCTTTGAAATGGGACGGGTCGGGGACTGATGTCGATTAGCGATGATGACAGTAAAGTAAATTTGAATGTTCGGCGGCGGGGTCGCGGTCGCGGCGCCCCGTCGCGCTGCCGTCTCTGTCTATTACATCTTCAATATCGTCGTCCTATGTATGAATGTTGTACACAACGGTCGGCCTTAAATCGACCAATCAATCCTCAACACGAGCACGCCGCGAGCGTCGTCATTTGGTCTTTTTCTGTGAATTCTCCCATTCCTCAACAGCTCGCTTCACGCGCTGGTTTACGTTATGCCGCAGACCCGGCCTGTACCCGCACGCGAACAACACCTCCATCCACACGAACAGCGGCGCGAGCACCAGCGACTGCGCCAGCGAGTCCAGCAGCGCCGGCCGTTTCTTCTCGAACACGACGTGGCCCGGGTGGATCTGCGCGTACCACGCCAACAGGTGCAACGCGAGCGCCCACTTCCACGCGACGTCCCATCCCGCCGCGCTCTCGAACCACGACGCGGTGAGCCACAGTGGAACGCCGCACATCACGAACCACGAGGTTCCCGCGATGGGCTCCAGCGCGACGTAGTACGCAGAGTACGCGAGGAGCGCGAGCGCACCGAGGTTCGGCACCGCGGCTGCGACGAGGAAGTCCAAGCCGCACCACCGCACCATTGGGATTAACCGAAACGCACCCGCGAGGGATGCGTCCTCCAAGCCCTTTGGGACGTACCCCGCCATCCACACCAGCGCGCTCCACACGATCAGCGGGACGAAGACCAAGTGGATGGCCTTGTTCACCGGATGCCTGTGGTAGGCGCCGTAGAAGCTCAGCTGATCGAGCAGGTCGAAGTTGAGCCCGAGCACCATGTTGGATTGTTGTTGCTTTTCCGACTTTGCCGACGGTTCGCTGCGCCGACGCGGGTGAATCTGCGGGGTATCCGATGCGCCGAGTCGGTGTGAGAGTCGCGGACCGGGTTAGTGGCCGGACGGCGGGTGAATATGCGGACCCTGCGGACCCTGCGGACCCTCCTGTGTCGGGGTCGCCGCGGTTGTCACCACAGCCGATAAAGGCACTCCAACGGATAAATGTGATTTTCCCGAACTTCTAACTGTGGTGCATACGAGGAGGTGAAATAGTAGTTAGCAAATATGCTTTTAAACAAGAATTATTTCACATGCGTACCGTTTCACAGTCATCCTTTTGATATGTGATCCCACAGGATTTTGCTGACGCAGCTGGCCAAAATATCTTCGAAATGAACGCTTTTTGCCCGGAACGCGTCTCGCACGATCGCCACTCTCAGCGCGCACCCTCGTGCGCGTACCCACCCAAAAACCACAAACCCACCAACGTGAGTCCACCCCGCACCCACCCATGCCTTCCCGCGCCCTACATCGCGCTCGTTTCTTCCCCACGCGCCGCGTTCCGAGCGACGCGGATCACAAATCCGCTTTTCGTTGCAAGAAATCCAAATCAATTGTCAACTAACTCTTCGTCCCCCGCGATCCGACAGCCACCAAGCGACATGGGATTCCCCCCCGTCTTCGGCGGAGCCAAGGAGAAGGGCGCCGCCTTCCCCAAACCCAAGGACGAGCGCCTCGACCCCACCGTCATGCCCACCACCGAGGGCTTCTTCGGCGAGTACGGAGGCGCCTTCCTCCCCCCGCCGCTCGTCCCGATCATCGACGAAATCAAGGCAAAGTACCTCGAGCTCAAGGAGGACCCGAGCTTCTGGGCCGAGCTCAGGCTCCTCGAGAAGCACTTCACCGGCCGCCCCTCCCCTATCCTCCACTGCGAGCGACTCAGCGAGAAGGTGGGTGGCGCGCAGATCTACCTGAAGCGCGAGGATCTCAACCACACCGGCGCGCACAAGATTAACCACTGCCTCGGCGAAGCGCTGCTCGCAAAAAAGATGGGCAAGAAGAAGCTCATCGCCGAAACGGGCGCGGGTCAGCACGGCGTCGCGCTCGCGACCGCCGCGGCGCTCGTCGGACTCGAGTGCGACATCTACATGGGCGAAGTCGACATGGCCAAGGAACGCCCCAACGTCGTCCGCATGAAGATCTTAGGTGCCAACGTGATTCCGGCTACGCACGGCCTCAAGACCCTCAAAGAAGCCGTGGACTCCGCGTTCGGCGCCTACATGGAGGATCCGGTGACGCAGTTCTACGCCATCGGATCCGTCGTCGGTCCCCACCCGTTCCCGATGATGGTCCGCGATTTCCAGTCCGTCGTGGGCCGCGAAGCCAAAGAGCAATTCAAGGAGCTCACCGGCGGCAAGCTCCCCGACACGCTCGTCGCGTGCGTCGGCGGCGGATGCAACGCCATCGGGCTCTTCACCGCCTTCCTCGGGGACGAGAAGGTCAACATGGTCGGCGTGGAGCCCTCCGGGACCGACCTCGCGGTCACCGGCAAGCACGCCGCCACCATGACGCTCGGCACGCCGGGTACCATCCACGGGTTCAAGTGCCTTTTGCTCCAAGACGAAGCGGGCGAGCCCGCGCCCGTGAACACGTGCGCGTCCGGGCTGGACTACCCCGGCGTCGGGCCCCAGCACTGCTACCTTAAAGACATCGGGCGGGTCAAGTACGAGACCGTCACGGACACGGAGTGCGTCGACGCATTCATGTCCCTCGCCAGGGACCAAGGTATCATACCGGCGCTGGAATCCGCGCACGCAGTGGCGTACGCAGTCAAGCTCGCGAAGACATTGCCCAAGACTGACACGATCCTCGTCAACCTATCCGGCCGCGGTGATAAGGACGTGGACTACGTCGTGGAGAACTTCGGCGCCAAGTACGGCGTCTCCGTGCCCAAGTACGAGATGCCCAAGGCTGAAGCCGCGCTCGCGTCCGCGGCTTAATCATATTTAGGCCACGCGGCGATGACTGACGGTTGATACGCGTCGACGCCGACGCCGACGCTATTATATATTACCCGGTGAGTTTCCACGGAAAAGCGAGACCGCCCGCGCGACTGTAACACCCGCGCTCGCTGCTGTATGTAGAGTATTAAAACGCACAGCGAGGCCGCCTCGTCGATAATAGACGATGTAATACGAATAAGACGAGTCCGTGAGTCGAATCAATAAATTAATTAACCCAAAGGCTCGGCCAGCGCGATACGGTACACACCGCGCTGGCCGCCGCCAAATCACCGAATAAACAACAACACCACGCCCTGCACGTCTCATCACGCCCTGCTCGCGTACAGGTTCCACAGCGTGCTACCCTCCAGGTCGTCCGGCTGCTCCGCCACGATCCGTCCCTCCTCGAACTTCCCAACGTCCACCAGCAGCCGTCTGCACTCCTCCAGTTCCTTCGTGCCCCCCGCGCTGTCGTGCACTTCCATCGCCACCTGCCGCACCTTGCTCCAGTGCTCGCTTCGTACCCCTCTTAAAACCGCGAGCTCCGCGCGCTCCACGTCCACTTTCAACAAATCGATCCTGTCCAGCTCGTGCGAGTCCACGACGTCGGACACTGTGACCAGCGGACACTCAAACTCGTACTTGTTTCCAAGCATAAACTTCAACACCGCGCCGAGGATGAACTGGAACAGCGCTTTCGCGGCGTAGCGAATGGGCGCGAGGATCAAGTTCAACAGGCCGCCCTGCGATGATGACTGGTCGGATTCGTGTGGTGTCTCGGTGAGAGAGAGGAGCCAGCCGCCGAACGCGGCGAGCGGGTTGCCCCGCGCGAGTTTCGACCCGGCGACCGCGTCATCCTCCGTCACGCGCCCCTTACCGCTCGACTTGGTCCGCGTCCGTGCGTTGGCGTTACCCAGCGCGCTCTCGACGAACTTCCTGACGTTAGCGGAAGTTTCCAGATCGTCCGGAACCATCGTGGACCAACCCGCGGCTCGAGGGTAAAAAGTAAATCGCCCCGCGTGCTGTCGTCCGTCACCCACGCCGCAGTTGTACGCCCACACCGCGCCCGCCTGGTTCCCGCACGACATCACCCCGCCGTCGGATTGGAACCCGTCGATGTCGTTCTCCAAGAAAACGCACTCGCCGCCGTCTTGATCGATCCCAGACGCATCCGGGTCCCACCACGCGTTGGCATCCGGATAGTCTCTGGAAGGTAGCTGGCGACCGAAAACGTCGCCGAAATCCGCGTCGTCCATGGAGTTGTTCCCGCGGTTGCCGATGGCGACGGACGCGGGAGTACGCGCGACGACAGCCTCGGGTTCGCACGAGCCGTTGGACCGCGGCGATAGATTTTCGCACAGGTTTCGTACCATCGCTCTGTACGTAGACGGGATGGGTTCGAGCGTGAACACCTTGCCGCAGACGCACTTCTTGGCGGCGTACATGGCGAAGAGGCCGATGTTGCCCCCGACGTCGATGACGACGTCGTCGGTGTGAAGGGTTATTCCGTTGCGGACGTAGCAGTGCTCTTCGAATATCTCTCCGTAGAGGAATTGGACGTCCGGCGGGGAGATGTAGTGGACGGTCATGCCGTTCGGGAGGTCCGCGGTCTTGCTCAGGCGGTGGAGCTTGACGCGCTGGGGACCTGGGGGTCGGTCGGTCACGGGGGGCGGCGCCGACGTGCCCGAGAGCTGATCCACGGCGGTGGACTTCGGCGGGAGGGGACCGCGAGTGTTACCGCGTCCGGTGTTACCACGATTGGGGGCCCGATTCAGGTTTTGGTTTTCGCGCGCCAACCGAGATGGACGGCCCAGCCCCGTCGCCCCGGGTGCACGCGCGCGATCGAACGCGCCGCGGCGATGAACCGTCGCGGGGCGCGCGGAGACGCCCCCGAGTGCGGCGATTCGCGTCATGGTTCGGCCCGTTGGGCCCGACTCGTACTGTGTGGGTGTAACCAGGGCTGAGTCACGTACATCACCGAGCTTTTCCCACGTGGTGTCCGAGAAATTAACTGTCTGACTGTACACACGCGCTACCCTTCCCGACGCTTCTTCACACCTCACTGGCGCGACGCACGCGTCGATCCGTGCCGATCCCGTCTGCGATGATCGCGACTTCGACGGCGACGGCGGCGATGGACCGTCCCGTGGTCCGTCTCGGCGCCGCGACGCGTCGCACGCGTCCCCCGTCCTCCCTCCCTCGCCGTCCTCATCCCCGCTTCGGCACCCTTCGTCGTCGCACGTCGGCGGCGGCGGACGACGACGCGCCGCCGGCTCAGGGACCCACAGACGACCCTCGATCCCCTGCGAACCTCATGAAACGCGCCAACGCCATGCGCGCCAAGGCCATCAAGGTCAAGCTCGCGGCGATGGGCGTGGGAACCAAGGACCTGTTCGAGAAGGAAGAACTCGCCCGGGCGCTGGCGAACGCGTGGAGTGAACAGCTCGAGGGGACCGTGACTTTACCGCTGAGACAGCTCGTCGGAATGCCCGGTAACCCGCGAGCGGGGTACGTGGTCGTCACGCTGGACGTCGGAGAGGCGGGGTTCGTCGACTTTCTCATCGACAGCGGCGCCACCTCCGCGCTCATCACTCCGCAGTTGCGGGAGATGCTGGGCGATTCGGCGGTTGACGGAGCGGCTATCCGTGGCCTCGGCGCGGGCGGCGAGACTTTGCGACAGAAAGTGACAATCTCCGGCGCGAGTGTCGGTGCCCTGGTGCTCGGTTCGTTGGACGCGGTGGTCACCGACCTCGCCGCGTCCGGTCTGCCTTCAGTCGTGGGCGGCATGCTCGGACTCGATTTTTTGTCAAAGTTTGAAGCTGATCTCGACTTTGCGAACAAGACGATGCGTTTCCACCCGCGCGGGTCCATCGTATCCGGCGCCCTGGACGTGGAGTCGCTCGTGGAGGTCCCGCTGGCTATGCATCCCACGGGGTTGAAGACGGTGGCGTGCCGGCTGAACGCGTCGGACGCGTTTCCGGGTGTACTGGACATGGGATCATTCTTCTCCGTTGTGAACTGGATGGCATCCGCATCTGGGGGCGTCGCGGCGGATCATCCATCCGTGACGAACAGCGCGATGACCGCGGTGGGCGTGGACGGACGGCCGATGGCGATGGCC
>Ga0115571_1003246_pt1 | contig 10375 bp, 2 predicted proteins | sample COGITO_mtgs_1205_FD_87293 | JGI IMG/M metagenome (GOLD analysis project Ga0115571, IMG submission 87293) | Pelagic marine microbial communities from North Sea - COGITO_mtgs_120531 | ecosystem: Environmental > Aquatic > Marine > Epipelagic | place: Germany:Helgoland, sampling site Kabeltonne...
ACCGTGAACATCCGCGTGGACCTCCACCCCGGGAGGCGAGCCGCGGTGATCGCCGCGCGCGTCCGCCACGGCACGCTCCCGGTTACGCTCGGCGGCGGCTTTGTTCTCGAGCCAAACCTCCCGGCGCGGGTCAGACGCGCGCTCTTGCGTTTGTGGCGACGATGAACGGGACTCACGCGGCGGGGGCAGATCGATCGTATCGGGAGCTGACGCGGCTTTCCCCTCGGCCCTCGCGCGGTTACGCTCGGCGGCAGCCTTGTTCTCTTCCCAGACGCGTCGCCTCGCATCCGCCGCCGACGGCTCCCTGGTCGTCACCCCAACCTTGACCAAGCCGTCTTGACGCGTGGGAGCCTGACCAACCTTGACGAATCCCGCGACGCGCCCGCCCACCGGGTTCTGTCGGCTGTCCGGTCTGTCCGCGCCACTCGGTCCCGTCTGGTCGGTCGTCACCGCGTGCCACTCCGGTCGATCGGGCGAGAGTTTCTTGCGCGGGGGTGACGACGACGCGCTGGGCGGGGGCGAGATGGACGGCGCGTGTGTCGGCGAGTCGCTCGTCGCGGTTCCGGGCTTCCGGTTGTTCGGGTCGTTCGTCGGCGCCGGGCGGGACGGCGCCGCGCTCGGCGGCGGCGACGGTCGCTTCTTCGTCGCCTGCGTCCTGGGCAGAGTGTCGACGGACGCCGGCGCCGAGTGTCTCGGAGGCGCCGCCGGTGAGGTACGCTTGGGAACCAAAACCTCCACGGGCTGGTTCCCCAGGTCCATCTGCGCGCGTTGCTTGTTCGCCCGAGCCTCGGCTTGCCGCCTGAGAAACTCCCGTCGAGCCTCCTCGCGCTCAGCCGCTCGACGCTTCTCCGCGTCCTCCCTCTCCCGCGCTCGAGCCTCATCCGCCCGTTTGCGACGCGCCATGCGAGCCTCCTCCTCCTCGCGAAGCTTGCGCCGCCGCTCGTCGAGCGCCTGCTCGCGGCGGCGACGGTTGATCTCCTCAGCCTCGCGGCGGGCTTTGGCGGCGTCGGCGGCGGCGGACTGCGCCCGGGATGGAAAGTTGGGATGCTGTTCGTTCCGCGGTTGGGCGCGCGAGGGCAACGGGACGGGGTCGTAAGGTCTGGCCCTGTTCGCCGCGTGTGCGGCCCAGATGGGCACGCCGCCGCCCCGCGCGCCCACCCGGTGCACGGGGGGAGTGAACGCAACCTTCGGGTCCTTGGCGCCCCGAGCAGGCGGGTCCCTCGCGGCGACCGCCGTCGGGGGCCGCTCGCGACCGATGAGCCCGCCGCGGCTCGGCGGAGGCTTCGGAGGATCCGAAGGCTTACCAGGTGCCTTCTGGGCGGTGGGTACGCCCTCGCCGCCTGAAGGGTACGGCGCCGGTCTCGCTCTGGGCGGGGATAGCCGGACGCCGCCGCCCGCGATTTTCGAGTTGTGATCCGACGCGGGTGTCCGTCTCGACGCGGGCGCGCCGGGCTTGCGGTGTATGACGGTGTGACTGAACTCATCCGCGTGTACGTCCTCGTCGAGCCACCGCTTGGCCCTGTCCTTGAACGGCTGTTTCGATAGGATCTCGTTCACGCTCGGTCGACGCGCGGGGTCCCTCTGCAGCATCTGCGCGATGACATCCCTGACGGCGCGGCTGTACCTCGAGCTCACCGGCGTGTAATTGCCTCGAAGGATCTTGACGATGAGCAGCTTCAGGCTGGCACCCTCGAACGGGTGCTGCAGCGAGCACATCTCGTACAGCACGCACCCGAGGCTCCAAACGTCGCTCTTGTTATCGTACGACTTGTTCTCGCAAATTTCCGGCGAGAGGTAGTACGGCGTGCCCACCGCGGTCTGAGCGAGCTGGGTGGTGCCGCTGAGCACCTTGGACACGCCAAAGTCCCCGAGCTTGCACCGGCCATCCGCCGTCATGAAGACGTTCTGGGTCTTGAGGTCCCTGTGCAGCACCTTGCGGTCGTGGACGTGCTTCAAGCCGAGGCACATCTGCGTGAACCAGTCCAGGATCCGGTCCTCCGCGAGGGGGACGCCCTTCTGGCGCTTCAGCCGCATGTACATGTCGCCGCCGGCGCAATAATCCATCACGATGCACAGCCTGCCGCGCTCGGTGAAGGACTCGTAGCAGGTGACGATGTTGGGATGGTGCAGCGCGCCGAGGAGCTTCGCTTCCAGTAAACTAGCCTCCCTCTCGCTCTTGGGCATCTTCGACATGTCCACCTCTTTCTGTTTGGACGATGGACGGGGGCGGGGTCAGCGGACGTTGTTGACACGGATTTTGTTGACCGCCGAGACTCTCCATCGGAGGCTCTCGGCCGGGCGGTGATGGGCGGGTGACGCACCACGACGTACTGCTTGCTCGGATCCTTGGCGACGGTCACGAGGACCGCGTGGCCGAACGAGCCCTTTCCGAGCACCTTGACTCGCTTATACTTCTCCATGGCGCGTGTCGGGCGTGTCTGCTCCAGCGGCGCGGCGCGTCTTGTCTCGAGCGATTATTTATCGAGCCCGCGGCGTGGTGCGTGAAATGAGCGACGCGCGAGGGTCGCCGATGAACCGGAGGCGCGTTTTTAGGGGTTCCGACGCGTATCCGGGGTGGATAACGCGATTAACGATCCTCGAAGGGTCGCCGGGAGGTCACTCAAGGTCGTGCGTGCTTGGACTTGTGCCGTGCCGTCTCGGCGATGCCAAAATACAAAAGAGTTGACTTTTTTTAGTTGCTCTGGCAGTTTTTGGATTGGCTCAAGGACTCGAGAACGGAGGTCTGTTTTTCCCATTGCGTTCGGCTCCGTGCGTTACGATCAAACTGCCAAAGGGGGGAAGAAATCGAACAGGTCCAACAGATTTCGCCACACTTCTTTGGATCGGGCTCGATGACTGCGGCCGCCGAGCCTCCCGCCACCAAGCCGGTGGTGCACTCGTTCCCCTCCGACCTCGTCGAGGCGGAGGCGGCGCAACGCGCGAAGGAGGATATTCGCCGCAAGGTCGAGGCCGAGCTCGTCGCGGCGCTCACGTCTCTCGAGACGGCCAAGAATGCCAAATCGTTCGGGGGCTCCGATAAAGAGAATTCCGAGACGGGCGGCGACAGCACCAAGCTGAAGGACGAGCTCGCGCGGACCAAGGAGGAGCTGAACGGGTGCAGGTTCCTTCTGCGAGACGCACAGAACGCGCTCGCCGACGAGGCGGCCAAGACGGAACAGGCGAACAAGGCTGCCGAGCGGTGGGAGGGCGAGGCGAGCAAGCTCCGGGACGAGCTGGCGAGCGTCAGGGATGAGCTCGACAAGGCGCGCGTGGCGACCGCCGCGGCGCAGGGTTTCGTGAAGCGTCATCAGGAGATGCAGCGCAAGCAACAACAAGCGGCGGAGATGGTGCGTCAGGCGGAGGAGCTGAAGCTCGCGATGGAACGCCAGGCGGCGACCGTCGAGCCCCCGAGCGCCGAGGTGCCGGAGGAACCATCCGCGCCGGTGGAGGAGAACACGCGCCACCCGCCTCCGCCTCCGAGGTCACCCGCGCGAGCCGCGCCCACGCCTGGCGAGGACGCCTTCCCAAAAGTTGACGTCGAGAAGGTCAAGCTCGCCAGGGAGGTGGCCAAGCAGACGCAAGAGGCGCTCAGGGCCCAGGAAGCCGCGATTGAGCAGATTAACAAGCTTGTGGTTGAAAACTCTCGGCTCGGCAAGGAGCTCGCGGAGGAGAAGAAGAAGACGGGAGCGCTGGAGAACATCGGCCAGGACATCGGTCAGGCCTTCAAGGGTTGGTGGGGCTAACTCTCTACAGATACATAATATCGTCGCTAACTCTCATCGTATCAGTCGTCCTCTCGGAGAACCTTTTCGGATTTCGCGATGACAGTTCGCGCGAGTGCCTCGATCTCATCCCGGCCTCGCGACCCCGTCACGGATGATGCCCACGCCCGTCGACGTAAAGCCTCAGCCTCCGCCAGCCTCGCCTCCCTATCCGCCACCGCGGATGCCAGCCTCGCCTCCGCAGCCTCGAGCTTGCTCCTCAGAACACCCGCGCCGGGGGTCGTAACGTCCCCGGCTCCGCGACGCGGCGTGATGGCCCGTGTGACTCTCGAGCTCGAGTTTTGGAACGAATCCTTTGGTTTGCGGTTAGTCGGCGAGTTGGGCCCGGCGTCGCGTGAAGCCGACTGACGCGACGCGCGCAGGGCGGCGACGCGGGCGTCCGCCCTGCGTCGTGCCTCCTCGGACGGCGACTCCGCCCCGATGAGACGAAAATCTCGACGAGTGATTGACGCCGAAGCCCGTTGCGCCGTCTTCGGCGCGGAGAGGGACGCGCGGGGGGTCATGAACGGCTCGGGTACGTCGCGGCCACGCGCCCACGATGCACGCGCGCGCGTCGCCGCGGACTCTCCAACGCCCGAGACGGCGCGCGCGCGCTCCCACGCCTCAGCCTCGGCTCGCATCGCCGACCGAACCTTGCTCCGGGACTTGTACCCAAAGTCCACGGGGCTCTTCGCGGGCACCGAAGTCTTCTCGCGGCTGGGCACGAACGGGGTTCGATCGACACCGGGTTCACCCCAGGATCCCTTGACCGAAGCCGAGGCGGATCCGACGCCCCGCCCCTTGCCCGACTGCGAGAGTCGAATCTCCCTCGCCCGCTGGTCCGCGCTCAGCCGCTCGAGCCGCACAGCCTCCATCACCGCGATCTCAGCCTCGGTGCGGGCATCCTCCACCGCCCTGTGCGCCACCGCCGCGGCGGCGAACGCGGCTTTCCTGTGGCGATCCGCGTCGGACTCGTTCCGGTCGGAGGATTCCGCCGCCGCCGCCCACTTGGCGCGCATCTTGGCCAGAGCGCCGTCCAACTCCCGCTCCCTTCGCTCCAAGCCAGACGCGAAAGCCTTGGCGAGCACCAACTCGTCGGTGAGAGCGCGAACCTTACCTTCCAGCGCGATGCCGCGTGACCTGGATGCGGCGACCGCGGACTCTGCGTCCCTGATTCGCGCGGCGGATGTCCTCGCCGCGTGGTCCGCCGCCGCGGGCTTGGCCTCTATCCACATCGACTCGGTCAGAAACGGAGTTCGGCTGGTCACGCCCCCGACCCTCACCGTGCACCGCAGCGCGTTGCCACCCTCGCCAAAGTAGGTCGAGCGGTACTCGACCACGAGCCTGCCCTCCGACTTGCCCGGGATCTGCGTCTTGGACTGTACATCGTCGTCGGCGGGGTAACGATTGCCGAAAACTTCGCGAAGATTCTCCGAGACGCGCACGCAGAGGCGCTCCCCATCCTCCGAGTTACACCTCTGTCGCATCGCCGCGGTGACGTCCACGCCGTCGGGGAACGACGGATGCCCGAGCAAGGTGCCGCGGACGATCGCCAGCCGGGCCTTGGAAGAGGAGCCCTTCCGGCGGCTGCCTCCCGTGCGGACGGGGGCGCGTTCGTCGTCATCCGATTCGTCCGACAGCGTTCCGCTCGGCGCGCCATCCGGAAAGAGCCTGGCGTGAAGCCTCTGCGCCCGCGCCGCCGCCTTCGCCGCGCGTTCCTCGGCGAGTGCGCACTCCGACGCCATCCTGGCCACCTCGTCCGTCGCGACACCGAGCTCCGCGCGCGCCGTCTCCAACTCCTCGGTTCGTTCCTGGGTTAACCGCTCCGACGAGTTCAGCTTGGCGAGGATCGTCTCCTTCTCACCCGCGATTTGTTCAACCTGCTCCCTTCGCCGCGACCGCTCCTCCCTGAGCGTCTCCGCCAAGTCGCTGAGTTCCTGGGTCTTCTCCCGTAGACGTAAGGTGACCAGCTCCTTGCCCGCGCTGTGCGTCTTGAGCTTCATGGCTGACTCCGACGCCGCGCGTTGTGCCGATCCCATGTGCCTCTCCATCTCGAGCGCGGCGGCCGCGGCGGAGGTCACGTCCCCCCTCGCGCCGCGGAGCTGATCCCTGAGCTCCTCCGCCCGAAGCTCCGCGGCGGCGCGCGCGGATGAAGCGGATAAAGCGGCGGACGAGGTTGCCTCCGCCTCGGCGCGCGCCGCGGCGGCTTCGCGCAGGGCTTCGTTCTTTTCTCGCTCGTGCGACGCGTCCTGCGCCTCGAGGTGCGCGACTCGAGCGGAGAGTGCGCGGTTCTCCCTCGTCGTCTTGTTGATACCCTCCCTGAGGCTCTCCCGTTCGGTCTCCGCGTCCGTCTTGTCAGCCTCGGCGCGCGTGACCTGTTTCTGAAGTCGTTCCTGCATCGCGTCCGCCTCCCGCAGTCTAACCTTGAGAGTTTCAACCTCCTGGACCGCGTACATCTCCGCCTTGAGCTTGTTCTCGTCGTCTGTGCGGGCCCGAGCGGTGGACCCAGCCTCGAGCCTCGCGATCGTCGCGCGCAGCGATCCGCACGTCTCGACCGCGTCGGCTTCCTTCCCGCGAAGGTCTCCGACCTCAGCCTCGAGGGAGTCAATCTTTGCACGTTTCCCGGCGAGTTCCTTTTCGAGACTGGCCACCTCGCCCTTGGCGGCGTCGCGGCGTCGTTCCGCCGCTTCCACCTTCGCGGCGGCCGAGTCTTGCTCCGCCTTGACGTCCGCGAGTGCCGTGGACGCATCCTGAGTGGCGGCTTCGAGCTCCAGGGTCTGTGCGAACATCGTCTCCTTGTCCGCGACGGCGACGGCTAGCTCGGCGCGGAGCTTGGCGATTTCAACCGACGACTCAGCCTCGGCGGACGCGGCGAGCTCCGTGAGCCGGTCGTTGACCTCCTTCGACGCCAGCGTCTTCCGCTCGCTCTCCCGCAGGTCATCCTGAAGTTTCTTGCACTCAGTCTCCAGAACGAGGTTTCGCTCGGCGCTCGCCTCGAAGTCGGCTGACAGCGCGGCGTACCTCTCGGCGTAGACGCGTTTTTCCTCGGCGGCGGCGACTGCGGCTTCCTCGGCGGTGTGCTCGAGCTCGGAGATCCGCCTGGCCACCCCGGAGTCGCGCGCGGTCTCCCTCGCGGCATCCTCCGAGTTGGCCTCCCACAGCGCATCCAGCTCGCGTTTGAGAGCGTCGCGCTCCTCGTCCCAGGCGGACCGCATCTGAGATTTCTCCGCCGCGTGTTCCGTCCTCGCCGCCGCGAGCGCCGTCTCGACGGAGCTCAGGCTCTTTTTGGCCTTCTCCGCCGAGTCCGCGCGTGCCTTCGTCGTCTCCAGTCGCTGCTCCAGCGCGGCCACCTTCGTCTGGAGCTCGGTCAGCTGTGCGCGAAGCGACGCGGCCGTTTTAGCCTCGGTCTCGGCGTCGGCCCTCGCCGCTTCGGCTTCTGCCTTGGCCGCGCGGGCCGAGACCAGAGCCGCATCCGCCGCCTCCTCCGCGTCGCGTTTCGCCGTCCTCGCCTCAGACAACACCTGGTCCTTGTCCCCGGCGACGTCCGCGACAGCCTCGGCGCGCTCCAGACGTAAGCCCGTCTCCCGTAAGTCCTCGGCCGTCTTGACCAGCTCACCCTCCAAGGAGGCGACTGCGGATTCGAGCTCGGTGACGCGCGCGGCGGACTCCGCGGATGACCGTTCCGTCGTCGCTCGTTCCTTCGTAATCTCGTCGAGCTTACGTTTGGCGTCCTTCGCCGCGGTCTTCGCGCGCGCGCATTCCTCGCGGAGCCCGTCTGCATCGCGCACGGTCTCCTGCAGCTGCGCGTCGATCTCCGCGGCTGTGGCCTTGACCTTGTCAACCTCGGTCATCGCGGCGAGCGCGGCGGCGCGCTGCGTTTCGGCGTCGGATTTGGCAGACTTGGCGTCCGCCTCGGCGCTCTCCCTCGCGACCTTCTCGTCCTTCGCCTCCGACCTGGCGGCCGCGACGTCGCCCGCGAGGGCTTCGCGTTCTCGCGCGAAGGAGGACTCCGCCTCCGCCAGGGTCCGCTCCAGAGCGGCAACCGCCCCGGCGGGCCCCGGCTGGGAAGACACGTCACCAGCCTTCCCCCCGTCGGACGAGGACAGCATCTGGTTGAGTCGATCAACCTCCTGGGTGAGCCGGTCCTTCTCGTCGGTCAGCGCGGTGGAGGCTTCGAGCGCCCGGGCCGCATCGTCGACGCCGCGCTTCGCCGCCTTCTCGGCGTTTTCAATCTTTTCGTTGGCGGCGGAGCGCAGCGTCGCGATTTCATCCTCCTTCTCCTTGTACGCCGCCTGCGCCTTCTCGATCTTGGCGTTGGCATCCGCGCGGAGGCGTTCGATCTCCTCCTCCTTTCGTGTGTAGGCGGTCTCCGCCTTTTGTATCTTGGCGTTGGCATCCGCGCGGATCTTCTCGACGTCGTCGTCTCCGTTATTCTTGCCACCTTTTTTACCCTTGCCCTTGCCCTTGCCCGCGCCGCCCGCCGTCTGCGCAGCCTTGAGCTCCGCGTCCTTCTCCTTGTACGCCGCCTCGGCCTTTTCGATCTTATCGTTGGCATCAGCGCGAACCCGCTCGAGCTCGGCTTCTTTTTCCTTGAAGGCGGCCTCGGCCCTCTCAATCTTTTGGTTGGCGTCGGCTCGGATCTTTTCGACATCCGCATCCCCGGGGGGAGACTCGGAGAGTTTAGCCTCGAGCGCCTTCTCGTTCTCCTTCATCGTCTTGATCAGTTTGTTCGCAACCTCCAGCTGGACCTTTTTCTTGTCCAGCTGGGCCTGGAGCTCTTTTATGTTGGCTTGTATACTGGCCGGGAGCGAGGGATCCGTCTTCTTCGTGTCCTTCTTCTCCTTCGCCGCGGCCAACTCCTTCTCCATCTCTCTGTACGCCGCCTCCGCCCTCTCAATCTTGGCGTTAGCGTCCGCGCGAAGCCGCTCAGCCTGCTCGTTCGCCGCCGCCATCTCCGCGCGCGTGGCCTCCAGCTCGTGCTGCAGCTCCTCGGACTTGTTCGCCTGCGCGTTGGCGGAGTCGAACGCGGCGGCTGTCATGGCGCCGCTCTCCGCCTCCTTCCTCTCCAACGCCGCCCTCGCCTCCGCCGCCTCCGCCTCGAGCGCCTCGACGCGCTCGTGCAGCGCCTCCGCCTTGGCAGCCTGCGTCTTGGCAGTCTCCGCGTTCGCCTCTTCTCTTGCGAAGAGCTCGGCATCCTTGGCCTTGAGCTCGGCTCGTAGGGCGACCAGGTCCGCCTCCGTCTTTCGCAGCAGGTTTTTCTGCGTGGCCACCGCGCGGTCCTCGGCGTCTCGGTCCTTGACCCCTTCCGCGATGCGCTTCTGCGCCGTCGCGAGCTCATCCTTGAGCCCGGTTTCGTTGTCCCTGAGCTTCTTGACCAGACCCGCGGAGACCTTCAGCTTCTTCCGTAGCTTCTCCAGCTCGGCGGCGTCGGTCCCGTCTGGGGCGCCTTGAGAGCTTGGGGATTTGTCAGCCACCGCGGCGATCGCCTTGGCGTGCTCGAGCTCACCCTCGAGGTCGGTGATTCGCCGCGTGGATGCGCCGAGCGCGTCGTTCATGGCTTCTTTGATCTCTTCCTCGCGTTCCACGGCCGCCTGGGTGCGTTCGGTGATGGGTGAGAGGTCAGCTACGGTGTGGGCGGGGCGGTGGGATCTACTCGGCACTTCAAACCCCGTCGTCGGGTATCCGGCGCGGGACGTCGTGGCGCTGGGTTTCACTCGGACGGCGCTCACCTTGCACTGCGCTTGCAGGGTCTCGTTTGCGATCTGCAGCATGTCCAGTTCGTCCTGTCTCTGCTGCAGCTTGCGCTGCAGATCCTTAGTGGACGCATCGTCGCTCGGCTCCTGAGATTGTTGGATGGGAGGAAGGAATTGTAAACAACGGGCGCAGGACGATTGACCCGCGGGGGAGGAGAACGCCGGGGGAGAACGCCGGGCTCGAGTGTACGCCGGATCCGGATGATCGTACCGTCTTCTTGGGCGTCCGAGAGAACATGTCGAAGACGCCGCCGGTTGCTTCCCGCTCCTCGGTCTGATGACCGCGCCCTGAATTTTGCCCTCTGTGGGCAGGGAGATGTCGATACCGATTGCGCATTTCCGCTGATCAGCAGCTGACTGGAGCACATTTATTGCGCCGTGGGGTTACGCGCCAAACCGTCTCATTATGTGTGCGTCGAACGGTCTTCCTATACACATATGAACGTCTACGCGTGTCTTTAATGTCTTTACTCTACTGCACGCCCGCCTCTTGTTGCAGCCGCGCGATGGCGGCGTGGAGTTCGTTTGGGTCCACGTTTCCGAGTCCGTCAGTCCCGCCGCTGCCGCTGGGTCTGACCCCGGGGTTCAAAGCACCCGCCTGGCCCATCGCGCCCGCCTGGCTCATCGTTCCCGCGCTCACACGCATGTTGACTCCCAGTCCGATCGCCTGGGTCGCCATCTGCGCCGCCTGAGCCTTCATCAACGCCGCGTTTTGCATCTCCTGCAGCTGTCGCTGTTGCAGCTGTTGCTGTTGCAGCTGAGCCAACAAATTTGCGCCGTCGCCTCCAGAGTTGCCGACGCTCCCGAGGCCCCCGAGTCCACCCAGGCCGCCGAGGCTGCCGATTCCACCTCCAGTACCGG
>Ga0115571_1003249_pt1 | contig 10364 bp, 10 predicted proteins | sample COGITO_mtgs_1205_FD_87293 | JGI IMG/M metagenome (GOLD analysis project Ga0115571, IMG submission 87293) | Pelagic marine microbial communities from North Sea - COGITO_mtgs_120531 | ecosystem: Environmental > Aquatic > Marine > Epipelagic | place: Germany:Helgoland, sampling site Kabeltonne...
ACCAGTTCTGATGCATGAACAATCTTAGGGGTTCCGAGCCCTGATTGGCGATCGCCCCGCAGGGCGACGATGCGCCGGATACCCGCATCCTGATAGGCTTTGAGGAGTTCTCCAATGGTCTCTGAATTATCACCACCAAAAGACAAGTGGGGCGCAGCGGACGCGCCATCTTGGCTCAAAGCAATGACCGTGTCCTTGGTGCCGTCTCGGGTCGAGCCACCCGCGCCATAGGTTACGCTGACGAACTCATGGTCAAAGCGCTTGAGTCGGTCATGGGCGCGTCGAAGGCCACTTGCGGCAGCCTCAGTTTTGGGCGCTGAAAATTCAAAGCTAATGGGTAGTGTGGTCACGGCTTTGACTACACCTCGCTGGCAAGGGCTTCAGCGCGATCGGTTCGCTCCCAAGTAAAGGAGTCTTCCGTTCGACCAAAATGACCATAACTGGCAGTCGGTAGGAAAATGGGCCGCTTGAGATCGAGCATTTCAATCAAACCCTTTGGACGCAAGTCAAAGTGCTTGCGAACCAGAGCCTCGATTTTTTCGTCAGAGCGTTTACCCGTGCCAAACGTATTGACACTGATCGAGGTGGGCTCTGCGACGCCGATAGCATAAGAGACTTGGATTTCACAGCGATCGGCAATACCGGCTGCAACAAGGTTCTTCGCAACGTAACGGCCTGCATAGGCGGCGCTGCGATCAACTTTTGACGGGTCCTTGCCTGAAAACGCGCCGCCGCCATGCCGAGCCATGCCGCCATAAGTGTCAACAATGATTTTCCTGCCCGTGAGTCCGCAATCACCAACGGGGCCGCCGATGACGAAATTACCGGTGGGATTGATAAAATACTTCGTGTCTTTTGATAACCAGTTGGCGGGCAATACGGGCTTAATGATCTCTTCCATGACCGCTTCCTGAAGATCTTTCAAGCTGATATCGGGATCATGTTGGGTCGATAACACAACCGCCTCAATGCCTTGTGCGACGCCGTTTTGATCGTATCGAAAGGTCACCTGACTCTTTGCATCGGGTCGCAAGAATTTGAGTTGCCCGCTTTTTCGTACTTCGGCTTGTTTTTTAACGAGCAAATGCGAGTAGGTGATTGGCGCCGGCATTAAAACATCTGTTTCATTACTGGCATAACCGAACATCAGACCCTGATCACCGGCACCTTGTTCATGGTCATCGAATTCATCAACGCCCATAGCGATGTCGGGTGATTGCTTGCCGAGCGCATTGAGGACCGCACAAGACGCACCATCAAAGCCAACATCCGAACTGTTGTAACCAATCTCTAAAATGACATTGCGGGTCACCTGCTCGTAATCAATTTCAGCGGTTGTTGTGATCTCGCCAGCGAGCACGACCATACCCGTTTTCACAAGGGTCTCGCAGGCAACCCGGGCGTTTGGGTCCTGGGCAAGCAGCGCGTCCAGGATCGCGTCCGAGATTTGATCGGACATTTTATCGGGGTGGCCCTCTGAGACCGATTCTGATGTAAAAACGCTGTTATTCGCCACGGTGCATCCCTAGTCAAAAATTGAGGACGAAATAGTACCGCGCCTTACTGAGGTAAACCAGTTTTGGCCTTGAAAGTGAGTCAAGATCAATCGGGCTAGATTTCATACAAAAGGGTAATGCGTAGTGGTTAAAGCGGCGTCTGAGCCCGTTGCAACCACTAATAATTGCCCAATGACCCCCAGTGCGCGACAATGGGTTTTTCCCTTAAAAAGGTTTGCTATGAGCACATCAAGAGCGCGCGCTAATGCCATTCGAGCCCTAGCAATGGATGCGGTTCAAGCCGCAAAATCAGGTCATCCAGGCGCGCCCATGGGCATGGCGGACATGGCTGAAGTGCTTTGGGGACAATTCTTAAAGCATAACCCGGGCAATCCCAATTGGTGGAACAGAGACCGGTTTGTGCTCTCCAATGGCCACGGCTCTATGCTGATTTATAGCTTGCTGCACTTAACGGGCTATGACGTCAGTCTGGATGACTTAAAAGCCTTTCGTCAGCTTGGCTCTAAAACCCCAGGGCATCCTGAACTCGGTTATACGCCCGGCGTTGAGACCACCACCGGCCCGCTGGGGCAGGGACTGGCCAATGCGGTGGGGCTGGCGTTGGCGGAGAAATCGCTAGCGAGTACCTTTAATCAGGTGGGTGCGGATGGGCAAACTCTCGACATTATTGATCATCATACCTACGTCTTTGCGGGCGATGGTTGTTTGATGGAGGGGGTTTCTCATGAAGCCTGCTCGTTGGCTGGTACCCTTGGTCTGGGCAAGCTCATTTGTTTGTATGATGACAATGGCATCTCGATTGATGGTCCTGTTACCGGTTGGTTTACCGATGATACCGCTGCCCGATTTGAAGCTTACGGCTGGCATGTGATGCGCGCGGTGGATGGTCATGATGCGGACGCGGTGAGCCAAGCCCTTCGTGAGGCGAAAGCCAATCTGTCTCAGCCAACTTTGATCTGCTGTAAAACCACCATCGGGTTCGGCTCGCCCAATAAAGGCGGCACTGCGGGCAGTCATGGATCGCCCTTGGGTGATGATGAAATTGCGCTGACCCGAGCGGCACTGGATTGGTCCCACGCACCCTTCGTCATTCCTGAGGCGCTGAAGAATGATTGGGATGCCCTTGAAAGCGGGGCAGCCGCAGAAGCCGGCTGGCAGCAGACCTTTGCAGCTTACACCGAAGCATTTCCCGAATTAGCGCAAGACTTAACGCGTCGGATGCAGGGCGAATTGCCCGCAATCTGGCCCGAGGCGATGGCAACCCTGCGGCGTGATGCCCAAGCGGCCGGCAAAGTACTGGCCAGCCGGCAAGCCTCCGGCGAAGTCATTGCTCAGCTTTCGGCGCTATTACCGGAACTCCTTGGCGGCTCTGCGGATTTATCCGGATCGAACAATACCAACTGGCCTGCCGCCGCGCCCATCACGGCCGAAGACGCCAGTGGGAACTATGTTTACTATGGCGTGCGCGAATTTGGTATGACCGCGATCGCCAATGGCTTGGCCTTACATGGGGGCCTGATTCCGTTTACCGGAACCTTTTTGATGTTTATGGAATATGCCCGGAATGCGGTGCGGATGTCAGCCTTGATGGGGCTGCAGAATATCCACGTGTATACCCACGATAGTATTGGGCAAGGCGAAGACGGACCGACCCACCAGCCGGTCGAGCAGTTAACCAATTTGCGCACCACACCCAACCTGCAAGTATGGCGACCTTGCGATACGGTCGAGACCGTGAGCGCCTGGCAAGCGGCGATTGAGCGTCGGGCAGGCCCAACGGCGCTCGTGTTCTCGAGACAAAATCTCGCGCACCAAGACCGGGATGCCGATCAGCTCAGCGCGATTGACCAAGGCGGGTATATTTTATTTGAACCAGCCTCGACGCCCGTCGCAATTCTGATTGCAACGGGTTCGGAAGTTGAAATCGCCCGTCAAGCCGCACTGACCTTAACGGCCGGTGGCCAGCCGACACGCTTGGTCTCGATGCCCTGCGCTGAAGTGTTTGCCGTCCAACCTGATCACTATCAGCAGCAGGTGCTACCAAAAGACCGCCGCGTTCGCGTGGCGGTTGAAGCAGGCCATGGTGACTATTGGCGTAAGTGGGTGGGCCTAGACGGCGCGGTAGTGAGTTTAGATCGTTTTGGTGAGTCCGGCCCTGGGCCGGATGTGCTCGCCCATTTTGGCTTTAGCGCTGAGCATATTGTGGCGACGGTCAAGGAATTGCTCTGAGATGCGCTTGCCGAGTCTTTCGGATTTTGAAATCACCGGGAAGCGGTTGCTCATCCGTCAGGATTTAAATGTGCCCATGAAGGATGGTCGGGTGACCAGCCAGGCTCGCATTCGCGCAGCCTTGCCAACCTTGCAGTATGCCTTGGCGCAAGGCGCGCAGGTGATTGTCATGTCGCATCTCGGTCGTCCGAAAGAAGGCGTTGCGTTAGCCGATCAGCCTGAGGTCAGTTTGGCGCCGGTGGCGCAGGTGCTCGAACAGCTTTTGGGTCAAGAGGTTGCGTTGGTGGACCAATATTTGGATGGGTTGCCCGCCACAAAAGCGAAAATCGTCTTGCTGGAAAATATCAGGATCAATGTCGGCGAAAAAGCCAATGATGCAGGCTTGTCGAGGCAATTGGGCGCGCTGTGCGATATTTTTGTAATGGACGCGTTTGGTACGGCGCATCGCGCCCAAGCTTCAACAGCCGGGGTTGCCCAATATGCACCAGCGGTCTGTGTTGGGCCCTTGCTGGCCGCGGAGTTGTCGGCATTGTCCAAGGCGCTAGAGCAGCCAAAAGCACCGGTGGTGGCCATTGTTGGGGGTAGTAAAGTCTCAACTAAGCTAGAAGTGCTTGAGGCGCTGAGTCAAAAAGTCGACACCTTGATTGTTGGGGGTGGTATTGCCAATACCTTTATCGCGGCCGCAGGCTTTGACGTGGGGCGGTCTTTGCATGAGCCTGGTCTGATTGAGGCGGCCAAGCGCATCCGCACGCGGGTCCAGGTGCCCGAAGTCATTGATGTCGTCGTGAGCGATCAGTTACACGCCGATGCGCGCGCCGTGGTGAAGCCGGTTGAGGCGGTTACTGATGCAGACATGATTTTGGATCTCGGGCCGCAGACCATGGCGGCCTTGCTGCCGATGATTCAGGGTGCTGCGACCATCATCTGGAATGGGCCATTGGGCGTTTTTGAGTTTGAGGCTTTTGCCGGGGGCACCCGCACGCTTACCGAGGCGATTGCGGCAAGTCCGGCGTTTTCACTGGCCGGTGGCGGCGATACTTTGGCCGCCATTGACGCCTTTGGGGCGGCTGATCAGATCAGTTATATTTCAACCGGGGGTGGCGCATTTCTTGAATTTGTTGAAGGTAAAACCCTGCCCGCCATCGCGGCGCTTGAGGCGAGGGTCGCACAGGACCAATTGGTCATCCATTCGTTAGAACAGGAGTAAAGCAATGGCTTTAGTGAGCATGCGGCAACTATTGGACCACGCAGCCGAGCATCAGTATGGCGTGCCGGCATTTAATGTGAATAACTTGGAACAGATCCGCGCCATTATGGAGAGCGCCGATGAAACCGATAGCCCAGTGATCGTGCAGGCTTCGGCGGGCGCGAGGAAGTACGCAGGCAGTAATTTTTTACGGCATTTAATTTTGGCCGCCATTGAAGAATTTCCACATATTCCTGTGGTGATGCACCAGGATCATGGCGCCTCACCAGCGGCGTGCCAGCGCTCTATCCAACTGGGTTTTTCATCGGTCATGATGGATGGCTCGCTCTTGGAAGATCAAAAAACCCCGGCAAGCTATGAATACAACGTTTTGGTGACGCAACAGACCGTTGCGATGGCCCATGCTTGCGGCGTAACCGTTGAAGGCGAGCTCGGGTGCTTGGGTTCGCTTGAAACGGGTGAGGCCGGAGAAGAAGATGGCGTGGGCGCCAGTGGCACCTTGTCGATGGCGCAAATGTTAACGGATCCAGATCAAGCCGCGGATTTTATTCAACAAACTGATTGTGATGCGCTGGCGATTGCCATTGGCACGAGTCATGGCGCTTATAAGTTTTCCCGACCCCCAACGGGCGATATTCTGGCGATCGAGCGGATTAAAGCGATCCATCAAAAAATCCCGAACACGCACTTGGTGATGCATGGCTCATCCAGTGTGCCTCAGGCGTGGTTAAAGGTGATTAATGCTTTCGGCGGCGAGATCCCAGAAACCTATGGCGTGCCCGTCTCTGAGATTCAGGAAGGGATTCGACATGGCGTTCGTAAGATCAACATTGACACCGATCTAAGGCTTGCCTCAACCGGTGCGATCCGGCAATTTTTAGCAGAACATCCGGCCGAATTTGATCCCAGAAAATATTTAGCCGCATCGATGGTCGCGATGAAGGACATTGTCAAAGCCCGGTACGAGGACTTTGGCACGGCGGGCAATGCCTCTAAGATTAAGCCGATTTCGCTTGAAGCAATGGCTGGCCATTACGCTTGATGCGGCCGCGGTTTGATGACGCGCTTGGAAAAGGGCCGATTTTAAGCGCTGCCGCGCCGCTTTTGGATACGCACCTCGCCGTCGACATCCATTAACAAAACATCGGCGCCTCGCCTCGCAAACAGACCATTGGTCACGACGCCGGCTATCTGATTAATTTGCGACTCCAAGTGAGCGGGGTCTGTGATGTTGAGATCGTGCACATCTAATATTTCGTTGCCATTATCGGTCCGGGTGTTTTCTCGCAGCACGGGCGTGCCGCCCAGGCCGACCAACTTCCGCGCGACCAAGGACCGCGCCATCGGAATCACTTCGATGGGCAGAGGGAAGGCGCCGAGCTGCTCGACCCATTTGCTGCTGTCGGCAATGCACACAAATTGATCTGCTGCGCTGGCCACGATCTTCTCACGGGTGAGGGCCGCGCCACCGCCTTTGATCATGCTAAAGGCGGGATTGATTTCATCAGCGCCATCGACGTAGACCGCCAGCGATGACACCTCGTTGAGCTCAACGACGCGAATACCGTGGGATTTCAATCGGTCAGCCGATGCAACCGAGCTTGCGACCGCCCCCGCAAACCGGTGCTGCACGCCAGCCAGGGCATCAATAAAATGGTTCGCTGTGGAGCCGGTCCCAACGCCAATGTACGCATCAACCTGCAACCAGGGGTCAATGTAGTCGGCCGCTTTGATCCCAAGGAGACGTTTGATTTCATCTTGATTCATGATTTGAGCCCCGGTCACGGTTTGTGATGGTTGAAGAGTACCTGATCTGCGCCAGGCCGAGGAAGCGTCTGCCGCTCGAATTGCGATGACCACCTCCGTCTTTGAGGCGTAGGGGTCGCAGGGGTCGGCTGCCTGTCCAGCTCGCGGTAAGGTATGCGTGTCCTTACCCCAATGTAGGTTGAGCCCGTTTTCTGAACGACGATCTTAATTGCAGGTCGCGCCGAGGCTCGTGACCATCGTAAAGGGTCTAATCCTCCGCGCTGAGGTGGAACTGCTCAAATTCTGCTTCAAACGACAGCAGGGCCGGATCGGCAATATGGTCGATATAGAGTTTCCCGATGAGATGATCGAACTCGTGTTGGACAACGGTTGCGGCAAAGCCATTAAAACAGCGTTGCTGGGTACAACCGCCGGCGTCCAAATAGTCAACCTGAATAGACTGGGGCCGATTGACGAACCCGCGTAAGCCCGGCACAGACAAGCATCCTTCCCAATAGCCTTTGGTTTCTGGGCTTAAAACGGTGACCCGGGGGTTAACAAAAACACTGAATTCAACGGCGCCCAAATCCCCATAGCGCGAAGGGCCCTCGTCGATTTCGATGATGGCGACCTGGACCATGTCATTGATTTGCGGCGCGGCTAAGCCGATGCCACCCGCATCGTGAAGGGTGTCACGCATATCTCGGATCAAGTCGCGAAAGCGGGGCGTGTTGATATCCTTTTCAGGAAAGGGCGTAGCAGGCGTTCGTAGGCTTGGATGGCCCATGCGAATAATGGTTCTGATGGTCATAGCAGCTCCAGCGCTTCGCGCGGTTTACTCGATTTTGATCTGAAAGATTTCTTCCGGTGTTAAAACATAGTCCAGCGGAATATCCCATGGGTTGGTGGGAAATGAGCTCTGCTGAAACCCGTGGGCGAGTCCGATTAAGACTGGCCTTTTGGGCTCGGCCAAACAGTGCGCAAGGGTCCGGTCATAGTAGCCGCCACCCATACCCAATCGCGCGCCGGTTTCGTTAAAGCCGACCAAAGGCATAAAGAGCGCGTCATGTTGCAGCAAAGGGACCTCGCTGTCCGCGTCTTGGATGGGTTCTAGAATTTCATAGCGATTAGGGTGAAAGCGGGTGGTTGGGCCGATGCGAGCAAACGTTAAGGATTGGTTCGAGATAATGGGCAATGTGCAGGTGAGCCCAAGAACCAGGGCTTCTTGCAGGATCGGCAAGCCGGACAACTCGCCGTCGTTTGGCCAGTAGGCGCCGAGGGTTCGAAGGTTAAGACTCGCAATCAGGTGTTTTGCAGATTGTGCAACGGCCTCTGCCGCTCGTCGTTGTTCTGTTTGGGTGAGACCTCGGCGTTGACTGCGCAGGGCCTTTCTACTCGCTTGAACCAAAGCGTTCAATCTCCTTGTTGTTACAGCCGCACGAAGTATCTAAGGCTCGAAGGGTCGTGATAACCATGATTGTGCTCCAACGGATGACGCCCCAAGTTGCCGCTGTCTGAAAGGCCCTTGAACCCTGCGGTTCAAGACGGTGGTCTCCAACGATCCGAAGGCTCCCCGCAAAACGGATATGCGCACAAGACTCGAAAAAAGACCCCCTAGCGGTCGCTTAAAGGGTCGAGGACATATCGACTGGCAAACAACCCAGGGCGCGGCAGCAGTATAACAGTCTCGAGGTGAAAGGCGCGACGGATTGTGCGCCAATCCGGGTTAGAGGCTGCTGGCCTTTAAAACTTCAATCAAGGCATCAACGCGCTGCTCGCTGTGTTTAAGCACTTCATGATTATCCGCAAGCGACAGCCGTGAGGTTTGATGCGCTCGGTCGACGGACAAGAAATCGTTCGTAATGTTCAATGCGGCCATGACGGCAAGACGGTCTAGGCCGAGCACGCTGCCGGACTTCTTAATCTCGCGCATCTTTTGATCCAGGTAGAAAGCCGAATCCCTGAGCGCTTGAACCTCATCGGCCGGGCAGCTGACCGGGTAGTCTTTATCAAAAATAGAAACAGTAATGGTTTCAGACGTCGCCATCTTAGTCTTGCTCCAGAGATTTGAGTCGAAGAATCATGCCTTCAACTTTGCTTTTAACGGCTACATTGCGTTCAAGGAGCTGCGCGCGTTCCTGAGTGAGACGTTGATTGTCTGAACTGAGCTGTTGCTGCTTTAAAAGCAACGCCTCGCAGAGTTGGGTCAGTTCGTCGAGTTTGGTTTCCAGGTCAGTCGGGCTCAAGGTCGGCTCCTTAGCGAATCCGTTAATATATAGGTCGTCTAGGACCAAGGTCAATTCAAAGCAGGCTCTGTGATGGTTGTACCTCGCCTGGAACAGGACTTTCTCATACAATAGGGGCGCGTATATTGGGACAACAATCGGTGACCAACTCTATTACAGACTTATTGAAAGCGGCAGGTAGTGATTGCGGGCCCGCAGAATTCCATGGCCAGATCGTCGCGCATGCCGCGCTGGCTGATAGGCGCCAAAAAAAGCTCCCGCAACAGACCGTTGCAGACTGGCTTGCACTGACCACCGTCAGCGAAGATTTGATGCAGGTCACTTCTGAGCTGCATCAGGCGGCGGTTGAAAGTTTAGAAGAATTTTCGGACTTTGATCTGACGCTCCTGTTGCCGGACGACGATGCCCCAATGGATGAGCGATTTTCGGAATTGACCTGCTGGTGTAGCGGTTTTTTACACGGGCTGGGATTGGCGCAACACGCCGACGGCTTGTTGGCGCAGCCTGATATTCGAGAAATGCTCGAGGATCTTGCTGCCATCGCGCGTTCATTGGCCCCAGTCCCGGACTCGGAAGACAATGAAAGCGATTTTATGGAGATTCTTGAATACATTCGCGTGGTGGTTTTGACGATCGCAATCGACGCGGAACCCAGCCCAAGCAGGCCCGCTTAATGAAGCCGAGCGTATGAGTTTCCGAGTTTGTCAGGAGTCTGATCATGGCGCGATATGATTTTGTCATTGCTGGCGCCGGCCTCGTTGGACTCTCGGCGGCCCTGGCGTTAACGCGCCAAGGGTTAAAGGGTCTCATTTTTGATCATGGCTTAGCGCCGAGTGCCGCCAGTGGCGCAACCCAGGTCCTTGGGCTTGATCGATCCCCCAGGGTGAGCGCCATCAATCCCGCCTCGGTTAAATTCCTCACGCAATTGGGGGTCGCCCCGGCGTTTTTTGATCAAGCGGGTTGTTCTGTTTCGGGCATGACGGTTTGGGACGGTGATGGCAGCGGCGAACTGTCATTGCCGTCCGCGGGTTATATCATTGAAAATCATCGGTTGCTGAACGCATTATTCAACGCGCTTGGCCAACCATCGATTGCCGAGGCGCTGACCCAACAGTTTGAAGTTGGCATTGTTGATCTTCAGCAGGATGACGAAACGGTGTCGATCACGCTGACGACCGGCGAGACAATCCAAAGCGGGCTTTTAATTGGCGCGGACGGCAGTGCCTCGCGCACCCGAGACTTGCTGGGCATTCAAAGCGTTGCCTGGCGCTATGATCAAACGGCATTGGTGTGCGTTTCGGAAACGGCTTTGCCGCATCAAGGGATTGCGCGGCAAAGTTTTACGCCAGAGGGGCCATTGGCCTTTTTACCGTTACCGGAGCCGAATCATAGCGTGCTCGTTTGGTCGTCGACCCAGGC
>Ga0115571_1003250_pt1 | contig 10363 bp, 7 predicted proteins | sample COGITO_mtgs_1205_FD_87293 | JGI IMG/M metagenome (GOLD analysis project Ga0115571, IMG submission 87293) | Pelagic marine microbial communities from North Sea - COGITO_mtgs_120531 | ecosystem: Environmental > Aquatic > Marine > Epipelagic | place: Germany:Helgoland, sampling site Kabeltonne...
ATCTTGAGCAGTATGAGAAGGAGGATAACACTACTGGATCTCAAGAGTTAGCGTGTACTGGTGGTGCTTGTGAGCTAGTTTAACAAAGTGCTAATATGCGTAGCTATACTACGCAAACAGACACAAATGTAAACCAAAGCCCTATAGAGAGATTCTATAGGGCTTTTTTACAGTTAGTTGACTAAAGCGCCTAAAGCAATACCTGCGTTAGTTCCAATTAATCCCGAGTTCTTTATAAAACGTTCAGCAAGAGGTTTCGGTATTTTCTGACCGCTGTTGAGTAGTTTATTCATCTGCTGTACTAGTACTAAGTTTTTACGAATCTCAGCAGGAGATAACTGCTTGTCTACCATGCCTTGAATCGCCAACAAAGTTCCAGTTTTAGTGATAGTAGGATCTGTTATAGCACCAAATTCACGACCGCGAATAGCTAACGAAGAAGCACTATCTGAACCTTGCAAGTTTCTGGTTAGAATCTGAACATCCTCAGTTATTTTTGCTAGTAGATCTCCTCGTTCTTTTCCAACAATAGCTTTAAAAGTATCCCTGTAACCTTCTTTCAACATATTGGAAGCAAACTTCTCAGCTTCTTGCACAGACTGTGTGGGGAACAAGTTATTTAAGTATACTCTTTCTATACTATCAACCAGAGACTTTCCATCGACATCAACTTTCAACTCTTTTGCTTTGTTGATCAACTTCTTGACAGAATCAACACCTATCTGCTCACCGGACTCTACAAGCATACGAGCTACCTGCGCTGGGTTATCTTTGTTCAATGCTTTGACAATCCAGTCTCCGTTGATAGTTTGTAGGCCATCCTTATACATACTGGTGGCTACTTTGTATGATCCTTCCAGACCTTTGCCTAATCTTTTAGCAGTTTTCTGCATGGAGTCGTCTAAAGCCCCAATAGCTTTTGTGATCAACGCATGGGCTTGTGAGTCTTTAGCACCTAAAGATCCGTCCATGTCTCTCTGTAGCTTCTTCAAGTTAGAAAGTTCTTGGTGAGCTTCTGCAAAAGACATTGTAGGACGCATCTCAGTCAATCGTTGTGCTCTCTTTAGGAAGTCTCCTTCAATACCGGCACGACCATATTTGTTAATCAAGTAGTTCTGAGCTTCACGTCCTGCTTTATCTACATTAGCTGTCTGTACAAACTGCGGCCCTTTCATCTTAGACTCAAACTGAGAAAGACCATCTTTTAATATCTTATTAGCTGTTGCCATCTCAGGAGGCAGGTCTTTAAAGGTTTCACGTATTGTAGCCAACTCTTTAGTCAACATCTTTGGAGTTAAACTTACATCTAACTTCTTGAAACGCTCTATAACTGATTTAGAGGCTGCGTCGAGATTAGGAATCTTTTCAAACTTACGCAACTCTAACTTTACAGGGGCTGTCTTAATTAATATTCGACCCTTGCGGTCAATGTCTCTAAACAAAGCTCCTGCGTTCTCTCTAAGAGCCAGTTCAGAAGCATCACGAATAGTTGATAAAGTTTGTCCAATTTCGTCTCTTGAGAGAGTGCCTTGTGAGTTTCGTAAAGCATCTGTAAAAGAATCACGAATAAAGTTATCATGCTGTTCTAGCATTTTAATGTAGTCATCTCTAAATATAGAAGACTTTGCGTAATCCTCAGCTATTTTACCTTTTAAAGAACGAGAAGAAGTTTGACTAGGGAACATTGTTAATCCCTTAGCTTCCAATCTATCAAGAAGATCTAGTTCTTTGATGATTGTGTTCTCATCTTTAAGTAAGTCTTCTTGGAATCTTCTTAGCTGATCAGGAGCCATGTTGAAATCTGCCGCTGCTTCGTCAATAGACTTAATACCAAGCTTAACATCATGCAAAGCCTCAGCTTTCAAAAGTTCATCGGACTTAGCAACTCCACCACTAAAACGTTCAAAGATAGGACGAGCACCTCTGCCTATAACTTTACCAGCAGTACCAAAGACTGTTCCAAAAAGAAGGTCTGTTTTAAAAGCATCCAAAGATTGATCAATAATCTTAGCTGCGTTCGGATCTCTATCTTCTGCAAATGCTTCTAAAGATTCGCCCACACCTCTGCCAACAAAAGCACCTACAGCGCCTCCTACAATGCCTCCAGCAAAAGCACCTACTGGGCCAAAAGCAGCGCCCATTGTAGCTCCTTTTATCGAACCGGCTATTCCAGCACCTAGCTCACCAGTAAATCCTAAAGCGTCGTAACCCGTGTCTATATCTTTGTTATAATCTTCTTCAGTTGCTAAGTTATTCAGTAGAGCTACGCGCTTCACATCTTCGTCTGAAATACCATCTGGAAGATTAGCGATTATGCGTCCGTTTGGTAAAGTTTTATCAACCATTAGCGTCTGCTCCCTTGTCGAGATTGTGCAGCTATAATTCGATTACCTAACTCTATTTCTCTTTGCGTTGGTTCCTTCACACCGGGAACACCTTGTAACGTAGAAGCATCAACAGTTTCAATAGGAACCCACTCTAGGCCGTACTTATTGGCTACGCTTTCTGAGAAACCTTCTTTCTGTACGTCTTCTCTCCACTTTTGCTGAAAACCTGTATCTAAACCACGGTTAGAAGCCATGAACTCAGCGCGTGCATCTTCTCGTTCAGCTAAAATAGCTGCAAGTTTAGCCTGTCCGCGCATGAAAGAAGACAGAATTTCTGGATCACCATAAGCATCAGGCCACCCTTCCAAAGCAAGCGCGACATCTTTGTCAGAAGCAGCTCCGGGAGGTAACTTATCGTTAGTTACAGCAGAACGTAGTGACCAAAAGCGTACTCTTGCCATGTCCTCACCACCTTGTGTACCTGTAAACTCTTTCCATTTGTTTTTTAATACCCCACCGTAGCCTCTTGTTGGTTTAAAATTTTCATAATCCTTCGCTAACCCAACTAGTTCATTTGCTTTATCAGAGTTTGCTCTAGCGTTTGCTGTAGCTTCTCTAATTGCGTTTCTATCTGAAACCCCTAATTGCTCACGCGTGGCAGCTAGGTTTTCTCTTTGATAATCTAGTTTATCTTTTTCCAAACCAAATTCAGCAGCGGCTTTCAACTCTGCTTTGTTTCTTTCGTTAAATTGATCCTGTAGAGCCAATGCTTTAGCCGGATCAAGTTGAGAAATTAACTTTACAGCTTGTTGTTGTCCTTCTGGCGTTTTAACATCTAAGTCAACAAGTTGTTGTTTAACTCTATCTGCTGGAGTGCTGAAGTCTGTCCCAAATAAACCACTAGCCCCTCTACGCATACGATCTAAGTTTTGAGCAGACTGACCTATTTGCATCTGTGTAGATGCTAAAAGATTAGGATTCTGTGCAACAGCTTTGCGACCGAGCAAGGCTTGCTGTTGAGCTGCGTTATCTTCAGGGAAGATTCCTGTCAACATTCCTGTAATATCTTGAGTAGCCATTGTTTAACCTCCAAATAGTCCGCTTAACCAAGACGGTGCTTTGCCTTTGTCAAAACCTAATACATCGTCAATAAATTCTGAGCCGCTTTTCTCAGTGCCTAAAACACCGCCGCCTCCTGTCAACAAACCAGCTACAGCATTGCTTCCTTGACCACTACCTAGCAACAAGTCAATCAATTGGTTTCTTTGAGTTTGCTCACCGGCAATTCCTGACTCATAGCTTCTTAATAGCGCTTCAAGACCTGTGCCGCCCAGTTGAGCTTGTAAGTCAGCTCCTGTTCTAGCACCCGTACTTGCAATGTTGGCAAGGTTAGTACCAGCGGCAAGTGCATCAAGTTGCTGCTGCTGTGGTACGTATGCTTGACCTAAGAGGCCCTTCCCCAAACCAAGCATTTGCTCTTGTTCACTCAACGCCATTGCACGAGCTTGGAAAGCTGCTTGATTCATGGCTTCCTGTTGTGCTTGATTGTAACCAAATTCTTCAGCACCTTGGCCACCATACTGTGCAGAGGATATACCACCACGACCACTAGCAAATAAGTTCTCTTGCATTTGCAAACGAGCACGTTCTTCTTCAGGAGATTGTAGCGCTCTGATCTGGCTGTAGATGTCTTGACTAGCCTGACCAATGTCGCCAGTTACTCCACCAAACAAACCACCAGCTTGTTGAGTCAGCTGTTGTTGCATTGCTGCCTGCTCTGGTGACAAACCTAAGTTAAACCCGCCTGTAGGTGTGGTTGTAGTTGCACCTGCGCCCGTAGTGACAGTGAAAGGTTTAAACTGAGAAGCACCAATTGCCTGCTGTCCTAGCTGTTGTGCAGCAGCGGAAGCTTGCTGACCAAACTGTTGGGCACCTTTAATGTCTTCTTGACCGCTGTAGTAAGCACCTCCTAGGTTCAACAAGCCACCTAATATATTGCCCATGCCGCCGCCAGTGTTTGAACCAGCGCCTGCCGTACCTAGCATACCTGATAGCGTATTAGCGCCTGTTTGAGCATCTTGATTAAAAGCTGTTTGATTAAATCCTGTAGGACTTATGTTTTGTGGAAGTGTTTGTAAAGCTTGGTTAAAAGCCATGTCGTTTAAGGCCATTAGATAAGTCTCCCTAATAGAGCGTGTATGTCAATTTTTTGTATAGAAAAAGAAGCGTTATTGATCTGTGCCTCAATACCCACAGTTACCACAGAACCGTTACCTGTGCTGTTTACCTTCGGTGTTTGGATGATAATAGATGCAGAATATTCACCGTCTGTGTTATATTCAGTTAAGCCGTACTCTGCAATACTACTAGAACCAAAAGTAAATTCTTGTTTCTGAAAAGAGGAGGTGTAGTCGTAACCCCAATTCAAAGTGGTCTGTGTGCTTTGACCACCAATAATTGTTAAGTTAAACTTCTTCAAAAACTTTAAATTAGCAGCAGTGTCAAAGTCTGTTGGGTTACTGAAGTAACGCATTTGATATTGTACTTCGTTGTCAAGGTATCCGTCATATTTAACAATACCATTAACTCTTCCCATGTATAAAGAATCGTCAGCAAAAACACTAAAGCCTCTGGGGTTTACTGCTGACCAAGTAGTTACACGAAACGAGCCATTCTCTAATGGTGCTCTTACATCAAAACAATACACAACTTGGCTTTCTGGGAAAGCTAATAGATAAAAAGCATCTACAGGACTGTAAACTCCTTTGATTGCTTTTCTGTGTCCGTTGGCCTGTATTTCCTGTGTTAAAGAAGCTAGCAAATCAGTTCTAATATTACTGCTTATATCGTTAAGAGGAAGTGACTTTTCTTGAATAATTCTCTGTAAAGACATTAAGCCACGAGTCGATAAAAAGATTAAATCTGTACCTGTAGACTGTATTGAATCTCTTGCAATACAACCTGTACCTTCAATTGTGTCTTCTAAAGTCAAGGAAGCATTAGGGCTTTCTGCTCCTGAAAACACAAGAATATTTTTCTTGCCAAACACCAACAGAAATCCGTTATGTTCAGTCATGGCTACTACTTCATCGTAACCATTAGGCCACACAGTTGTTAAATCAATAGATCCCGATGAACCACCATGCCAATCTGCGCCGTCAAGTAACGAACTCCAATACACTGTGTATTTATTGGTAGCTGTATCAGCAGCCCATAGTCTACCAAAACCAGCGATAGCTTCTGCAGCTGCTGGCGGTACATTTGAACCTGAAGAAGTTAATGCTGTTAGTGTAGTAGAACCTGCTGTGCTAATTAGTGGTGCATGTCCCACTTGGAAAAAGTAAACATTGTTGTTGAAAGAAATCATCTTCCAGTCATTTGCAGTAATGATGTAGCCTACAGGCAACGTTACTTCAACTAATGTAGTAATACCTGTAAATATCTTGTTGTTACCTGCTGAGAATACAGTAGTAACATTTGCTCTGCTGATAAACTCTAATATACAGCAGATACCATCACTGGTGCCTAGTACAGCAGGGCCGTTAGTTGTAAGTAGTTCGTAACCTTTCCGAGCACCTACACGACCTAACTGATCAATAACACAATTATCAGCGACAGAGGCATAAGCTGGATTAAGACCAATAGGAGAATCTTGAGTGTTTATCCCCAAGAAACCCGGTGCTGAGATTGTTATGTTTCTTAATTCTTGAGCCATTATACAGTCGTCCAAATAGTCTCGTCAGGATGTTGAGCAGCGTCATACGCAATAGCATCTGCAATAGACCTGTCAGCTAGTCCAAACTGTTCCGCCGCTGAAGTACCGCCCGTCTCTCCACGCTCTCTAGCGGCTAATGCTGTAGCCAGTAATAGAACAGGTTGTGTAGGTACTTTTAACTTGTCAGTATCTTCAGTAAAATAACCTTCTCTTTTTACAATGCTGAAGTTTAAGTCGTACACACCATCTGGAATAGGATATACTTCAAAAACATTATCGCCGTTAGCATCTAGTGTTTTAAGGTTAAAGTACTGTGGTGAACTTTCTGGAGGATCTTGATTTAAGAACAAGTTACGCATCCAGCTACTACCGCGCCGCGCCATGAAAACATTGCCAGTATCATTGATAATGTTCAACACTTTAATTTTATTCTGTGAATCAGGAATAGTGTACAAATAAGTTGACTTCACAGTTGGAATAATAAGAGTAGTTCGTAAGCCAGTCCAATCCCAACTGTTCTCTACAGTTTCCTTAGCTTCGTTTACAAGCTCACCTACCAAGCGTGAATAGCTGTTTTGATCTACAGTTGCTACTTCGTCTTCTCTTAATCTACGTAATACACTGTTTACTAATTGTAGATATGTCATGCGATGTTCCTTTATTGTCTTGGTAGTAGTTGTACAAGTTCTTGTGTTGATCCAATTTCAGTTTCAAAACCTTTAAAGTCTTTGAATAAGCTGTCTGTGGTTCTTGTTGCTAGTTGTAAATTACGAGCTGCTTGTGCTTCTTGAGACTGTTGAGCTGATAAACCTCCAAAGCCTGCTTTGAGTAAGTCTTCTAAATTACTGCCTGTTGCTTTAAGTAAATCTTCAAAGCCACTACCTAAGACTCGAATACCGTCCTCAATAGTGCTTCCAGTAGCTCTTAACAAATCTTCCATTGTACTTCCTGTAGCTCGTACAACGTCTTCTAAGCCACTTCCTGAAACTCTTACCACATCCTCTAAGGTGCTGCCAGAAGCTCTTACAACGTCTTCTAGGGTGCTTCCTGTGCCTCTTACAATATCTTCAAGAGAACTGCCTGATTCTTTAACAAGATCTTCTAGTGAACTGCCAGTAGTTCTTACAAAATCTTCAAGGCTACTGCCGGATTCTCTGATAGCTCCTGCAAGTTCACCACCAAGCTCTGCTACACCACCTAAGATGTCTTCGCCTAAACCACCAACGTCTCTTAACACATCTTCTAATGTTGATCCTGTAGCTCGTGCAAAGTCTTCGAGTGTAGAGCCTAGTGGGCCAAGAGCATTTAAAATGTCTTCGCCTACTTCGCCAATCTCGCCAATAACTTCTTTGCCAGAAGCAGCTACACCTTTCAACACATCTTCAGTTGTAGAGCCAGTCACACGAGCAATGTCTTCAATGGTTGAGCCAATAGGTCGAATGAAATCTTCTAACGCGCTGCCACCTTCTCTAATAGCATCTTCTAAACTAGAACCTAAATCTCCTGTTAGATCAGCAACACCTTCTAAAACATCACCAACTGTACTGCCAGTGGCTTTAGCAATGTCTTCTATCTGAGATCCAATGGGACGGATAAAGTCTTCTAACTCGCTTCCAGTAGCTCTAATAGCGTCTTCAAGACCACTTCCTGTAGCTCTCACTACATCTTCAATACCAGCGCCTAAGTCTCCAGTTAAACCAGCAACACCTTTTATGACATCTTCAACTGTTGATCCTGTAGCTCGTGCAATATCTTCTATTTGTGAGCCAATAGGGCCAAGAGCATCTATAACGTCCTGACCTACCTCACCAATCTCACCAATTATTTCACCGCCTACTCCAGCAACACCTTTAAGTACATCTTCAGTTGTGCTGCCTGTTACTCTTGCAATGTCTTCAATGGTTGAACCAATCGGGCGTATAAAGTCTTCTAAGTTACTACCGCCGGCGCGTATAGCATCTTCAATAGTAGAACCTAAGTCTCCAGTCAAGTCCGCAACGCCTTCAAGAACATCGCCAACTGTGCTACCGGTAGCTTTAGCAATGTCTTCTATTTGTGAACCAATAGGACGGATAACATCTTCAAGACCACTACCAACAGCTCTTACTACATCTTCAGTGCCACTACCAACTGTACGTACAAAATCTTCTACTTGAGGAGCAAAGTCTGTAACACCTTGTTTAATTTCTTGTAAGACTTCATCATCAAAAGCACTTCCAAATTGCTTCAGTCCATCTAGTAAGTCACCTTCTGTTTCAGGTAGAGCGTTGAGAATAGGCTGGAAAAAGTTATCGTCAATGGCGCTGCCTATTTCTCTTACAACATCTTCTACAGCACCTAATCCTAAATCTTTGGATTCTTTAACATAATCAATAACACCAGCTTTTAAAGCATCTTCTAAACTTTCACCGTTAGCTACCGCTGCTCCAGCTTCTTCTACTGCTTCTTTAAAAGCATCGTATTCAACAACAGAATTATCAAAGATTTCAGGACTTATTCCTATTGCATCAAGTGCAGGAGTTGCTAAATCAAAACCTTTAATCAAAGCACCAGCAGGATTACCCTCAGCAATCGAGCCAGCTCCTTCAAGAATATTTTTAGTTTGGTTGTAAGTAGTGCCAAACAAACCAACACCTTCATCCACTGGCCCTAAACCGCCAGCAGGTACAGAAGGAGGGGTTATAACATTAGCAGCTTCTAAACCAGCAGTCGTTAAAGAAAGCCAGTCACCTGTATTTAATGTTTCTCCTGAAGCTGCTTTAGCAACAGCAACAGTAGCAGCAAGTGGCGGAACAAAAGCAGACACAACTGAAAGCAAAGGATCGTCTAACACACTCTCAGGCTCTACATAAACAGTAGAGTATGTACCCGGCTCACCAAAAGACTCGTAAGCGCCTAAACCTTTATATTCATCGCCTAAAGTTTTAGAAAGAACATCCTCACCTAAACCTGTAGTAAGATAGTAAGTCTGACCGTTTATTTCTTTAGAAACAGGTATTTCATTCTTGGTTATATAATCAATAGTTTTTTCAGCAGCAGCTCGTTGACCAACATTACCAGCAGCTGGGCTGAAACCAGCAGTTACAAACTCAGAAGGATCATAGTTTAATAAGTTGTATTCTTCAGTTGTCTTTTCTTTTTGTTGCTGAACTTCACTTAAAAAACTAGGAAGATTGCTTAAAGCAGACTCAGTTGATTCTAAAACAGGAGCAACTCCAAAGTCTTGTGCTTCTACACCTTGATAAGGAGTCGTGTCAGCAAACCATCCTGCTGCTTTACGAGCATCAACAATTGCTTTGTCTTCTGGAGATAGCTCTGAATATTTTAAAGCTCCTCCGTATTTATTAGTAGCTATTGGCTTGTTAATGTCAATAACAGGAGCAGCTATAGGAGCTAACGTAGGAGCAACAGCAGCAGGTTTTATAAAGTCACCAAACAAGCTGTCTGTAGTTCTGGTTGTAACTGGAGGTGCAGGGGTGACCACAGGCGCAGGAGTGACCATAGGTGCTGGTTGAGTAAACTTCTCTGCTACTGGCATTGTAGTCATACGTGGTTGACTTACTACAGGCTGCGTAGGAATTGTAGGTACCGTAGGCTTAACAAACCCAACAGGAGGTACTCCAGTCAACATGCCAGTAGGTACGCCTCTACGTGTGTCAAAGTCACTTGCTATTCTAGGTGGTAAAGCCATAGTTATTTTCTCATCTGCATTATTTTATCAACTCCACGTATACCAAAACTGGAACTAATAGCTATAAACAATAAATATTGGTACCACTCAGGCAGTTTCTCTAACGCTTCAAAACCTGTAGAGACTCTTGCAATGATTGTTACATCGTTAGCTGCAATAGCATAACCAACCATAAATACTGGAATAGCTAACACAATAGTCCAGAACTCGTCTTTCCAGCTCTGGCCTGATGCATCTGCCATCTTACTTTCCCAATCAGCATCGTTCTGTATAACTGACATCTTAGCCTGATGCTTTGCCTGCTTCTCTTCAGCTTTGTTCTTTAGAAAGCCTGTAGCTAAATCTGCCACTGGCCCAATCAATGCACTAAGAATTGTCATATATTATACACTATTTTAGTTGATTTGTCAAGTAAATTATGATATGTCGTTGTTCTTTCCTAGCAATCCTTTAACGGTGTCTGACTCGTATATCCTTATAGCTAACCAAATAATGGTGAGGATAGAAGCTGTGGGAGGTAACCAAGCAGCCATTGTAAAGACTGCTGTAGACGCTGCCGCTACGTCTAAAACTTGTTTAGTTTCTTCAACCATTATAAGTTCCCTAATATAAATGTTGTTAGTTGATAAA
>Ga0115571_1003253_pt1 | contig 10360 bp, 8 predicted proteins | sample COGITO_mtgs_1205_FD_87293 | JGI IMG/M metagenome (GOLD analysis project Ga0115571, IMG submission 87293) | Pelagic marine microbial communities from North Sea - COGITO_mtgs_120531 | ecosystem: Environmental > Aquatic > Marine > Epipelagic | place: Germany:Helgoland, sampling site Kabeltonne...
TGTGAGTAAGTAGATCTAAACTATTTGTAGAATAACTAAACATATATGATATACCTCATATTATCAAATTTTTTTTATGCTTTGAACAATCTTTTATGGAAAAGAGCATTGTCTAAATTTAATCTATGGCATATCATCTCTTCGAGATCTTTGTTGACAAGTATTGTCGGTTTTATTGTTATAATTACCTTTTATTCAGATGTCATTAATACTATAGACTTCCCTCTTTTTCTTAATATTTTCATCGCTTCAGTTTTTGGATCTTTAGGGTTGATTTGTATGATTCATGCTCTCAAAAAAGGAAGCTTATCGCAATTAGCTCTCTTTAATTTGATTATAGTTTTTCTTATTGGTTCTTTCTTGTTTTTTTTTGAAGGTTTACACTTTGAAAATTACAGGGTTGCCTCATTATTAATAATTAGTGGATTTGTATTATACATATATCAAATTAAAAAAAAGAATACCCAACAAATGTCTTTACATCAGCTATTGCTGTTTTCTCTTATGTCAATTTTTTTCGCAGGTTCAATTGTTATGCATTGGTATGGTTTAAATAAAGATATTCCAGTAATTTTTTCATTATCTATTCAAGAAGCGGTGGTTTTTTTATCTTCAATAACTATTGTAATTATTAGCCCGTCTTTCTCTCTGGTGAAATTGCGCTATGAGTTAAAAAAAATATCAACTACTGTTATTTTGATGGCTACTGTAATATTTGCAGCAATATGGACAGGTTTCTCAGGATTAAAGTTTACGGATCCGTTAATTTCCTCACTTATTAGTCTTTTAACCCCTATTTTAACAATACTATTTGGTGTTATTTTTTACAAGGATAAATGGAATTATTTAACGATATTATACTTTTTGCTTATTTCTTCAGGAATCTATTTGATAAATTTAGAGATACCATAGAGCAATCAGAAAGGTTATTTTTTTGAGAATAGTTTTACTATAAAAAACATCAAACTTAAAATAATTAAAACCCCTATAAACACAAATATTTTTTCTTGAGATAATTTGGATAAAAGCCAAACAATAATGGCAGATGATGTTATTGGGATTAAATAGCTCCCAGGAACCTTAAATCCAGCATTTTTTTTATTTAACTTGGAAGTCTTTAACTTTACTGTTGCCAAAGATATACCTAGATAAATAAGCAGTGTTGAAGCACTTGAAATAATTGCTAACCCCTTAAATCCTCCAACTAAAGAAAAACCAAAACCTAAGCAGATATATACTATAATAGCTATATAAGGTGTTGTATATTTTTTATGAATCTTACCTAAACTTTTTAGCGGGATTACATTTTTTGATGTTGCTGCAAAAATTACTCTTGGCATGCTAAGAATTTTGCTACTTATACTTCCTACCATAGAAACTGCAGCTCCAAATGTAATGACAGTAAAACCAATTGGTCCAAAGACAACATTTGCAACTTCAGCTAATGGGTTTTTATCATAATTAGTAAGCGTATTCCCTAGAACACCTTGTGAAATAAGTTGAATTAAAATATAAATAATAAGGATGGTGACAATGCTTAACGCAATTGCTTTAGGAATTGTTTTGTTCGGACTTTTAACTTCTCCACTTAAAGATAGTCCTTTTTCCGCACCAACAAATGCAAAGAATAAAATTAAAGACATTTCACCAATTTCAGTTGCAGAGGGGTTATTTTCCCAATAAAGATTTGAAACACTAACTTCCGAAAATCCAAAAATGATGATTAAGAATAAAGGAGCTAATTTCAGCAGCGTAATAACTTTCACAAACCCAACTCCTTTTTTTAAACCAACAATATTAATAAAACCAAAACCAAAAAAAAGTAGAATAAAAAAAAGAGACTGTGTCCAAAACTCATTAAATATTGGTAAAAATGTACTTAAAATATCCACGATAGCATTCGCAACAGCAGCATCACCAGTAAATGAGGCTACAACTATTAGTATGGCGGTAAGAAACCCTGGATAATTACCAAAAGATGATTGTATATAGGTGTAGCTACCCCCATCTTCTGTAAAAACACTTCCTAGTTCAGCAAAGCATGCCATTACTAATATCATTACAAAGCCGCAAAATAAGTAGGCAATGATACTTGCTGCACCAAGACTAGCAGCAATTACTGCTGGTAATACAAAGATTCCACCTCCTATAATAATATTTACAATATTAGCACTAAGTCCAAAAACTCCGACCTCTCTTTGTAATTTCATACTCTACATTACTTATATTAAAAACAATTCACAAATTACACCTTTAAAATTAATAGCCATCTAAATTTTTTTTTTAGTTAAGATATAGTCATCAAAAAAACAGCTATAAAAAAAGTGAAAAAGTCCATGTTATTAATCATCTATACAATCTGATTATTTTTTTGTTCTATTCATTAAATCTTATATCTCACACGAGATTTTTGTTTATATTTTAACAGTTTTTGTTATAACTCTCCTCTAAATTTTATTTAATATTACTAACCTTATGAAATTGTTACTTAAAAATATTTTAGCACGCACTATTGGCTATGGGCCATATATTATTTTATTTTATTTCATATATCAAATAGCAATTTTTAGAGAGATGATTCTTATAAATACCATGCTTCAATTCCTTCTGTTTTTATTTGTTGCTTGTATTCCTGCACTTGTTACAAAAAGAATGTCGTATGTAGATATCTCGTGGCCTTGGGGGTTAGTTCTCATAGGAGTCTTGGTATTGTTTTTAGGTGATGGTTATAAGCCAAGAATCTATTTGGTAGCAGGGATGTATTTATTTTCTGGCCTAAGAATGGGAATAGGAGCTCTCATATTGTTTACAAAAGGACATTTAAACTCAGAGTTGTCTAGATATTCGTATCAAAGAAAGCGTTGGAGCAAAGCTGGGTATAAAAATTTAAATTTATCGCTACAATATGAAATTTTGATTCAATGTTTTGCCAATATTACTTTCTTAGCAATTCCTGCATTTTTAATGTCTACTAACTCAATTAGTACCATTTCCACTCTAGAGATAATTGGAGTATGTCTGTGGGCAGTTTGGTTTGTATTAGAACATATTTCCGACATGCAAAAACAGCAATTTTTAAAAAAATCATTTTTAGAAAAGAAAAAAAAGCAAGTTTGTAATGTAGGATTTTGGAAATACAGCCGCCACCCAAACTATTTTTCAGAATGGATGGTATGGAATTCCATGATTATCTCCTCTTTGCCTTCTCTTGTCATTGCTTTTTCTGATGATCAACAACTAGTTTGGATTATTATTTGCATAGGATTGTTTTATATATCATACATTATGTACTCAACACTGGTTTATTATACTGGAGCAGTACCATCAGAGTTTTATACACTTCAAAAGAGGCCTAATTATAAAGAATACCAAGATCAAACAAATATGTTTTTTCCAGGGCCAAAAAAACATAAAAATTAATATTGAATATGAAAATTCTAAAAAAACTTTTTTATTTAGCTTTTATTGGAGTTTTATTTTTAAGCTGTTCAAATGAAGATTCCGAAATAAATTTAGAACCAGAAATTATTGAAGCTTATGAAGCATTAGATGTTTCATACGGTTCAGATAGCAATCAAGTTTTTGACATCTATCTTCCAGAGAATAGAACAGAAAACACCAAAGTTTTATTTTTAGTTCATGGAGGTAGTTGGATAGGTGGTGATAAAGAAGATATGAATGGTGTCAGAGATTATGTAATGCAAAATCATCCATCCTTAGGGATAGTAAACATAAATTATACTTTAGCAGGAGTAAATTCACCACCAGTTCCTATGCAAACAAATGATATAAGTGCAGTAGTAAATTATATTTCATCAAATAAAACATCACTTGTTATTAGTGATGATATTGGTTTTATAGGTTTAAGTGCTGGTGCCCATTTATCATTATTATGGAGTTATGCCAATGACACCAATAATCAAGTAGACATGGTGTGCAGTATTGTAGGTCCAACAAATTTTACAGATCCAGCCTATTATAATAGCACCAATCCTACCTTTCAATCTATGTATTTTTTATTTGGAAATCCTTCAATTTCCTTTTTAGAATCTGCCAGCCCATATCATACAGCTACAGCTACTTCCCCTCCAACATTGCTTTTTTATGGAGGTCAAGATCCGTTAGTGCCAAACTCGCAAGGAATTGATTTGGATTCTCGACTTACCACTCTTGGAGTTACCCATGAATTTACTTTCTACGAAGAGGAAGGTCATGGTTGGTTTGGTCAAAATCTAACGGATACTTTTGATAAAATATCAAATTATATAAATCAATATTTATAAAAATCAATATTTTAAAATTTTATAATGAGACATTATTTTAAATTAATAATCCTATGAAAAAAATTGTATTCTTTCTACTTACTATCGGTATTTATTTCAAAGGGTATTCACAAATTAACCCAGATCATATAGAAATTATAAGAGATAATTTTGGTGTACCTCATGTATATGCGTCAACAGATCCTGAGGTAGCTTATGGCTTTGCTTGGGCGCAAGCAGAAGACCACTTTAAACTTATTCAAGAGGGATATTTAGCTGGTAACGGATTACTGGGAAAGCTCATCGGTTTAAAAGGTGCTGGTGCCGATTTTTTGACACAATTAATTCAATCTGAAGAAACGGTTGATAAATATTACAACACTCTCGATGAAAAATTCATAGCCCTTTCAGAGGGTTTTGCGGCAGGATTAAATGCTTATGCAAAAAAATATCCTGAGCAGATTCTAGAAAAAAAATTATTTCCTCTTACCGTTAAAAAATTACTTCGCTACACGCAATTGCAACTGTTTATTTCTAATGAAGCAGATAAACTGGTAAGTGGTATAGTTAATAATTCATTGTCTTGGCCTTATAAAATTGAAGAAGATAGTAAGGGATCAAATTTTATTGCCATTAGTAGAAATAGAACTGGTTCAGACGAAACATTCTTGGCCATTAATACGCATCAACCTTTAGAGGGGCCAACCTCATGGTATGAAGCGCATTTGGTAAGTGAAGAAGGTACCAATATTATTGGAGCGGCATTTCCTGGCACACCTTGTATACTAACTGGTGCAAACGAATATTTAGGATGGACCCATACCGTAAACTATCCAGACAAAGCAGATGTATATGCACTTCAGATGCATCCAAAGAAAAAAGATGTTTATTTGGTAGACGGTAAACCCTACAAATTAGAAAAATTTAAAGCAAAACTTACTTTAAAATTTCTTGGAATAAATATACCAATTAAGAAAAAATTTTATAAAAGTATTTACGGTCCAACATTAAAAAATAAAACTGGTGTTTATTCTGTAAGAACTCCAAGTACCACAAATATTACAGCCATAGAGCAGTGGTGGAAAATGAATAAGGCTACTAATTTTTCAGAATTTTATAAAGTTTTAGAAATGAAGGCATTGCCAGGATATAATATTGGGTATGCAGATAGAAACGATACTATTTTTTACATTTCAAATGGTAAAATTCCAATAAGAGCCGAAGGCTATGATTGGTTGGATGTAGTTCCTGGAAACACTCTAGAAACCTTGTGGGATAGTTATTATGATATAAAAGATTTACCGCAAGTGGTTAAGCCAGCATCTGGTTTTGTGTACAATGCCAATCACAGTCCTTTCAAATCATCTAGTGAAGCAGACAATCCAATTGCTGAAAATTTTGCCAAAGAAATTAATTTTGAAACCTATGACAACAACCGATCAACTAGACTTTTGCAGTTGTTAGAAGAAGAAGAGCGAATAGACTATAAACGTTTTAAACGCATTAAATACGATCATCAATTACCAACACCACTTCAATACAACTACATGGATTTAAACCCATTGTTTGATATGAAGGTAGCTGATTATCAGGAGGTAAGCACCTTATTAAATGACATTCAAAATTGGGATAGAATTACTAATCCAACATCTTATGGAGCTGGTGCATATGCTTCTTTGTATTATCAGCTAACTCCTTTTTATTATCAACTTGGAAAAGATCGTATTTTCACTAAGGAGGCTTTATATGAAGCTTTAAAAATCACCAAAGATCATTTAAAAACGTATTTTAATGCAGAGCGAATACAACTTGGTGAATTTCAAAAATTAGTAAGAGGAAATAAAGAACTTCCTATTTACGGACTTCCAGATGTTGTAACTGCTATGAGAGGGCAACCCTACAAGGATGGAAAAATTAAAATTACTCACGGAGAATCTTACATTGGTTTAGTTAGGTTTACACCTAATAAAACCTACTTTGAATCTGTAATTTCTTTTGGAAATAGTCGAAGACCAGAAAGCCCTCATTTCACAGATCAGATGGAATTGTATTCAAATTTTGAAACAAAAACAATGTCATTCGATCGGTCAGATGTTATGAAAACTGCAAAAAAAGTCTACGCTCCCAAATAAGAGTTGTGTAATATGATTAGAGAAGTCTTTTGAAAAGAATGATATCTTTTTCAACTAAGAAAATTGTAAATTGTCACGCAGTGTAATTAGACAACTTTTCTCTCTATGGCTAAAAAGTGAGTTACTTTTTCTTTGTATAAAGGAATAATTTTCACTTCACATTTGTAGGGAGTCTTATCTTTTCTGTAGTTGGTAATTACCTCAGTAAAAGGTTCTAGAAGTTCGAGTTTAGTTCTAATCCTCTTTTTAGTTGTTCTCTGAGTATTTTCACCTTGTAAAAAATTTGGAGTTTTGTTTATCGCAAATTTTTTAGAGTAGCCTGTCATTTCAGTAAAACCGTTGTTTACCCAAAGTATTTTTTGGTTTATATCAGTAATAACTAGTGCTTCGAAGTCTTGATTTTCAAAAATACCATCAATTTTATTTTTCCATTTAGATTTTTTAGCAAAAGATTTTACTTGTTCTATATCATTCAAAATTTTTGAATTCTCAATTGTTGTACTAAAATCTTCACTAAAAATATCCCAACTCATAAGCGGCATAATACTCTGATCTGTTGTAGATGTTTCAGAGGTAATATTTTTGTAGTCAATATCTTGAACAGAATCTAAATAAATGTCTAAAGACATCATATTAGAAATATTATATTTCATATATTTTTAAATTAATATGGTAAATACATGTATCATTTATGATACTTTACAAAGATAATGAAATATCAATAAATTAGAAAAGCAAAGATGTATGTTTAACTTACTATAATCACCACTTTCCAACATCAAAAATTATTTATTTATCTTTAAAAAATTATGAAAAAATACATACTCTCTTTAGATCAAGGAACTACTAGTTCACGAGCAATTATTTTTGATAAAAAAGGAAGCATAGTTTCTGTTGCTCAAAAAGAATTTCAACAATTTTTTCCAAAACCAGGTTGGGTAGAACACGATCCTAATGAAATTTGGTCAACTCAAGTAGGAATTGCAGCTGAAGCCATTACAAAAGATGGATTAACTTCCCAAAATATTGCAGGTATTGGTATTACCAATCAGCGTGAAACAATTGTTGTTTGGGATAGAAAAACAGGAAAACCAGTTTACAACGCCATCGTTTGGCAAGACAAAAGAACATCAGATTTTTGTGATCAGCTCAAAGAAATGGGTAAGAGTGAGTTCATTAGAGAAAAAACTGGTCTAGTTATAGATTCGTATTTTTCAGCCACAAAAGTAACTTGGATTTTAGATCATGTAGAAGGGGTAAGAGAAAGAGCAGAAGCTGGAGAATTAGTTCTAGGAACAATTGATACATGGTTGATATGGAATTTCACAAAAGGAGAGCAACATATTACTGATGTAACGAATGCTTCAAGAACGATGCTGTTTAACATACATACCATGGACTGGGATGAAGAATTATTAGCTTTATTCAGGATTCCAAAAAGCATGTTGCCTCAAGTTAAACAATCTAGTGAGGTGTATGCTCACACTAAGGCTGTTTTTTTCGGAGAAAAAATACCAATTTCAGGGATTGCGGGTGATCAACAAGCTGCCTTGTTTGGACAAATGTGTACCAAAAAAGGAATGGTAAAAAACACCTATGGAACAGGATGTTTTATGCTTATGAATATTGGTGATAAACCCATCATATCAAAAAATAACCTTCTAACAACTGTAGCCTGGAAAATAAATAATAGAACACACTATGCTTTAGAAGGTAGTATTTTTATTGCAGGAGCTGTTGTTCAATGGTTGCGTGATAGTTTAAAGATTATAAGAACCTCTCAAGAGGTGGAAACACTAGCTAGTTCTGTTTCAAGTTCTGAAGGAGTTTATTTTGTTCCTGCTTTTGCAGGTTTGGGGGCACCCCATTGGAATCAGCACGCACAAGGGACTGTATTTGGGTTAACAAGAGGAAGTACAGATGCTCACATGGCTAGAGCAGCTTTAGAATCTATTGCCTTTCAAACCATGGATGTTTTAAAAGCCATGGAAGCAGATTCCGGGATTGCCATTAAAGAACTAAGAGTAGACGGTGGTGCAACAATTAATAACATGCTCATGCAGTTTCAGGCAGATGTATTAAACACAATTACGGTTCGCCCAGAAGTTGTTGAGACTACAGCTATGGGAGCTGCTTTTTTAGCAGGATTGGCCGTTGGATATTGGGAAAGTCAGGAAGAAATACAAGACATATGGCAAATAGATTCGTCCTTTACTCCCTCTATTTCAAGAGAGTCAATTAATCAACAAATTAAAGGTTGGTATAGAGCAGTAGATGCCCTAGAATACTGGTCAAAAAATTAATAATTAATAAAATATTATGACACCATTTATTGCAGAAATTATTGGAACTACTTTACTTATAATATTAGGTGGAGGAGTTGTTGCCAATGTAGAATTGAATAAAACTATTGGAAATAATAGTGGATGGATTGTAGTTACCACAGGTTGGGCACTGGCTGTATATGTAGCAGTAGTTGTAACCGGACCCTTCAGTGGCGCACATATTAATCCTGCAGTTAGTATCGGTTTAGCTGTGGCTGGAGAATTTGCTTGGGAAATGGTTCCCTCTTATGTTTTAGCTCAAATGATTGGTGCAATGCTGGGTGCTACTATCGTTTGGTTGGTGTATAAAAATCATTTTGATGCAACTAAAGATGGAGATACAAAGAAAGCAGTTTTCTGTACAGCACCTGCAATACGGCACACGTTTTTTAACTTAGTAGGGGAAATTGTAGGAACTTTTGTATTGGTTTTTACCATTCTAAATTTTACAGATGCTGCCCTGGCAGATACAAACCAATTGGTTGGTCTTGGATCATTAGGAGCAGTCCCTGTTGCTTTTTTAGTTTGGGCTATCGGTTTGTCTTTAGGCGGAACAACAGGCTATGCTATTAATCCTGCAAGAGATTTAGGTCCAAGAATCATGCATGCTATATTGCCTATAAAAGAGAAGGCCTCTAATGATTGGAGCTATTCATGGATTCCTGTTATTGGACCAATTACCGGAGCATCCTTAGCTGCTTTGTTAGCTTTATTCTTATCATAAAAGCCAAATTTATAGTATAATTAAAGCTACTTTTGTTTTATTAAAACACAATTATTTATGCAGCATATTGCCTCACCATTTACATTGCCAAATGGCTCAGTTTTAAAAAATAGAATTGCTAAATCAGCCATGAGTGAAAACTTTGGAACTAAGTATCATGCGCCAAGTTCAGGCTTAATCCATGCATACAAAGTATGGGCAGAAGGAAATCCAGGATTATTGATTACTGGAAATATTATGGTAGATTCGAAAGCACTAGGTGAAGCTAGAAATGTTGTTGTAGAAGATTATAAACATTTTAAAGAATTAAAGGCCTGGGCTAAATCTGTTGAAGGAACAGGAGTTCATATTTGGCCTCAAATCAATCATCCAGGACGGCAAGCATTTGCCTCAATCAATAGAGAGGTAGTAGCTCCATCTGCCATTCCACTAAAAATGGGAGGTGCTTCAAAAATGTTTACCATCCCTAAGGCATTAACTGAAGAAGAAATTTGGAAAATTATCAAACGTTTTGGAACAACTGCTAGAATATGTAAAGAAGCTGGATTTACAGGTTGTCAAATTCATGGAGCCCACGGATATTTAGTGAGTCAGTTTTTATCTCCTAACAGCAATGTTAGAACAGATAAATGGGGTGGTGCATTAGAAAATAGAGCTCGGTTTGTATTAGAGATTTATCGAGAAATTAGACGTCAAGTAGGGGCAGATTATCCAGTTGGAATAAAAATTAATTCTGCAGATTTTCAACGAGGTGGTTTTACAGAAGAAGAATCTATGGAAGTTATTCAGCTCTTGGGAAATGAAGGAATGGATTTAATTGAAATATCTGGAGGAACCTACGAAAGACCAGCAATGATAAAAGGAAATCGTAAAAAAAGTACTGAAGAGCGTGAGGTGTATTTTTTAGAATATATAGAA
>Ga0115571_1003255_pt1 | contig 10352 bp, 9 predicted proteins | sample COGITO_mtgs_1205_FD_87293 | JGI IMG/M metagenome (GOLD analysis project Ga0115571, IMG submission 87293) | Pelagic marine microbial communities from North Sea - COGITO_mtgs_120531 | ecosystem: Environmental > Aquatic > Marine > Epipelagic | place: Germany:Helgoland, sampling site Kabeltonne...
GTTTTACATTGGATTAATTATGATTATGTGATCATCAATGATAATCTTGAAGAATGTTATTCAAAAATCAGTAATTTAATTGACGCTGAAGTTAACAATGGCTCAAAAGATTACGATAAAGAGTACATAAGAAAACACGTAGAAAAATTAACGTTTTAGATCCTCATATTCTTTTGTCAGCTTAAAGTAAATTTCAGGTTCAAGGTTTTGTGGTCTTAGATTAAGATCAATATTGAATTTACTAGCAACTTCTTTAGCATTATTAAATATTTGGTTAAAAGGTTTTTTTAACATTTTTCTTCTTTGACTAAAAAAAATTCTAGTAATCATTTCAAGATTTTTAGCATCTTTTAATTCAAAAGAATTTTCTTTAGGAGTAAACAATAAAAGAGAACTATCTATTTTTGGACGAGGAGAAAAACTTTGAGGTTTTATATTTATTATTTTTTCAACATTTAGCTTCCAATTAGTTAGAATGGAAAGACGTCCATATTTTGAATTATTAGAGTCAGCAATAATTCTATCAGCTACTTCCTTTTGAAACATTAGTAGTAAGCTTTCAAACCAAAATTTTTTATTAATGTTTATGATCCACTTAGAAAGTATCTCTGTTGAGATATTATAAGGCAGGTTACCAAATACCACTAATTTTTGGTCAGTAATTTCATTTTCTGAAATCTTTAAAACATCATCATTTATAATTTCTATCTGATTAGCAAACTTGTCTTTTAAAATTAAAGAGAGCTCGTCATCTTTTTCTATAACAAAAACTTTTTTTGGTTTTTTTTTTAAAATGTAACTTGTCAAATTCCCACTTCCAGGACCTATTTCTAAAATTTCTTTATCAGCAATTTTTACTATAGACACAATTTTCTCAAGAACTTCTCTATCTATAAGAAAATTCTGTCCAAGGCTTTTTTTAGCTTTGATATACACTTATTTGTCTAAAAATTTAATTGCTTGGACTAGACTTTGAGGGTTAGATCTATTTTTACCTATCATTTTTTCGTTAGGTCCATGATCAGGTGAAATTCGAATAAAAGGCAACCCAAGAGTAATATTAATTGCGTCAAATCCAAATAAAGTCTTCAGGGGCGTTAATACTTGATCATGATACATACCAACCACAACATCATATTTTTTTGAAACCTCTTTAAGAAAAATAGTATCAGCTGGAAAAGGACCAAATAAGTTAATTTTTTTTCTTCTTAAATATTTAATGGCAGGTTTAATTATTCTTTCTTCTTCACTGGTTTTATAATTGCTTTCACAATGAGGGTTCAGTCCTGTAATTGCAATTTTTGGTTTCTTCTTTAATCTTTTTTTATAAAATTCATTAATTAGAAGCACAAGATCAATTATTTTATTCTTTGTAATTGATTTGTGTACTTCTTTAAGAGGTATGTGAGTAGTTAGAGGACTGACAGATAGCCTCTTGTTATAAATTAACATGGCAAATTTATTTTTTTTAACTTCAGTTTTATTAGCGAAGAATTCAGTCATACCAAAAAATTTATCTTTTAAAAAAGTTTTTTTTGATATTGGTCCATTTATTAATCCTATAAATTTATTTGTTTTCAAAAGAGTTAAAGCAATATCAAAACTATTTTTAATATACAAGTTAGAGCTTTCAGAGATTTTATCAAATACTTTTTTAAATTTATAATCTACGTTTATTATATTTAATTCTTTATTAGTTAATAAATTTAATACAATTTTTTTTGTATCAATTAAATTAATCTTAAAATTAAATCTTAACTTTTTCATTTGCTGCGCAACTAAATTTTTTGAAGCTATCAATATAATAGGTTTTTTAAAATTATTTTTTTTTAAAGATTTAAAAAAAATTTCTAAAAATATACTGTTGGGTTCTCCAGCTACTATTAGAATAGCTTTATTTTTCATTTATGAAAATCTGTTGTTCAATTTTCTTAAAATGAATTATTGAAAATTCATTAAGTTGCCTATTTTTTTCACTAATTATCATCTTCTTAAGTTCTTCATCAACATTGAATTTTTGCTCTTCTATTTTAATATCATTTAAATAGATAATTAAAAAACCTGATGCTATTTTTATTGGTTGTGTAAATTGTCCAATAGATAGCTTATTCAACACATTGTAAATTGTATCTGAAATTTCATTTTTATTCACCCAACCTATTTCTCCACCATTTTTAGATGAATCTGAGATACTATAAATTGATGCCGCAGTTTCAAAAGAATTTTCCTCTATAGTTTTCTTAATATTTCTTAATATTTCTTGATACTCTTTATCATCTTTAGATTGAAATAGAATTTCTGATATTAAATATCTATTCTGTGTTTGTGGTTGACTTAAATTTTTTTCTAGTTCTTTTTTCAATCTTAGCTCATCCAAATTAATAAATTGATTAAACTTTTCAAAAATTAATCTATTCCAAGCCTTTTCTATTGCAAGTTTTGCAGAAATTATTTCAATACTTAGATCAAAATTTGATAAATACTTATTAAATTCATTTTCATTAGCAATGTTTAATCTATTGTAAATATTTTCAATCAATAAACTTAACTCAGGATCTTTATAATTTATATTATAATACTTTAATATTTCTTTTTCTTTAATTTCTTCTCTAACCAATGACTCTTTTGCTATTCCATAAATTTGTTTTTTTGGCAAATTATTCAATGATGGATTTAAAGCCAATAAATAATTAATCTCTTTTTGTATATCAAAATTAGTAATAACCTTATTATCAATATTAACAACAATTTCATATCTGTCTTCAGCAATTAAAGTAGAAGATAGAAGGTTAATTATTGCCACGAATATAAAAATTTTTTTAATCATTATTTTGAAAAGCTAGGTGTATTTAATGAGCCAAAAGGAATTATTGTTAAAGAAAAAAACAGTTCTTCATTTGGTTTTAAATCTCTATCAGTATAATAATCTTTATTATATTCTAGAGAAGCTACTAAACAGTCATTTTCATATTGATATATTATATTATAAAACTCTTTAAGATCTGTTTCTTTATTTCTTCTTTCACGAAATAATATTTTACTGTTATTGTCTAGAGCTAAACTAGTTTCATTCGAAAGATAGCTGGTACTACCCATTGTATTATTTTCTTCCAAAAACTCAAAAGAAGTTACAAAATTGTTGATAGAAAAAGTTGATTTAATCATGTTGTAATTTAAAGTTTTAAAATTATCATCTAAAGCAAAATTATACTCAAAGTCTAAGTACTGATTGGCATTAAGTTTAACATCTCCAAATAAGTTAGATACTTTGTTATTCATAGATGTTTTGGTTGGAAGATTATTGTCATCATTAGCTCTATAAATTTGCGCTAGATCAATTTGAAATATATTAGATCCATCCCTTTTATTTAAATTATACTCTGTACCAAGTGTTAATGATTGACCACCTTCTAGGGATTCTCTTAAACCAAGTCTGTTAGTTGAAAATATATTAGTGTTATTAATTTTTCTATCTAGTGTTGTAATATTATCAGATTTATTAGGACTTAAAAAAAGAGACAATTTAGGTGTAAATTCTTTAATATAATTATCAGTTTCTTTTACTAGTGGAATGGAAGTATTTAAATCTATCAATGAAAATAAATTAGAGGTTTCTTTGTCTTTGTAAGTGGAAGAATTTTTACCATGTTTATTTGAATTTTTTAGATTTACGGCATAATTACTTTTAAAACCAAATTTTGAAAAAACAGGATTAGAAGAAAAAATAAAATCATTAACAATTAACTGCTCAGTTTTATTAGTTTCATATTTTCTTTGAAAGCCACTCACCCGGTAATCAAAATTACCAAGATAATCAAATTGAGTTGATAAAGTTTTGTTAATTGAAAAATTTGGATAAACATATTCAAATTTATCACTTGAATTTCTTAAAGATAAGTCCTCGTAAGCTTTAAATTCAATTTCTATATCCAAATTTTCTTTAGACATATCAAAATTAAAGTAATTATTCATCATAGCAGGACTAAAATTTCTTTGAGTTTTAATATTATCTGTTTTTAAGTAGGTATCATGTGAGGTGGTTTCAAAATTAATTTCTAAATTTGAGTCTTCAAAATTAATTAAGGAATTAGAGAAAAAATGTGACTTATTTCCACCATTCATATTTTTAAAACTAAAATCAAGGATATTTTGATAGTTCTTTTCCACTTGTCTAAATTCATTTTGAATCATGAAATCACCTTTTGTGTAAAATCGAGGAGTTATTGTTAAATCTTTATTTTCAGATATTGCCGCAAAATAAGGAATTCTCAAAGAGTTTCCAATAGTAGAAGAATTCACTAAACTTGGCATTAAAAAACCAGACTGTCTTTCTACAGTAGGATCAGGGTGAAAAAACTTTGGAAAATAAATAATAGGTTTATCGTATATTTTTAACCAGGCATTTTTATAGTTAATAGTTTTTTTTACTTTATCATGTTTTATCTCTGAAGATTGTAAGCTCCACGGGGGGCAATCATCATTTTTTTTACATGATGTGAAAATACCTTTTTTAACAATAGTCTCGTTTTTATTTAAAGAAAGAGAGGCACCCTTAAGTCTAGGATCATTGTTCGAGTTTCCAAAAATATTCTTATTAAAATTAATCTCCACATCTTTTGCAAGAAGTGTACGATTATTTAGATCAATTATTGTATTTTCAAATAGATAATTATTTTTATCTGCATCAAGCATAATTATATCATTTCCATGAAATAGTTTTTTATCAGTCAGATATACGAAGTCCTTTACAGATATTTGATTATTAAATTTATCTATCAATATTGTCTTAAATTTTGATTGAATAGTATTTTCATTTTTTAAATATTCAATGTTATCTGTAATAATTTTATAGTCATTTGCTAATTGAATATAAGTTTTTCCATTTGAAATAATTTTTTCAATTTTTCTATTATATAAAATTTCGTTACTTTTTATTTGAATGTCTTTTAAGCTATCATAAAATATGACATCATCTTTGATTAACAATTCAGAAGTTAAATTATTAAAAATAGAATTCTTCGCAGTTATCTTAATATTGTTAATGCCTTGGACCTCAACTCCATTACTCGCCTGTATCACATCTCCGTTGTTAGTTATTTCTATAGTATTACTTTCAAAAGTGAGTTCATTTGAATTTGCAGAATTGTAAAAAACAAAACTTAATAATAAAAGTAGCAAAATTTTAAAAAAATTATTTTTCATTCAATTTTACAACTCCTATAGATGATAAAATTAATAATAGAAAGATAGGTAACCAAACTGAAAGTAAAATAGGGATTTGTTCATTTCTTCCCAGTGCATCAAAAAAAAATGTGATATAGTAAATTATTACAGAAAAGATTATTCCTCCAGATATATAAAATATTTTAGGTTTTTGATGGGGTATATTTATCATAATAATACTAGATAAAATTGTTATAACAGTCAAATAAAAGGGGTATGCAAAAAGATTAGCAATGTGCATATCCAAATCTATTACTGAATAATTGATTAATTGATAATCCTTACGATGCTTTAGTAGCCCCATAAATGTCAAAGAAGATAAATCAGAGTATAAGTTATTAATCTTTTGATAATTAAAATTTGTATTAAAAATATAATTTTCTTCCTTAGAGGTTTTTCCATATTTTTCTGTAATCAGGGCTTGACTCATGACCCAATCATTTTTTGAAATATTTATCTCATCAGAAAAAATTTTTTTAATAATAGAAAAGTTGTTATTAACGACTATGATTTCAATATTATGCAATTTATTTTTTGATATTTTTTCTGCGTTAACAAATAATATATCTTCATTATACTCATCTTTGATCCATAAGCCATTTTCTGTAACACTAGCAAGATATTTACTATCATTACTTTCAGCATTCTTAAGTTCAATGTACTTAAATTTTAGAATAGCTGCAAAGTTATAGAATAAAGTGATAATAAGAACTCCAGACACAAAAGCACTTAGTGTGATTATTTTTAATATCTTTATATTACTAAGACCATAACTCTTAAATGCATTAAATTCATTTGAATTAATAAAATTAATAAAGAAAAATTGAATTCCAATTAAAAAAATAAAGGGAAATAATTGAAACAAAATTGAAAAGGAATTCAAGAATACAAGTAGTATTGGAAAGTAAATATTAACATCTTTCTCAGAAAAAAAAGTCACCTCTTCAAATGTACTCATAATGATTACCAATCCAAAAAATACAAATGTGACCATTAAAGTAGTTGATAGAAATTTTTTAATTATGTGATTTTGATATACCTTTAAAATCATGTTATTTTTTTTTTCTCAATTTTAAAAATAAGATTTGATAAATTATTAAAAAAGAAAAAACTGGAATTACTATGTATATTAAATTATTAATTATTTTATTACCTGTATAATTTAACAGTATATCAGATAATATAATAAAAAAAATACCAGTTAAAAATATTTTAATTTTAAAAGAAAAATATCCTTGTGTATTTTTTGATTTTAATAATATTAAGGAAGCAATTAATCCAATTAACGCAATATAAACTGGTAAATACATTCTTTTAAAAAGTTCTTGATAAATATTTTTTAAAAAATTTGAATTACAATTTAAACTTCTGATAACAACACTTGTATTGAGGTTTTTTTTTAAAAAATCAAAGCACTTAATTAAATCGATAGTAGCAATCTCTTGTACTTTTGGTGTTTTAGTAGTCTTGGATGAGTAATTTTCTAAATTAAATTGGGTAGTACGAAAATTAAAGGAGGTTGTCTTATTATTTTTGTTAATTTTTAGTATTTCCCCAATGTTTAGTAGAAGTGTCTTTTTATTATCTTTGAGAATTATATTACCTTTTTCTGCAATAATAATCTGAATATTATTTGTGTTTGTCTCATCTTTTAAAAGAATTTTACTAAATGAGCCATCCTCATTTTTTTCGTCTATAAAAATTGTTAATCCTTTTACTGTGTCTATAAATTTTTTAGGTTTAATTAGGTTAGGAAAAAAATCTAAATTTGAATTTCTTATAAAGGATCTTGACTTATCTTGAGTGTAGGGAACTGCAATTGTAGAAAAAATAATTTGAAAAATAACAAAAATCAAAGAAAGTTGAATTATTTGGTTAATAACCTGTAATTTATTTACACCATACGACCAATAAATTAATAACTGGTTTTTATCCTCATAGTCAGAAACAATGTAAAAAACAGATAAAAAAAATACAAAAGGTAAGCTTTGTGAAAATATCTTTGGCAAAGATAGTAGGGTAAATAAAAAGTAAACTTTAAAACTATGCCCATCTTCGGTTACTATATCAAGGTAGTTTACAGCTTGTATGACCCATATGATTAGAGTTAATGCAATACTAGAAATCAAAAAAAAAAGAAATATTTCTTTTTGAAGTTTATTAAAAATGATTTTTTTCATTGAAAATGTTAATTTTTAGTCATATATAGCATTAATCGCTTCTTGAGTGTATTTAAATTATGTCCATTAAAATTAATTATTCTTTTAAATCTGGAAACAAGGTACCTGCTAATCTAATCTATTTTGTTGATGAAGATTTTAGCCTGAAAAGATTAGAAAAGATTATTTCTAGCTCTGAATTCTCTTACATATCAGATTTATTAAAAAACAGTGATTTAAAAAAAAATTTTCTAGTTTTCAGGATTAATTCAAAAAAAACCATATATCTTGTGTCAATTAAAAGAAATTTAAAAACATCGGATATAGAAAGTTTAGGTGCTAAATTTCATAAGTATATTGATTACAAAAAAGATAAAGATTATTTTATAAACTTAGACACAATAAATAGCAGAATAGAAAACCTTGCAGCATATTTTTTGCATGGATTAAAGTTAAAATCATATGAATTCAACCTTTATAAATCTAAAAATAATGAAAAATTAATTTTTATTAATGTAATTGGAAGTAAGAATAAAATAACTGTTGAAAGCATAATAAGATTTAAAGCTTTAGAAGAAGGAATTTTTTTTGCAAGAGATCTTGTCTCAGAACCTGGAAATATTTTACATCCTGATGAGTATGCAAAAAGAATAAGAGGGCTTAAAAAGAATGGTTTAAAAATAAATATTTATGATGAAAAAAAATTAAAAAAATTAGGTATGAATGCATTACTTGGCGTAGGGCAAGGTAGCATTAGAGGATCGTATTTAGTTACAATGGAATGGAATGGTTTAAAAAATAGTTCTAAACCTGTAGCTTTTGTTGGTAAGGGAGTTTGTTTTGATACTGGGGGTATTTCCTTAAAACCTGCAAAATTTATGGAGGACATGACTTATGATATGGCTGGTTCAGCTACGGTAGTAGGTTTGATGAAAAGTTTAGCTTTAAGAAAAGCAAAAGTTAATGCCGTTGGTGTTGTAGGGCTTGTTGAAAATATGCCAGGAGGAAACGCTCAAAGACCTGGTGATATTGTCAAGTCTTATAGTGGGAAAACAATAGAAATATTAAACACTGATGCTGAAGGAAGATTAGTTTTAGCTGACGCTCTAAGTTTTACAGAAAAAAAATTCAAACCAAAATTTATGATTGATCTAGCAACTTTGACAGGTGCTATAATTGTTTCTTTAGGCTCTGAGTATGCGGGACTATTTTCAAATGATGATAAATTATCAAAACAATTATTAGAAGTTAGTGAAAAAGTTGATGAAAAGTTATGGAGAATGCCTCTACATAAAAATTTTGATAAATTAATTGACTCAAAAAATGCTGATATGCAAAATATTAACTATGTTGGTGGTGCTGGATCAACGACAGCTGCACAATTTTTACAAAGATTTATTCTAAACAAAACACCATGGGCTCATCTAGATATAGCAGGTATGGCCTTTTCAAAATATGGTGGTGCTTTAAATTCGGGTGGAGCAACAGGTTATGGAGTAAGATTATTAAACCAACTAATAGAGGATCATTATGAGTAATTTTGAGCAAACATTATCAATAATTAAACCAGATGCTGTAGAGAGAAATTTAGAGGCAGAAATTAAGGAGATGTTTCAAGACAAAGGTTTCAAGATTGTAAAAGACAAAAAGATTCAAATAACAAAAAGTGAAGCAGAACAGTTTTATAAAGTTCATGAAACAAAGCCGTTTTACAGTGATTTATGCGCCTATCTTTCATCTGGACCAATAATTGTTATGGTTCTTGAAAAAGAAAATGCGGTATTGGGTAATAGAGAATTAATGGGAGCAACCAACCCAAAAGATGCTGAAGAGGGAACTATTAGAAAGAAATATGGAATTTCAATTGATAAAAATTCTGTACATGGTTCAGACAGTGTTGAAAATGCAAAGATAGAAATTGATTTTTTTTTTAAAGACTAATTAAATATTTTTAAAATAGCTTTAGGGTAAATTTTGTGTTCTTGCTTAAGAATTTTTCTAGCAAGAGATGATGAGGTATCTTTCTTTAAAATTTTAATTTTTTTTTGCATAATAATTTTTCCAGAATCTAATTTCTCTGTAACATAATGAACAGTACAGCCTGAAAATTTATCTTTATTTTGAATTGCTCTACTATGAGTGTTCAAACCTTTGTATCTAGGAAGTAGAGAAGGATGGATATTAATTATTTTACCATTAAATTGTTTAATAAATTTACTGGATAGAATTTTCATAAATCCTGCTAAACAAATAAAATTTATTTTATTTTTTTTTAATAAGATAAATAATTTTTTTTCAGTGGTTTTAATATTTCTAAAATTAAATATTTTTTTTTTGTTTTGATATTGATTAGCAAATTTCAAACCTTTTGCTTTAATTGTATTTGAAATTATTAAATCTATAGAAATTGGACTTTTTTTGGTTTTTGAAAAATTAATTAAGTTTTTAAGATTACTACCAGTTCCTGAAATAAAAACTGCAGTTTTTATTCTATTAAGACCAATCAATTTTGCCATTAAGTTTAATTTTTTTTTTGCCCAAAGTTATTTTACCAATAACATAAGGTTCAAACTCTTTACTAAAAAACTTACTAATCTTTTTTAAGTTTTGTGGTTTTATAATTAAACAAAAACCAACACCACAATTAAATGTCTTTAACATCTCTTCATCATTAATATTATTTTGTTTTAGCCATTTAAAAATTTTTTTAGTTTTTATTTTATCCAAATCAATATCAGCAGAAAGACCGTCCGGTATCACTCTTTTAATGTTATCCTCAAGGCCACCGCCAGTAATATTGGCACATGAATTTAACAGTTTATTTTTAATCAAATTTAAAATCTTATTAACATAAATTTTAGTTGGTTTGATAAGTTCTTTTTTTAAAAATTTATTATTTTTAAAATTTATATTATTTTTTTTTAAGACATATCGTACTAATGAATATCCATTTGAATGAATACCATTTGA
>Ga0115571_1003257_pt1 | contig 10348 bp, 7 predicted proteins | sample COGITO_mtgs_1205_FD_87293 | JGI IMG/M metagenome (GOLD analysis project Ga0115571, IMG submission 87293) | Pelagic marine microbial communities from North Sea - COGITO_mtgs_120531 | ecosystem: Environmental > Aquatic > Marine > Epipelagic | place: Germany:Helgoland, sampling site Kabeltonne...
ACCTTTAACGTAACTTAACGTGATTATAGTTAAGGATAAGTCGCTTACGTGAACATAAGCGGAATCTTTATGCTGTTTGACCACTGGAGTGAATGTGTGGATCGTAATGATAAAGTCTTTACGTTCTTATTATATAAAATCGTTCTGCATAAAAAAATTTCTCACCCTTATGAAATTCAGAATACCATACATATTCTGGATTTCAGCAGGTTGGCCCACCCTAACGATTATAACTTATGATCTGATAAGTTACCGCCAACTCTGGGAGCCAGTGAAATTCAAGACTATCGTCGTTAGCCTATCTAGCTCACTTTATTATTTACTCGTCGTTGATAATCTTATTAATAGCCGCCTTCACGAATCTTACTCCAATTGATCTCGAAGCTTGATAGTTACCTCCGAAGGTACCTTCACAGGTAGATCTGTATTCCTGGGTAGCTCCCGGGTGACCCAGTGAGTCACTTGATAATCGCGTCACGAATCATTCGAAGGGTCAAGCGTTACAACACTTCGAGGGTCTTTTTTTTAGGCTTTCGCCGATGGCTCGTACTTCTATAATGCCAGCACCGGCATCCTTGTCATCTAGCTCGTCACTACAAGCTTTCTGTTACAATACAAGCCCCTCAAAGATGGACCACCAAGGGAATTGCAGTCAAAAACAAAATTACCTTTGCAACAATATGATACACATCGGTCAAGTTCTGCTCGAAGGCGACCTCGACATTTGTAGATTCACATGCAGACGTTTCGACAAACGACAAACCTGCAGAGAACACATCGGTTTCTCTTCGGAATAAGTTTTTGAAATAAATAACATGCGTTGGGTTCACCTTCAATAGAAGCGAACTCGGTAGCAGTTTCGGCCTGCACAGATCGCAGATGCTTCAAATCCGATTTGTTTCCAACGAGCGTTATCACAATATTTGAGTCTGCATGATCTCTTAGTTCTTTTAACCATTTTTGGACGTTTTCGTAGGACTCTGAAATTTGGAAAATAGCAGAGCGAGTTTTCAAAGCATGGTCACAATGCGTTACCTGACTTCGTGATGTCGTACACCAGGAGTGCGCCAACGGCCCCTCTGTAGTACGCGCTTGTTATGGCTCTATATCTTTCTTGGCCAGCAGTGTCCCATATTTGTGCTTTGACCGTTTTCCCTTCGATCTACACAGGTGCAAATAAGTCAACTACAAAAGAAAGTTATGTTTCAACGCTTACTTCGATGCTCCTCGTCGCAAACTCTACGCCGATAGTTGACTTCGATTCCGAGCAAAACTCGTTTCTCGTGAAACGTGAGAGCAAATTAGATTTTCCAACTCCGGAATCGCCGATCAGGACTACTTTAAATAGATAGTCGTAGCTGCATTCAGAGGTGTGAGCAACGGATTGACAAAAATATGTGAGCGAGTCCACAAAAAATGGGGGGGGGGCAACACGCAGCAAACCGTACTCGTCGTTGTCTTTCGACATGGTATTTTGCGTTATTAACGCGTCAAGGAAATCGGAAGACTGAAGAAGGCCAGTTTGTAGTCAGTCGTGCGTCGAAGTTCCTGCTCTGCAGAGTGTTCAGTAAGACTTTACGAAGGTAAATTAATAATATTATTATTTATTCGGCATAGCCGATCTTATTACATCTTATTACTGGATTCTTTTGGAAAAAAATTCAGTCGAAAAAAATTCAGTCCGCACCTGGTATCGTTAATCAAGGTCGAAGGTTTATTTGCTCCGTACATTGTCTCCATTTTCGACATCGTTAACTCAGGAACGTCAGTTCAGCGCTACTTATAGTTGGTTCCTTCATAGGACGAAATAAACCAATTTTCTTGAGTCACGTGTTGAAATTTTGTCCGATTGTGTTTACTCATACGTGAGGGCATCTATATGAAATATAACTCAATTAATTAACATTTGATATAATAAGATAATTAGTTATAATTAGACATGTAATAAATATATGTAAATATCATATAATATATACCATACATCCGACCAAGCAACCGATAAATAAAAGTACGTACGTACCCTCATCGTCATCAGTCTCATCATGCATGTTTTAACTAATAATAAGTCCGTGCGTACATGCCAGGGGGCTAATATGCCGATACACCTGGGAACGGACCCACGCAATCACTTTAACAATGTTTGCTCGGTCCCTGGAAGATTTTTATTAATAATATTAGTTAATATAAATAAGATCTTATTTTATATTTACGAACGAAGGTAATAATAATAATAATTCTACAGGATCGAATGAGTGACGGTGGTTCGCTCCATGTGGGTCGGCATATTAGCCTAGCCTGAGAGGGATGGTTAATTGTAATGTTGGATTCGGTGATAGTGGGAGGGCTGAACCATGATTTACGAGCTAAAAAAATTATAACACTTGGATTGGGTGAGATGTTCGAACGAAGGGCTTTACCAAGATTTTCGAATGGAAAAAAAAAATTGGCGACAATGTATGGAACGAATAGACCGTGATGTTTGATAAACGATACGAAGGTGCCAGGTGAACCGGACATTTTTTATAGTCAAAAATTTTCGGAATCGTGTAGTTGCGGCTATGCCGAATAAGGCTCCAGTGTCCGGAGGGTGAAGTGGGTGTGTGATGTTGGCGGAGTTTGCGTGGTGCGTCCGTTCCAGCAAATGAACATATGGCAAGTCTTGGCATGTTTGATACCAGGTGGTTCTCGTCGACACCACCTTGGCGGCTGACATGTATGAAGCGCTAAATCAAGATTCTCGAAAGCAAAAATGTACACAATGTATGGAACGAATAGACCATGATGTTTGATTAACGTTACCAGGTGAATGTGACATTTTTCTGACATTGAGTCTTGTGAGAACGGCTATGCCGAATAATAAGCAAGATCTTGTCTTAATCTTAAATCATTATTATTAGACTATTATCGATCAAACCCTATGATTATTATTCGATGGTGATTCGGCAAAAAGCCCCATCTACACGGATCAGAAAATATTTGACTGTAAAAAATGTCGCACTGACCTGGTATCGTTCATCAAACATTATTATTATCACGGACTATTCGTTCCATATACATTGTTGATGTCATTTTATTATGTGATGATTTGATTAATAATTATATGATATGTGTGTGTTCATTCAAAAATAAATTAGTCTTATTTGTTTGAGCCATCAGGTGGTAAAACAGTACGTAGTACCACACGGGGATCCCTGGGCCAGAAGAGTTCGCCGGATACCCTCAGGATGTCGTTGGCAAGCTCTTCGGTGCTCCGGTCGATAACTGGCTTGCCCTCCAACATTAACGCCCGGTCTACTTGTCGACTGTGCTGCAATGCCACGCCCACCAGTGCTCGTTTTGTTCGTAAACACATCTTACAGCTTGCGCCGTACAAACCTATCGTGCCTTTTGAAATCTTATCAGGTACCCGGCAGGCCTGCCATTTTGCCTTTCGATTTAACACCATTTCCATCGTGCGTTAATCGTTTTTTGTGCATTCACAGAGGAACTCGGTATTGCACCAGAGAATATCGTCAAACTGGACGCGAACGAGAACCCGTATGGCCCACCGCCAGGTTTCTCAGTGGTCTTTCCCCTTTTGTTGTGCGCCTAACCGTTCTTTATATATTTACAGAAGTAGAAATTGCCATGTCGAATCTTCAATTCCCTCACATATATCCTGATCCCGAATCTCGTAAACTGAGAAAAGCGCTGGTGGGACACATTTGGGCCCTTCTAAAGCAACAGTCAAAAGCTAATTATCATTTGACGCAGGCAGCTGACTGTAACGTGCCCATCGAGAACATTCTTGTTGGATGTGGCGCCGACGAGGTAAACCTAATCTGACTGCTTCTCGTCGTTCTTCTAAGATGTTTTTTGTACAGCTGATTGACCTTTTGTTGCGCGTGGTCCTTGATCCTGATGATGTGGTCGTCAACACTCCTCCTACATTCGGAATGTATTCTTTTGATTGTGCAGTCAATGGTTCGTTGTTCTCACTGATTCTCGCATCCAAAGATCCGATCGGGCTTATTCAGACGGACTACTGTATACTATTGCGCGTACCCTTCTTCTTGGTGGCAGAGTTGTTGACGTCCCGAGGCTGTCTTCACACCCTTTCTCAATCGATGTTCAAGAAATTGAGAAAGCTGTGCTCCAGCACGAGGCGAAAGTGTTATTTCTCACATCTCCGAACAATCCAGATGGTGGAATAATTTCTGACGCTGACATAGATAGGCTGTTGCAGTTGCCTGTTCTGGTTGTCCTGGATGAAGCGTACATTGAGTTTAGCAGTAGCGCTGTCAGCAGAATCTCTGATGTTCCAAGCCAAGACAACCTTGTCGTCCTACGAACTTTCAGCAAGCGCGCGGCTCTTGCGGGTGCGATTCTCGCTATCCACAAGCAGCACACGATTGCGTTTCACCTGTGCACACCACAAGCAAGTTCATCACTATTTTTTCACGTGTTTTTTTCAGGCTTGAGAATTGGATACGGAGCTTTTCCTACCAGCCTCATACAGTATATATGGCGCGCAAAACAGCCTTATAATGTATCTGTCGCTGCGGAAGTAGCAGCATGTGCAGCACTTGGTAACAACGAATACCTGACTGTAAGTGTTCCCTCATAACTGTTTACGAATAATATTCGGATTTGACGTTGTTAATTTGCAGAGGGTTAAAAATCTAATTGTCGAAGAAAGGGATAGGCTATTCTCTGTCCTGGCGGACTGTCCTTACCTGACTCCGTATCCATCTGATGCAAATTTTATACTTTGCCGGTAATGCGCATTTTCCAGTTGGATTCCACTTACCCGGTCTTATATTTCTCCCATGTTGTTCCTCAGGGTGGAAGGAAGAGACGCATTTCAATTGAAGGAACAGCTGGCATCACAGGGTATTATCGTCAGGCATTACTCAAATCCTCCGAGTATATCGGGATGTCTGCGGATTTCTGTCGGAAAACCGAAGCATACCGATGCCCTTCAAACCGCCTTGGGAAACCTTTGAGCCTGAAATAGATAGATACACGTACACGTGTGGTCCCATTTATTTATTTGTGCTTGTAGTTAAGCAGTGGCGCACAAGTCCAAATTCCCAGACACGTGCCTTATTATTATACCTTCATTCGTTCGAAACCTTATTACACTTATAATCGGCATTGCCGATCTTTTACGGGATCCTTTGGAAAACAATGTCGTTCTCACCTGGTATCGTTAATCAAGGCCGAAGGTCTATTTGCCCCTTACATTGTCTCCAATTTCGACATCGTTAACTCAGGAACGTCGGTTCAGCGTTACATATATATTTGAAGTCAAGTATATATGTTTATTCATACGTGAGGGCATTTATGTAATAACTCAATTAATTCATCACATCGCCGACCACCAAGCCCACCGCACATCCGGAGCTGTCAATGCACACACACAGGGCGTGCACACCGAGGAGCCTCCACCCCTCGAATTCCGGAACAAGGCGTACCTCCACAACATCGCCCTCGTCCACGCCACTCTTATCAACACCATCATGCGAAGGGTCCTGGGACACACAGTCACTTCCACGCGCTGGAATGGAGCGACACGCCACGCAGGCGGCCGAGTTCTACCGCAACCCCACAGCCGTGACCAGCGACGAGTTCTAATCCTGTCGAGGATAAGTTCCAATCGATGACCACAGTGGCTTTCAGGTTTCAGGTACGAAAATTCGATATTTACTGCGTAATCTAATTAGACTAAACTACATCCCATGTACGTACGAAGGTAATAAACACATTCATCAATATAATGTTACGATAATTATTAGACATGTCGATATGTATATCACATCATATATTCTCGTCTCGTAAGGTTTCGTAGATTTTCTTTCTGTCGAACCACAAGATTCTTGGCTCAGGGAGAGGAGACCTGGAAACGAACCTCTCAAAACACAGATGGTATGCGTCGAGGACATTTTCGTTTCAAACGATAAACTCAAACAGATATTTCCTCTACCGCGACAGAGTGATCATACTAGTAGGGCTTGCTCAGCTCACGCGGAGAATGGTGCCGTCCAGGCTATTCCAAGGAACAGCTTGCGAGTGAGTGCTCTTGGCGGCTTTTGATAACAACATCTCGTGATCCTTTTGCAAAACAGGAGCTCCTTCTGAAAGCTGCTCCGGGAGAAAATATTGAACCCGCCGTTGAAGACTTCTTGCTTGATCTAGCGGATGACTTCATAGACAGTGTCACTTCGTTCGCTTGCAAATTGGCCGCTCACAGAAGATCCGACACTGTGGAGATAGATGACATCATGGTAAGGAGTCGCCTCGGCAACTTCTTGACGATCGTACTGGATAAGTCCAACATGCACATCTACATTCGAACCCTAAAATAAGGTACATCTTGAGAGGGCTTGGGGTATATCAGTTTCTGGACTCTGGGTTGACGGCAGTATGAAGGTTTGTTCATTCTTTCAACTTTTTAAGTTCTGTGAACCATCTTCTCACCGAAAAGGAAATAAGAGACCCGAGCGATATCTGTCGGATGCACAAGAGCCGTATGTTGGACTTGCGACGCGCCTTTGCATCTTCCCTGTCTGAAGAGGACATAATGCGAGAAAAAGAAGTTGAAGCTCTGAAGTGACTTGCATGACTCGGCAGCGCTTCACCTTGAGAGAACACACTTATTACTGAATAGAAATACTAATAGATGTCCTTATTAATAAAGCTCGTACTTTCCCACAATTTAAAAACGAAGACATGACGCGAATTTTCAGCACACCTCATCTTCATTCAAGAGCATATTTGGTATCCCCTTCCTGGCATATGTTTTTGAAGATAAGTTGAAACCGCAGTTGAACACGAACATATACTCACGTGATAGGAAAGCGCCTTCCTGTATCTGGACATATCAAGTAACCTTCCTTGACGTGCAAATCCAACAGAGCGTAGTGAAAGGAACGTAATAGTGAGTCGTCACATTTGTCTAGATCTGTGAGCAGTTCTGGCAGGTCGGAAACACCCAGACTGACCTGCACTCAAGAGAAGGTGTTTATTTCAGAGAGCATAAGGGATATGTGAAGGGACACACCGCAGCCTCACGAAATGCTGCCCAGTTGATCTTCCTCAGAGTTGCTAGGATGAAGTCTTGATTTGTTCGTCAGAGGTATGCAAGAATTCGCGTTTTAGTGTGGAGATTACCTTTGTTGAAAGGCGTTTCGTGTTCTTCTTGAACAAAAACCTGTATTTTCAGCGGAAAGCCAGTTTTGGCGCCCTGTTGTTGCACATGCAGATGTTAGCTTATATCTTGACGATGTAGTCAAGTATTGAAGATTTTAAGCATGCCTTGACATTAGAAGCGAGCATGTTGTGCGTCAAGAGACGCATCGTTGTGCCCGTCCGGCAGGAGTCAGACAGATTCCACAAAGTGTTACACTTGAGTGTAATATTACCTTCGAAGGTAAGTTTCGAAGGTAAGTTTCGAAGGTAAACTGGTTAGGTTTCGTATCTTCTTCGAAGATATATTACGAACGTTATATTATTATTATTTAGATATATACTTACTTGTTGCTTGCTAATTATACAATAATATAATATGATATTATTCTAATAATAATTTATATATGGAATACTTGAAAAACATAAGATTTCGAACGAAGCTTATTATTATTAAATATGAATCTTATTATTATTATTCGGCATAGCCGATCTTACAAGCAAGGATTGCACGAAAAAAATTCAGTCGTTCCTGGACATCGTTAATCAAGGTCGAAGGTTTATTTTCCCCATACATTGTCACACATTTTGACATCGTTAACTCAGAATCGTTGGTTTAGCGTTACATATATTTGAAGCCTTCATTGGACGGAATAAACCAATTTTCTTGAGTCACGTATGAAAAATTTGTCCCATGGTGTTTGCCATACGAGTGGGCATTTATATACTATAAAAACGATTAATTGCACATTTATTTGTTAAGTCACACACATACATACATGTCTTGTCATCATTTGCTGCGAATAGCACGTACCCACAATTCTATCATGATTTAATAACCATGCGGGGGGCTATGCCGACACACCTGGGAGCGAACCCACGAAATCACGTTAATCACGACTCCTGTTCCTCCCTGGAGAATTTTTATTATTACGAAACATATATCTAATAATATATACCTTCGGTATAATATAAATATGATATTAGAATGTTATTATCGATCATCAGCGCAGTAACAATCATCTTATTAATAACAAACTGCTGCCGGTAGATCTTCTGTAACACTTATGTTCTTTACCATGAACGCCGGTCGGTTGCAAATACTAACATGCGCTTCGCGCTAAACTTCAAAACAAATGACATCCCGAAATGATAGATCATCTTCGATCTTGCTTGAGATATTTATGATATATAATTATGTATGCATGTGTTACGGTTTATTAGCTGTATATATGTATTTAGAACTAGATGTGTATCAGTTCTTGGGGCCCAAATTATTACCTTCGGTAGAAGTAGAACTTTGGGGAGATTTGAGAACACTGTGAAAGAAGGAAGTTGTTTGGAGAGACTAGGTTTGGTATAAAACCAGGAAGGATGCTATGTATGTTTGAGACGAGTAGGCTTCTAAGAAGGTTCTGCAACCTCTGACTTAGACACTCTGCCTTGTCTCCACAAGAACCAATATAGCAATATGGCACTGTGTAACTCTCTGTCTCTTCTGTCTTCTCTGAGGTGACTTATCTAGTAAATCACGCTCACGGGAATTAACTGTAGTTAGTCAATTAGGAATTAGGAATTGGAAATTGGAGTAGGGTCTCTGACTTGATGATCACAACAATATGTATATAATTATATATATATACGTACGTAATAATATGTAATAATAATGAAATATTAAGATGCTATATATGCAGATAAAGGTATTATTTATATTTAATTAATTGTTACGAAGATATATGAACGAATGAAGATAGATATATTATTTTATTACTTTATTGCAACGACCGAAATCGAATTCCGTTGCGAGTCGCCAGGAAACAAAATCGAAAAAAGTTTGTATTTTTCGGCTGTCTTGCTTCGTCGACCTGCACGCCGCACATGGTAAGTCCTCCTTATATTCATCACATCGCAGATCCCCAAATAGTCTTCATACTTGACACCTTTTTGATACCTGACATTATCTGCCTTGAGCGCTCCCTTTCCTTCCTTTAAGGGGAAACGGAAGTCCAGTAAACCGCCACCCAAAAAGGTCGTCCCGAAAGTGGACACCGCGTTTACTTGTCCTTTCTGCAACCATGAAAAGACCGTGTTCGCTAAGATGGATCAGCTCACAGGGAAAGGCATGGTAGAATGCACAGTATGTGGGCAGCGATATACTTGCAATATTTCGCATCTCAGCGAGCCAATTGATGTTTTTAGTGACTGGATCGATGCCTGCGACAAGGTTAACAGAGAAAGCTAGTCGATGATCTGATCCCATTACTTTATTATTCTTGACCCCCAAATCGAACACGTTTCATCGGAAATCCAGTTTTGGTAAAATGTTTGCCCATGAATGGTTCGCTCAGAGCAGCCTCGCGCTGCCAAATCGTGACACTTTGGAAGAGGGATGCTCTTGATCCATGCGGCCCCGATCATACTGACTTACCTCACATCGGGCTTACTCTTTCTAAGCGGAGTACTAGTATGCCGACGTGTTCGCCAATTGGTTTAGCACATGCAGGACGGGAACTCTGATGTCCGTTCCTTCACTCAGAATATCTAGATAACAAAAAGAGTGGAACACGGTTTGAGGTGAATGTCTAAACTGGCACCTTTTGTTCTTGCCAGCCGAGAATCAACGCAATAAGAACCCATATGCAGTGGTCAAAGGCATTTAGGGCACAACGGTAAACGGATAAAGTCGCTTATAAGCCGACCAAGAACCCATACAGATCAATTTGTTAGCTTCGTTCGTAAGGCCAGCGAGTCGAGAACTTTTCTCTATAGAGTTAAAAACCCTTATAATATATACGAACGAAACGTTACGAAGGTATTAATACCTTGCTTATTCTTCGAAGGTACCTGACAAGGAACTTATTTACGAATGAAGCTTATATTTACTTGCCAAAAAAACTCCCTTACTTCGTACGTTTCGTACCATCGAAGAAAGTATGTACCTTCGTATGTTATAGAACATACCTTCGTAAAGTAAAGTACCTTCGTAAACATATATATATAGTACGTATATATATATATGTAGACTAGCATGCATATATATATAATATATATATATATACTATATACATATGTTTACGAAGGTACTTTACTTTACGAAGGTATGTTCTATAACATACGAAGGTACATATATACTTTCTTCGATGGTACGAAACGTACGAAGTAAGGTAGTTTTTTTGGCAAG
>Ga0115571_1003259_pt1 | contig 10345 bp, 5 predicted proteins | sample COGITO_mtgs_1205_FD_87293 | JGI IMG/M metagenome (GOLD analysis project Ga0115571, IMG submission 87293) | Pelagic marine microbial communities from North Sea - COGITO_mtgs_120531 | ecosystem: Environmental > Aquatic > Marine > Epipelagic | place: Germany:Helgoland, sampling site Kabeltonne...
GGGGAGTTTCCAGGGACGATGATCTTTGTAATTAAGAATTTTTTGGATCTTCAAAATTCCCAATTTATTTGTAATAAGTTTATTTTATGGCTCAAATGTTGGTTTGTCAATAATTTATTTAATTATGAGTTTGATTTTCTCTGGTTCAGCAGCAGCTATAACCAAATAGTATATTCCAGAGTTTAATTTTGAAATATCAAAATTAAAAGAAGAAATTCCACTAATAACTAGCTTCCCAGATAATTCATATATGAAAAATTCTAAGTTGTTAAATTCTGAACTAAATTGAATATAATCATTGCTAGGATTTGGGAATACAGCAGGTTTAAAACTAAATGGATTATTAGTAATTGATAAATTTATGTCTTCCACAGTAAAATTTCCTATCATTCCATTAGCTATATGTGGACTACAAACATATTCGTAAAATCCAATTTTAGAAGGAATATACTGAAAGAAAGTATCTAAAGGAGCTTGCCAAATTTGGTCAAAAGAATTTGCCCCAACTGGGATGTTGGTTGAGGTTATTGTGTGTACCATTGTTGGAATATCTAGTGGATGCCACTCAATAGTGTCTCCGAGTTGTACAGATGTTAAATTGCTTGGCAAAAATTGCATATACCCATCCCATACAAGTATTTCATGAACAGTAGCTTTTAAAGGGCTAGAAACTAATAAGAACAAAGGAATTATAAATAAGTTTTTTATCATTGTTTTAATTTACGAGAAATAATTGACATTATATCTACAGTAGATTTATTGCCACCTTTCGTCTCTCCATTTATTTTGAGCTTCTTTGGATAAATAAGTCCAAGCAACAATTCTACTAGATTTATTTCCTGTTCCCATTGGAATTGTTTTTACAAAATATGCTCCATTTCTATCAATCAATTTATAAGTTTTTTTTAAGTTAGATTGTTTAGAAACCAAAGTAGAAAACCAATAACAGTTATTAGAATATAACTTGCTTTCATTTACAATGTTTTCAATAAATTTAATTTCACCTCCCTCAAAAATTATTTCATTATTTGCCCCTGCAAACTTAACATGGTTTTTTTTCACTTTCTTATCAGATAAATTTCTTAATTTTCTTAAGGTAGATTTCTGGGCATCTTCTTTTGAAGAATGGAATGGTGGGTTGCATATAATTAGATCAATTTTATCTTCCTTTTTGACTATATTTTTAAAGATTGAATTTTTATTCTTTTGAAGCCTACACTCTATTTTACTTTTAATAATATCATTTGATTCAATTATTTTTCTTGCAGAGTTAATCGACTTTAGATCAATATCTGATGCAATAAATTTCCAATTGTACTCTGTATTTCCAATAATTGGATAAATACAACTCGCTCCCATTCCAATATCTAAACAAGTTATCTTATCACCTTTAGGAATCTTACCAAAATTATTTTCAGCTAATAAATCTGCAATATGATGAATATAATCTGCTCTTCCTGGAATTGGAGGACATAGATTATCTTCAGGAAAATCCCAGTTTTTAATTCCATAATAATGGTTTAATAAAGACTTGTTTAGTATTCTAACTGCAATTGGGTTAGAAAACTCTATTGACATGCCTCCATATTTATTTGGAATAATATATTTTTTTAATTCAGGATTTAGTGTAACTAATGCAGATAGGTCGTACCTATTTCTGTTCTTATTTCTTGGATGCAAACGAGTTTTTTCCTCTTTTGCTTTAACATAGGTTTTTTTCATGCAAGTTTAATCTTTAAGCAAACTAACTACTTAAAATTACAATAGCTTATAAATTATGAAATATTTAATTAAACTTTTATTAGATTTTTTATAAAGTAGAAATTATAATTATTTACAAACATTCTTTTTTGATTTTATTTAAAAACTAATTGCTAAATATTTTCCTCAATTCATTTTAATTTACATACTTTAAAAAGTTTTAGTTTATATAAATATATAAGGTATATACATTTAAAGTCTCAATAGATTGGTTTTAAGTAAATTACAAAACAATAAAAGAATTCATTCCTTAGATTCTCTAAGAGCAGTAATGATGATACTTGGAATAGTTTTACATTCTGCTGTAACCTATTCTCCATTAGATATGGATACCAGATTAGGTATTTTTCAACTAAAAGACCCACTTAATAGCCATATTTCTAATGGATTCATTGTAGAATTCATTCATTCTTTTCGAATACAAATATTTTTTTTAGTAGCTGGTTTTTTTGCATCCTTACTTTATTACGAAAAATCACCTCGGCAAATGATTAAAAATAGAATTTCAAGAATTCTGTTTCCATTTTTAGTTTTTGAAACCTTCCTTGGTCCTTTTTTTAAACTCACGAAAGAATATTCTATTATAAAACTTAATTTTCTCCCCGATCTTTTATCCTTCCCTTCATTAAAACCATTTATTGGGCATTTTTGGTTTTTATATTACCTGATTATAATAACATTTCTATTTACTGGATTGGTTATCTTTTTATCCAAATTTTTAAGCATAGGAAAATATTTTGATAAATATTTAAGGAAGGTTTTAAAATATCCAATTTTAAAAATTGTTGTTTTTTCTTTTTTCACTTTTTCTATATATACTATAATGAATATTATTGGAGATTTAATGCCCTCCTATTTGTCCAATTTTTTTATGCCTAATTCTTTTCCATCTGAGCCAAGAATAACTCTGCTACCCAATCCTTTAATCATATTATACTACAGTTCTTTTTATGCTGTTGGTTGGTTATTATTTAGATCAAAAAAACTATTGGATTCTTTTAAAAGTTTTGATTGGATATATTTTCTTTCAGGCACTTTACTATTTACTTTTTTATTCTTTAATACTATTATATTAAATTATTTTCAAATGGTTATTTTAAAGTCTGTAATTACTTGGTTACTTATTTTTGGTATCACCGGAATATTTATTAGATATTTTAGTAATTTTTCGTCAAGAGCGAAATATATTTCAGACTCTTCTTATTGGATATATCTTACCCATATGGAATTTTGTTATTTAATACCTTGTTTTATTGTTACCTGGAATATTCCTTCCACCTTTAAATTCTTAATAGTCACAATTTTAACTACTATTATTTGTTTTAGTACTTACCACTACTTTGTAAGAAATACTTTTATTGGTAATTTTTTGAATGGCAGGAAATATCCTAGAAAAGTGAAGATTTGATTTAAAAAGTAAACGAAATTCCCAACATCCAATATTCCATAAATTGTAGGGCCGCACCTGTTTTAATTACTTTATAACCTTGGTAATCCCCTTGATCAGGTTCAAGAAATCCGTCTTCAATTCCATTTTCAACATATCCAATGTTGTAATTTAGCGCATTAGGGTTGTTATAGTCAAAAAAGTAATGATTATCTCCAGTTACAGGATCTAATTGCCCTTCAGGTCTAGTTAGGTATACTGGATCTATTCCGTTTTTATTGTATTGTGGGATTTTAACATCGTGGTCATAAATTAACCAACCTTGAAAAGTTAAACTAAAACCACTTTCTTTATTTTTAAAAAAATTATTAAAATGGTAAGAGGTTATAAATTCAGCCACTAAATCTATATTGCCAGGACTTTCTAAATAATTGCCAAAAAGAGTAATATCTGACATGAAATGTAAATTTTTAATATTGAATATACTATCATGGGTATATAGAAGATTAAGATATAACCCCGCTTCCGTTCTGAAATTTTCTCCAGGTTGTAGGCCAAAAACACCAATTTTAGAAAGCGAATCGTCTTTTACAATGGTAGATTTAACAGTAAATGGAGATACATCCACAGTTAAATGGTTACTAGCGTGGTAATCCAACCCTAAACCTGCTATTGGATATATAGGAGATAGGAAATTGTCCATATAGTTATTATTTGCTCTATCAATTTCTGTATAATATCCATAGGTGAACTGTGTTCTAACATCAATAAGAAAAGAATAATCCCACAAATGATTGGTTCTCCTAGAAAATTTAGACCTTAATTCAATTACGTCATCGTTTTTAAGCCAAAGACCATCGTTTCCATAGCTGGATTTAATAACTCCAAATTGAACGTTTATAAAATTATTCCAGTGGAATTTATTGTGTCGATAGTCGAATCTCAAATTTGCTAAACCATGTAATTCAGAATAATTCATTCCACCCGCAGCCCAATTATAAAGTCTTAGTCTATTAAACCCAAAGTAAAAAACAGAATGATTGTCCCAATAACTAGAATCATTAGTAAGCTCAATTTCCTTTTGCTCCATATAATCTATGTTTTCTTGGCTATTTTGAGCTAGTGAAACAATAAAAAACAAATTAAATGATATAAAAAAAACTAGGTTTTTTAATTCAAATTGCATCATTTTAGGTATAATTTATATATAATTTGAGTTTAATCTATACAAATTTAAAAATTCATAATACAATTTAGTGATTTCGTCATTAATATTAATGCTTTTGTCAAAAATGCAACTTCACACAAAGAAACATATCACTTTTTAAGTAAATTGCGTAAGATTTAAAAAACAAAACAAAATGAAAAAATTAATAATTGCTACATCGATTTTATTTGCATTCTCTGCTACTTTTGCACAGGAAGGTAAGCCAAGTAAAAAAACTCCTATGTCTTCTAAGGCACCAACTTCAGTTTCTTCAAACGAAGCCAAGCCTAATATGAAGCCAAATGTTAAACCAAATGTTAAACCAGTTGGAAAAACATCTACTAAACCAGCTCCAGTTGTATCTAAAGTAAGCCCTGTTAAAGGTGCTAAGCCAGTAGGTCCTTCTTCAAATAGAGCTGCTGCTTCTTCAAATGTAAATACAACTAGACCAGAAAAAGCTACTAACAATAGAGCTGCTGCTTCTTCTGCTGTGAATACATCAAAAGCTGAAAAAGTTTCTAATAATAGAGCTGCATCTTCATCTGCTGTGAATACATCAAAAGCTGAAAAAGTTTCTAATAATAGAGCTGCTTCTTCATCTGCTGTAAATACATCAAAAGCTGAAAAAGCTACTAATAATAGAGCTGCTGCTTCATCTGCTGTAAATACATCAAAAGCTGAAAAGGCTACTAATAATAGAGCTGCATCTTCTTCTGCTGTGAATACATCAAAAGCTGAAAAAGCTACTAATAATAGAACTTCTACTAAAGGTGAAAAAGGTGAAGTTTCAGAATCTGGAATGAATACTGAAATTAATTCTAAAAAACCAGATGCTGATTACTGTAAAGGTTGGAAAGAAGGATACATTAAAGCTTTTTCTAAAGCTACTGGAGAAAAAATTTCTTCTGCTGATGTTCCTAACTGTGTTGCACAAGGAGATTGTGAAGGTTACAAATGTGGTTATGCTGCAGGTGTAAGAAACGCAGAAAGAAGAATTAAATAATATTTCTTTTAAAAAGAATTAAAGCTCTCTTCGGAGGGCTTTTTTTTTGCTAAATTTTTTAACTTTTAATTTATTAATTTGAAATTACCAATTAAAACTGATATTTTTTCTTGTTATAATTGTGTAGAATTTATAATTAATTTATATAAAAATATAAACTATATAAGGTAAGCTTTATTAAAAGTGTTTTCTAAATTTGATTCTAAATAATCTTATAGAAATAGAAAATTTATTTTATTATCTAACTATAGAAATAGTACCGTCTATTTTTAGACTGCCATCTTGAAAGAAAACTCTATATACGTAAGTCTCGTTAGGAAGTTTTTCACCCATAAAAGTCCCATCCCAATTAAGGCTATTTAAATCAGTTTTGTGAACCATTTGTCCCCACCTATTATAGATTTCTATTTCTAATCCTACTTTATCTAAACCATAGGCTTGGAATATATCGTTTATACCATCACCATCAGGCGAAAAAACTGTAGGAATAAATAACTGATAACAATTATTGATGTCATTATTTATAATATTTAAATTAAAACTGCAAGTTTCTACATTTCCAAGAGTATCAAATACATTAAATGTAATATTTTGAACTCCAATAAAATCTATCAAGGTATCAGCACTCGGAGATTGATAGATTGTTTTTGAGCTTGAGCATAATGCCCCAACTTGTAAATCGTTGGAAAAATCTGGTATTAATACAACACAGTTTTCATCCAACATTAAATCTTGATCGCTTGGACATATTATTTCAGGAACATCTAAATCATATAGAGAAACATTATAGCTACATGCATTGGAATTCCCAGATGAATCTGTAATTGTAAAAAAGGTATTAAAATCATAATCAACTATTGTACCTACTGCTGGTATTTGATCGATAATTTCAATTCCACAATTATCTGCAAATATTAATAAGTTAGCATAATCAGGAACTATAAACTCACAGTTTTGGTCATAAGGTTCAATAGTATCACTAGGACAAGTTATGGTTGGTAATTCAACATCATTTACCAAAACATAAAAACTACAAGTAGAAAAATTTCCTGCTGTATCTGTTACTCTATATACATTGGTAGTTACACCTACAGGAAAAAAAGAACTATCTGGTAAGCCTGAAGTTAAAGTTGTTGTGCTTAAACAATTATCAATTCCTAAGGGTGTTGAGTAAGAAAAAATTGCACCACATTGTAATGGATCATTATCTATAACAGTATTATTTGGACAACTTATAACTGGGTTAATTGTATCTAAAAGAAAAATAGGAATTTCACAAGTGGTATTATTTCCGGAACTATCGAAAATAGATATTATAACAATTGTATCAGAGTTTATAATAGAACCAGCAACAGGAAATTGAGTTATTACTAAGTTTGTATCACAATTATCCGAAGTTGAAATAGAGTCTATATAGTTTGGCAATAGATAGTTACAAGCAGTATCTAAATATAATGTTTGTGATGGAATGCAATTAACTGTTGGATTTATGCTATCTAAAATTGTTAAATTAAAAGAACACATATTAAAATTACCACTATTGTCGGAAGAAGTTATTGTAATAACTGTATCGTTATAAATAACAGTTCCTGAAACTGGTGATTGAGTCAAGATTGGATTACCATCACAATTATCTGACGAAGTTGTTGAAGGTATATAATCAGGAATAATAAATTCACAATTAGAATCGTAATAATCAGTTACATCTAAAGGACATGTAAGAACTGGTTGAATGGAGTCAAATAGATTAAGTGTGAAACTACAAGAAGAAGAATTGTTAGATAAATCTGTGACAGTTAGTGTAATAATTGTATCTGAAATTAGGAAAACACCTGGAGATGGTGCCTGAACAATAGTTGGGTTATTATCACAATTATCATTTATTAAAACTCTATTGGAATAATCTCCAAGTACAAATAAACAGTTACCATTGAAATAATCTAATGTATCACCAAGACAGGATATTACTGGATTTATAGTATCTAAAAGGTTTAAATTAAAACTACAACTACTACTATTCCCAGATAAATCTGTAACAGTAAGAGTTATTACTGTATCAGCATTTACAATGGATCCCACTGTAGGAGACTGAGAAATAGTAAAGCTAGTGTCACAATTATCAAAAACAACTACCCTACTTTTATAATCAATAACAGAAAACAAGCAATTGTTATCGTAATAGTCTGAAGTATCCCCAAAACAAGCGATGGTAGGATTTATAGAGTCTAATAAAATAAGATTAAAATTACAAGAGGAAATATTATTAGAAGCATCTGTTACAAATAGAGTTATTGTTGTATCTGTACTAATTATAGACCCAATTGCAGGAGATTGAGTGACTGTTGGATTAGCATCACAATTATCATTTATAACTACTCTGTTAGTATAATCGCCTAAAGTAAATAAGCAATTGTTGTCGTAATACTCAGAAGTATCTCCAAAACAATTTATTATTGGTTTTATAGTGTCTAATAATGTAAGGTTGTAGGAACAATTGGAAGAATTACCTGAATCGTCTGTTGCGGTTAAGGTAATAACTGTATCAGAACTAACTAATGCTCCAGTTGGAGGCGATTGAGTAATAGTTGGTGTTAGATCACAATTATCTGTTACAGTCAATAAGGATGTATAATTGGGAATGGTATAACCACAATTATTGGTGTAATATTGGACTGTATCTGAAGGGCAAATAATTGAAGGGGATATAGAATCACTTAAGGTTAAACTAAATGGACATGAGGAGCTATTGTTATAGTTATCTGTAACTGTTAAAGTAATAGCAGTATTATTGCTAACATTTGATCCAGGACTAGGAAGTTGTGTTATTGAAAGAGGATAGTTACAATTATCAGCTACTATAGCCAATGAAGTGTAATCTAAAAGAGAAAAACCACAGCTACTATTGTAAAAGTCTGTTTGATTGTTTGGACAAGTTATACTTGGATCAATATAATCGTTTACATCCAAATTTAAAGTAACGATACTGTCACATCCATTTGCTGCCGTTAAAATATGAGTATAAGCTCCAGTTGAATTGTACCATGTTCCATACCAAAGTAAGCTATCACAAACTAAGGCATTGGTATCTCCAGTTACTGGACTGATAATTGTTAAATTTAATGTTGCAATACTATCACACCCTTTAATATTGGTAGATGAAAATGTATAAGTTCCGGAATTACTATAAGTTACCCCATTCCAAAAATAGGAAACACATGCAGTTGTTGTTTCATTGGATACTTGACTAGGTCCAACTTCTGTAAAGTCATAAATACTGTTGGAATCTGTATCTAAAGGTGGTGTATAACCATCTATTCCACTAGTAACTTTTCCATCTGCGTCAAAAGTTGTAGTTGCTGGTCCCAATATTCCATCTAAGTTACTGTCTGTATATCCTGCTTCAATTACATCGTAACATCCATCGTTATCGCTATCTAAATCTAAAAAATCTTTAGTATTATCATTATCACTATCTAATTCTGAAGTAAGTTCTGCATTGTCATCCATTCCATTGTTGTCAGAATCTATAAACCCCGAATCGTTAATATCTATTCTACCATCGTTATTTATATCAGCTGCTCCATCACCTCCCTCTGTTATATCATATATTCCGTCATTGTCGCTATCCAAGTCGTTTTTATCCTGAATACCATCATTATCAGAATCTCTATAACAACCTCTTAATGAAACCTCCCTCCAAGCTATTCCAGATAATCCACCTGGTTGAGGATTAATAGAAAATAAGTCTATTCTTCCTACGTCTATTAAATCACTTCCAAGATTTAAGACAAATGGATTTCCTGCAACTCCTTCAGGAATATCTACATTTAAAACTGTTAACAGAATTGATCCTGATTGAGAATATACATTAATTGTACCAATATTTCCTATACTTTGTCCATCTGTCAAATCACCTCCTGCATTATTATAAATAAGAAAACTACTTACAATATTAGGTTGATTTGCAAAAAAATATTTGATATCACTGATTGGGGTTTCAGTAAAATTATTTTTAGAAAATGGAGTTCCTGCTGAAGAACCATTATATGAATTGGCAAGTCCTGAGACTTGAGAGTCTGTAGTAGTTCCAGAAATTGGTGTAATATCCACAATAGTACATTCTTCACTATCCAGAATCCCATCATTATCATCATCTATATCACAAAGGTCAGTAATATTATCGCCATCACTATCAATACCACTAACAGTAACATCAAAAGAACATGTAGCAGTATTTCCAGCCAAATCTGTACTTACCCAAGTATTGGTAGTAACACCTATTGGAAACAAACTACCACTAGGAAGACCAGATGTTTGAACTGTATTGGTAGAACCACAATTATCTATTGCAGTGGGAGTTGTGAAAGCATAAATAGAACTACAATTATTACCATCTAATGATATTGTGATATCTGTTGGACAGCTAGAGAATTCTGGAGATTCTAAATCGGTATTGGTACAAAATTTTTGTTGGTTAAAACTTCCACCTGTTGCTCCAGTAAAACCCCAATAGACTAGCGGGTCTCCAGAAAATATATTGTTAATTATATCTCCTGTATGAGATAAAATTGGTGTAATCATATTTACCAAATAGACATTGAAAACTTGTGTCGTAGAATTCCACTCTATTTTAAATCTTTTGAACGAATTGTCTTCAAGATTAGATACTGTCATTGGTCCAGCTAATTCGTTAGAACTGTTGTGGGTAACATCCCCGTTTTTTTGAATAGATATATGATCACCAGCAGGATCATTTAAATCTGAATTTTGATAAGTATCTAAGTAAACTCCAAGTGATGGATTTATTGTTCCCAATCCCATACCATTTCCAGCAACTCCCACAGAAGAACTTGACTGTTGCAATCCAAACGCTATTCCGTCAGCTCCACCATCACTAGAACCGAGATAGACATCGAATTCTAAAACAAAACTATTATTTAGGTCTATTTTATTTTTATTCCATACAGATCCAACACCTCCACTTGGA
>Ga0115571_1003265_pt1 | contig 10339 bp, 7 predicted proteins | sample COGITO_mtgs_1205_FD_87293 | JGI IMG/M metagenome (GOLD analysis project Ga0115571, IMG submission 87293) | Pelagic marine microbial communities from North Sea - COGITO_mtgs_120531 | ecosystem: Environmental > Aquatic > Marine > Epipelagic | place: Germany:Helgoland, sampling site Kabeltonne...
CCTTCAACTATCACAAAATCAAGATCTTTCTTAATCTCTAAAGCTTGTGCAATGGACATGTCTAACTCTCTATTAAAAATTGGCACTATCACGTTTTCTTCTTTTGTTAAGCGCTTAATTAAAGATAAAAAACCATCTACATCAAAAGTTTGATAAGAACCTTTTCTAGAAAGTAATCCTTTGTTTATAAGTATTTTATTATCTAAATGAAATCCATCCATAGGAATAACTTCACATTTATAATTCTTATTAATTAAATATTTTGAAAGTTGATTTGCAAATGTAGATTTACCAGAAGCTGGAGATCCAGTTATGGATATTAGAATTCTTTTTTTATTTTTAAGAAGTTTTTGTAGTTGATCAAAAATAAGATTAAAATTGTTTTCATTTTGATACATATTAAACCTTACTTGTAAAATAGAAAAAACAAAAGGCAAAGCCTTTTGTTTAAAAAATTAAGAGAAGAATCTGTCTTGAACTCTATCTTGTAATTTTGTTCCAGAGAAGTTTGCTCTTTGAACTAGTTCCCAGAAATATCTGTAAGTTGCTCTATCATGTAACTCACCATCATATTGTATTGGTCCCCATTCAGCGTCTTGTGCAGCAATTAAAATATTTTGTGCAGCTTCTAATTCTGTAAAGTCTGGTTTCATTGCATCAACAATTGCTTGAACTTGTGTTGGATAAATTGACCACATTCTTAAGAATCCGAACTCATTTCTTGCTTTTTCAGCATCTTTGTAAGTTTGGTATGGGTTTTTTAAATCAAGTGTAACATTGTGACAAGGAATAATATGGTTTTGTAAAGCAGCTTGAACAACTTTAGCTTTAGCAGCACCAATTAATCTGTGATCAAATTGACCAGGAGATCTCATATTTGAAGCTGGAATTGCACCTTGGTAACCTGAAACAAAGTCCATTAAACCAAAGTCAAGAACTTGTACCCATGGTAAAGTAGCAGTTTTCTCTACGTCCATTAAAGCACCATGAGTTTCAATTAAAACGTGAATTGGAATTTCTCTAGAGATACCAGCTTTTTTAGCTGCTTCTTGAATATATTCAACTTGAGTTTTAGCATCTTCATAAGAAGTTGATTTAGGAATAGTAATGTATGCTAATTTTTCACCAGCACCTGGTACTAAAATATCAATATCTTGTCTCCAATCTGGGTGATCAAAATCATGGATTCTAGTTCCTGCCATTGCATATTTATTAGCTTCAGAGTTTACAACTCTTACAATCATTTCTGCATGCTCAACTTCTTTACCAGTTTCAGCACCATCTTCACAATCACAAGTAATATCAAAAACAGGACCAAGTTTTTCTTGCATAGAAAAACCTTTTAAGATTAGCTTTTCGCTTCCAGCAAAGTGCTCACAAGATGGGATAATTGGTAAATTGTCTCCAGAACCAAATAGGGCTTCGTTAGGGTGTGTCATATTATTTCCTTTTGTTAAATTTAATTTTGTATTTTTTTGTTTTCTTTTTTAGAACTCTTTTTATTATTTAGCTGTTTTTCTTTTAGGAATTACAACTGTGTAATCTAAATCAAGTACTACATTTTTTAAGTACTTACCATCTTCACCTTTAGGATTAGATATCTCATCAGATTTTTGATTAGTAACAGCAACTGTTCTTAATCTTAATAATCCAATATCTTCTCTTTTATGGTCAATTGTTTCAATAACTTCAGTATATGCATAAATAGTATCACCAGCATAAGTAGGGTTAGCATGTGCTCCACTATTTATTGCATAAATCCATTGTGCATTTTGAAAACCATTAAATGATAATGCTCTTGCCATTGAAATAACAATACCACCATACATAAGTCTTTGACCCATAGGAGTACTTTTCATCATATGGTCATTGAAGTGCACTTTTGCATTGTTTTGGTATAACTTAGTTGCTAGTGTATGATCACTATTATCAACAGTAATACCTTCTGGATGATTTAATCTCTCACCAGCTTCATAATCTTCAAAGAAGTATTTCCCTCCAGTAGAATCAGTATCAACATATTTGATTTCTGGAAGATTAACAACATCTGAAATAGGTGTAGTTTTTGCAAAAGTTGGAACTTCATTTATACCAGAAGTTGTACCTTTGTCTTTTTTATGAACCATAACCCATCTTTTGAAATTTAATACTTCTTTATTTTCTTGGTTTACACCAATAGAGTGTACATAAACAACTCCACTTTTTCCATTTGAGTTTTCTTTTAATCCAATTACAGTAGAAGTCATAGATACAGTATCTCCTACATATGTAGGATTAGGAAATGAAATCTCTGCATAACCTAAGTTAGCAATTGCATTTAAAGATATATCTTGTACAGATTTACCAAATGTTAAATGAAACATTAATGTATCATCAACTGGTCTTTTTTCATAACCCATTTCTTTTGCAACTACATCAGATGAGTTAAGTGCAAATCTAGAACCAGTGAAAGCTATGTATAAAGATACATCACCTTCGCTGATTGTTCTAGGTAGTGGGTGTACTATTTTTTGACCAATTGAAAAATCTTCGAAAAAGTTTCCAACGTTAATTTTAGACAATATAATCTCCTTATTTATTAAATAGGTTTTGACCTAATGATTTATATGTTTCATATAATGTAATCATTTTCTTAGCCCATTTAATTCTAGAACCATCAACTAATCTATCATTATGATAAATTACTTCTTTACCTTCTTTTTTAGCTTTTTCATATTTAGCAATCATTACTTCATAATCTTCAACTTCTGTTTGCTTAGGAGTAAAGATATCATTGATATACTCAATTTGAATTGGATGAACTAATGATTTCCCATCGAAACCTAAGTTAAAGGCATCTTTAGTCGAATCTTCACAAGCAAACTCATCATGTATATCAAAGTGAGGACCATCAATAACTGTTTGACCATACGCTTTTGCAGCAAGTGCAATTTGCGATAGATAGTTAAACATTGCTTTTGAACCTTTTTTAATATCAATTTGAAGTCTATTTGCAAGCTTATTAGAACCTACAACAACAACTTCAACTTTTGGACTTGCTGAACAGATTTCTTGAATATTTAAAACTGATAATGGAGTTTCAATCATAATCATCAAAGATAAATTAGGATTAATTTCTTCAATTAATTTAACTGCTTCAAGTACTTGAGCACCAGTTTCAATTTTTGAGAATAATAAACCATCAATTTCAATTTCAGTAGCTAATTTTAAATCTTTTGCAATATCTTCGCTTCCTAAGTTGTTAATTCTTAAAATTCTTTCAGAATCACCAAACTTAGAACCACTTTCTTTATATACATCTTTAATTGTATCTCTAGCTACACTTCTTTGCTCTGAAAGAATTGCTTCTAAATCAAAAATAACTGAATCAGCTAATACTGATTTTGCTTTTTCAACATTATGTTTATTGTAAGAAGGAATAAATAGCATAGATCTTCTAGCTTTGTATTCTTTAATTTCTTGACCACTTTCTTTTGAATGATAAATATCATGAAGATTTTTAACCAATTGTTTTCTTAAAACTTTACCATTTTTAGTTCTTGGATAATCACTCATTCCAAAAATAGTCTTAGGTGCTTTATATTTAGCTAGATTTGCTTGTGAAAATGCTAAAACTTCTGCTTCTTGTTCTTCACTTAATTCTTCATGTCCAATTACAGCAATTGCAACAATTACTTTATCTTTTCCAATTTCTAAACCAAATGCAACACAATCTGCTACTAAATCATGAGTTTTTACAATTCTTTCAATTTCATGTGGTGATACTCTAAATCCAAATGTATTAATAATATCATCTTTTCTACCAATAAACCAGATATAACCATCTTCATCTTTTTTAGCGTAATCTCCTGTAAAGAAGTACCCGTTATGCTTAGCTTTTCTAGTTTCTTCTTCTAGTTGCCAGTATTCCAAGAATAAACCTGGATCGTCTTCATCAATACAAATCATACCTTCAGTTCCATCTTCAACTTCTTCAAGTGTATCTGGGTCTAATAATTTTACAGTATGTCCTGGTTGTACAAATCCTGCACTTCCTGGTCTAATTGGATTGTTTTTTGAATGTGAAATATAATAAGAGCACTCACTCATTCCAATTGCTTCGTAAATATCTTGCTTAAATCTATCTCTCCATAAACCAATCATTTCATCAGATAAATGTTCACCAGCAGACATACAATATCTCAAAGATGGACAATCTTCAGCTGAAAATTCTGTCTTTTGAATAATTTGTCTATAAATTGTAGGTACTCCAATAAAAATAGTACATTTATGTTTTTTAATTAATTCAATCCAAGTTCCAGCATCATTACCACCTTCATAAGCAATAACCGTATGACCATTAAATAATGGATCCATAAGTGCTGATCCTAGTACATAAGTCCAGTTAAACTTACCAGAATGCATAATTCTGTCATTTTCTTTAAAATCAAACCAGTACTCAGTAGCTGGAGTTCTTCCTACAAGTGATCTATGTGAATGAAGTACACCTTTTGGATAACCAGTAGTTCCTGATGTATATACTAAATAAGCAGGTTCACCTGATTTTGATTTATAATGATTTGGAGTTTTATCTGCTGTATTTAATATTTCAGAAAATGAATAAACATTCATCCCTTTTGGAATATTTAAACCTTCTGTAGAATCAATTCCTGCAACAATAATAGTTTTTAAATTATCATGGTTTTCTAAGTAAGGTAGTAAATTATCATACATAGATGCAGATAATACTATTGCACTTGCTTGTGAATCTTCTGCTAAATACTTCACTTCTGATCCTGATAAAAGTGTTGAAGTTGGTACTGCAATAATACCAGCTTTTATACTTCCAAAAAATGAAATAGGGTAAGCTAGTGAGTTTTTTAAACATACTAGTACTCTATCTCTTGGTTCTAATCCTAAACCTGTTAAGAAGTTACAAATTTGGTCAGATTTTTCTGCTAATTCTTTGTAAGAAATTTCATCAGTACCTAAATTATCATCTTCGATAATCATAGCAGTACTATCTTCTTTAGCTGTTCCTACATGTTTAGATGTACAAGCAACACCAATGTTTAAGTATTCTGGTACTTCAATTGTAATATTTGAACTCATTGTTATAACTCCTTATTAAATTTGACCGTAAGGCCAGTTTTCTTTAAATGTATGTATTGGCATTCTATTAAGAACTGATAATGCAAATATTTCATCTTCTTTTTCTAAACTTCTAAGTGCATAAGCTCTTAAAATATTTTGTAAAGATTTACCAAACATTGGTGGATCTAACATTTCACCTTTGTATCTAATTGCTCCACTTAATAAAGCATCGGCTTTAATAGCTTCTTTTAAAATTTCGACATCTTTAGCAATTTCTTTTGGACTTGGTGTAAATGCAACTTTACATACATTAATATGATTCGGAGTAATAACTTGTTTTCCAGTTAATCCCATTGCATATTCTCTTTGTGCATGAGCATATACATGTCTAGATGCTTCATCTCCATGTAAATCTAACCATCTTCTAATATCTTTCTTTTCAACACAGTGATCTGGTAATGAATGAGGTGTTAATAGAACTTCAACTCCACCAATAACACCTTTACCTTTAACTCTTGCTTCCATTGTTAAAATGTTAAAGAATGTTTCAAGTTCATCAATCCAACCTTGAGGTGTGATTTTATAAGCCATTGCTTTAGAAAAATCGTGGATACCAAATACAACGTGCTTAACAGTTGAATGTTCCATTAGTCTATCAGCAATTTGAAGAGATTTAGGATGTTCTATAATTGGTTGAATTGTTAAATTACTTCCAATTGAAACTAACCAAGAAGATAAATCTCTAATTTCAGCAGAACCATAAACTTCTCCAGCTTTTGCTAAAACAATAGAATCTACATATTTGTGGATTTGCTTTAACATTTTTAAGTCTTCTTCATACTCATCTGTTCTAAATGGATTTATTCTCACAGCTATTTGGAAGTTTCTTTCAGGGAACTTTGGAAGTTCTTGAATTAATAATTCTCTAGACATAGCTTTTTGTCTACAACCATCTTCTAAATCAAATAATACAGTATGTGCTTTTGTTTTGTAAGCATGTTTTTGTAATCTTAATTTAGCTTGTTCCATACTTTCATATGTTCCATCAAGTGGATTGAATTTAATTGGTGGGTAATAAATTTGAATACCAGGCCAGTATCCACCAAGAACGGGTGTTAAATCATCGTTTGCTGTTAATTTAGATAAATCTATTGCAGAAGTCATTTTTTATCTACCTTTCTTTTGTTATTTTGTGCTTTTTAATCACTGTTTGTAATTCTATTAGTATATAGAATAAAACTGATGTGAAAGTTATACATTATTTAAAATGAATTGTTTTTATGTAAAAAAAAATAGTGTTTTAACTTAAGCTTAGATTCATAAAACTTTAATGAAAGCCTTAACGTAGGGAAAGTTAACTTAAAGAAGTGGTGAAATCAAGTCAAAATGATATGAAAAACCATGAAAAATTAAGGATAATAAACAATATAAATTTGCAAATTTTCAAATTCTTTTGTAAATTTAAACATATTTGATAAATTTCGAAGAATTTGAATTTTTTTGAGCTACTTATAATTCATCTAAAAAATTGAGAGTTTTAAAATGATTTTCTAAAAATGGTTTTGATACTTTTTCAAAACTATCTTTATCTTCATATAGATTAATATAAAATTCAAAATCAATATCTCTATTCTTTAGAGCTTCAATTGAAAGTAAAGTATCATTAATACATCCTAATTTTGAAGGAGTTATTAAAATACATTCACTATTAAATTCTTTTATCAAATCAATAATAAATAAATCTTCTTCTAAAGGAACCATTAGTCCTCCAGCTCCTTCAATTATTAAAATATCACATAAAGAGGATAAATATTCTTTTTTCTCTTTTAAAAAAGATAAAGAAATTGTTGTATCTTCTTTTGCTACATAAGGAGCAGCAGGTAATTTAAATTGGTAAGGAACAACATCATTAATAGATGCACAGAAGAGTGGATTTAATTGTTTAGTTAGTTTTAGCATTAAAGAACCATCAAGTGGTTGATCAATAACACCAGTTTCACAAGGTTTAAAATATCCAACTTTAAAACCCTGTTTTGCAAAATATTTTAAAAATTTTTCGCTTGCATAGGTTTTCCCTACATCTGTATTTGTAGCACTTATAAAAATTGATTTATTTTTGTAGTAATTTATCTCTTTATTCATATAATTTCTTTTTTGGTATAATATTTTCTATATTAAAAATAAGAATGATATTTTATCATAAAAAAGGTTTTAAGTGAGTAATGAGATTGAAATAGAATTAGATGATGATTTAGATTTACAAGAGCCAAAAAAATATAAAGTTTTTTTATTAAACGACGATTATTCAACAATGGATTTCGTTATTGATGTATTAGTAAAAGTATTTAGAAAAAGTGTAGATGAATCAGCAGACATTATGTTAAATATACATAATAACGGAAGAGAAGTATGTGGTGTGTATACACATGAAATAGCAGCAACAAAAGTTAATCAAGTTAAAACATTAGCTAGAGAAAAAGGCTTTCCTTTAAAAGCTGTAATGGAAGAAGAATAAAATGATAAGTAAAGAATTAAGAAGTATTTTTTCACAAGCAGTTGCTTATGCAAAGAGTAGTAAACATGAATATCTAACAATAGAACACGTTTTTTTGATGTTACTACATGACGAATCTATAGAAAATTTATTTATAGATTTAGGAGTTGATTCAAATAAATTGTTTGAAGACACAAAAAAATATATAGATGAAAATACACCAAAGTTACCTGTAGATACTGAAGACGAACCATTAGAAACAATATCTTTAACTTCTATAATTGAACATATGGTAGCACATACTCAAACATCAGGAAGAGGAAATGCTACTGTTGAAGATATGTTTGTCTCAATTTTAAAAGATGAGAAGTCTTATGCTCTTTATCTTTTAAAAACTTTAGGTATTCAAAGAATTGATATCTTAGAAGAAATTTCTCATAAAGAAGATGAAAGAGTAGAAGAAGTTGAGGATAATAGTAATAAAGTATTAGATAAAAATGCGAGTGAATTAGTTTCTGTTGCAAAAAAAGGTGATATTGATCCTGTTATTGGAAGAGAAAAAGAGATTTCAAGAGTTATTGAAATACTAAGTAGAAGAAAGAAAAATAATCCAATTTTAGTAGGTGAACCTGGTGTTGGTAAAACAGCAATTGCAGAAGGTTTAGCTTTACAAATTGCAGAACAACAAGTACCTGAATTTTTACATGATGCAAAAGTATTTTCACTTGATATGGGTTCTATGATTGCTGGAACTAAATATAGAGGAGATTTTGAAAAAAAATTGAAATCTTTACTGCAAGAAGTTATAAAAGTTCCTAATGCGATTTTATTTATTGATGAAATTCACACAATTGTTGGAGCTGGAAGTGTTGGTGGCTCTGCTATGGATGCTTCGAATATATTAAAGCCAATGCTTTCAAATGGAAAACTAAGATGTATAGGTGCTACTACTTTTGCTGAGTACAGAAATGACTTTTCAAAAGATAAAGCACTTTCTAGAAGATTTGCTAAAGTAGATGTAGAAGAACCATCAATTGAAGATTCAATTTTGATTTTAGATGGTTTAAAATCAAAATATGAAGAGTTTCATGGTATTAAGTATTCAAAGGCTGCAATTAGAAGTGCAGTTGAACTTAGTAAAAAGTATATCACTGATAGATTTTTACCTGATTGTGCAATTGATGTTATTGATGAGGTTGGAGCTTCAAAGAAAATTTCTTTAGTTACAACTTTAAAAACAAAATCAAAAAAGAATATTACTGTTTCTCAAGAAGATATTGAAAATACAGTTTCAAAAATGGCTCATATTCCAGCTAAGTCTGCAACAAAATCTGATTTAAGTTTATTAAAATCATTAGAAAAAAATATGCAAAAAAGAGTTTATGGTCAAGATGATGCAATAACTACTATTGTTCAATCTATTAAACGAAATAAAGCAGGATTAGGCTTAGATAAAAAGCCAATTGGAAGCTTTTTATTTACAGGACCTACTGGTGTTGGTAAAACTGAAGTTGCAAAAGAATTATCTTTACAATTAGGTGTTCATTTTGAAAGATTTGATATGAGTGAATATATGGAAGCTCATACTATTTCAAGACTTATAGGAGCACCTGCTGGTTATGTTGGTTTTGAACAAGGTGGATTATTAACTGAAGCTATAAGAAAACATCCTCATACTGTTTTACTTCTTGATGAGATTGAGAAAGCACATCCTGATTTAATGTCTGTGTTATTACAGGTTATGGATAATGCGGAATTAACAGATAATTCAGGAAATAAAGCTGATTTCCAAAATGTGATACTTGTAATGACATCAAATCTAGGTGCAACAGAAGCAAGTGTTATGGGATTTGCAAAAGATGATAATCTAAATGAAAATAAAGCAATTTCAAAGTTCTTTGCGCCAGAATTTAGAAATAGACTTGATAGTATTGTTTCTTTTGAAAGTTTATCAATTGATGTTGTATCAAAAGTAGTTGCTAAATTTATAAGTGATTTAGAAGAGCAGTTGAGTGATAAGAATATTAAAATCAATATTACAACTAAAGCAAAAAAAGAGCTTGCTAGTATAGGTTATGACAAGTCTATGGGAGCTAGACCACTTAACAGAGTGATTTCAGATAAAATTAAAAATGTATTAACAGATGAAATTTTATTTGGTAAACTTAAAAAAGGTGGAATTGTTAATATTGACTTTAAAGATGAATTTATTTTTGAATATATTGTTTGATAGAAAATTAACTACTTTTTTAAGATAAATAAAGTAATATATTAAATTATTTTAAAAGGATTGAAAATTGAAATATTTATTAATATATTCTTCTCTGGTTGTTTTATTATTTACAGGATGTGGAGAAGACAAGAAAGTTGTAAATGAAGAGGTAAAAGTTGCTAATGATATAACTATTGTTAAAAAAGAAGAAGTAGTTTCAGAAGTAAATAAAGAAACAATAACAGTTAAAAAAGATAATGTAATTGCAGAAGCTACTAATGAAGCAAAGGCTTTAGTATCAAATACTGTAGAAAAAGTAAATATTGAAGTAGAAGATGAAACGCAATCTATTAATGCAAAAATATTGTTTGGAGCATGTGCAGTATGTCATGGTCAAAATGGTGAAAAAGCAGCATTAGGAAAATCACAAATTATTAAAGGTTGGGATAAAGAAAAAGTTATCGCTGCTTTAAATGGTTATAAAGATGGTTCTTACGGTGGTGTTATGAAAGGTGTTATGAAAAGTCAAGTTATAAATAAAACAGATGCAGAAATTGAAG
>Ga0115571_1003268_pt1 | contig 10335 bp, 9 predicted proteins | sample COGITO_mtgs_1205_FD_87293 | JGI IMG/M metagenome (GOLD analysis project Ga0115571, IMG submission 87293) | Pelagic marine microbial communities from North Sea - COGITO_mtgs_120531 | ecosystem: Environmental > Aquatic > Marine > Epipelagic | place: Germany:Helgoland, sampling site Kabeltonne...
AGTTAAAAAATTGTTATCTTGAGCACATCAAAGGAATAGGTAAGTCAAGATCATTTAAGTTGAAAGATCATAATACCGCGTCTGATGCAAAAAATTTAATTGGAAAAAGGATATTTATAAAGGCTGACATTGGCGATAAAATTACATATGTCAGTAGTCATGTTGTAGGTTATCAAGTAAAAAATTCTTCGAATGAATTAATCGGTGAGTTGAAAGATGTTATGTGGCTACCTAATAATGATGTTTATGTTATCCAAAATTATGAAAAAGAAATTTTAGTGCCAGTTATATCTGAATTTGTAAAACAAGTTAGGCACGATAAAAAGTTAATCATTATTGAACCAATTGAAGGTTTACTCGATTAATGGAAATAGCGGTAATTACTCCAATTCCAGATGTCTTCACTCCTTTTTTAGAGAGTACTATTATAAGAAAGAGCGTAGTGAAAAAATCTTTAAAACTATCTATTGTTGATTTGCGAGAATTTGGTAAAGGAACATATAGGCAAATTGATGATACGCCTTATGGTGGTGGTGGTGGAATGGTAATGATGGCTGAACCGCTTAAAAAATCAATAGTACATGCAATAGGCCTTATGGAAAATTCTAACGATCTTGAAATTATTTTTCCCTCTCCAACAGGGGAAATATGGAGTCAGAAATCGGCCAGCGAAATGATTGAAAAAAAGCGTTTAATCATTATTTGTGGTCATTATAAAGGTATAGATGAAAGGATAATCAAAAAATATGTTACTAAAGAAATATCAGTAGGGAATTACGTTTTATCAAATGGGGAAGTCCCTGCGATGGTAATTCTTGATAGTCTTTCAAGACTTATTCCTGGTACCTTAAATAATATTGACTCTGCACTTACTGATACCCATAGTTATGGATTGCTAGATCATCCTCATTACACTAAACCAAAGGAATTTGATAATATGATTGTTCCAGACATTTTACTTAGTGGAAATCATAAGAATATCAAGAAGTGGAGACAAATGAAAAGAGAAACCAGAACAGAACAAAGGAACCCTAAGTTATGGGGTGAGTTTTTAAAATTAGAAAAATCGGAGTATGAAAATGGATAAAATAAAAGAAGCAACAAAAGAATTTTTAAAGAATGATATTCCAGAATTTGGATCTGGCGACACCTTAGCTGTAGATGTCAGAGTTAGAGAAGGTTCTAAAGAGCGGATACAGAAGTATGAGGGTGTTGTTATAGCAAGGCATGGTGGAAGTAGTTTAGATGCATCATTCACATTAAGAAAAGTTACAAATGGTGTTGGAGTCGAAAGAATCTTTCCTCTGCATTCACCAATGATAGCATCTTTTAATGTCAAGAGAAGGGGTAAAGTTCGTAGAGCAAAGTTGAATTATTTAAAAAATGTGACTGGCTCAAAAGCAGCTAGGATTGAAGAAAAAAGATAAATAGTTTCAAGAAATAGTTAAAAGCCTCCAATAAATTGCAATTTAGAGGTTTTTAGCTCAATAAGAACTAAAATCAGATTTTATTTATATTTTTAATAAAATGAAAGAAAAATCTTATCAGAAAATACCTTCCATTAGCAAGATTTTGTCAAGCTTGGATAAAGGTACCTCCTCACTACATGAAAAATATTTAATATGCCTGATCAATGAAGAAATCGATAAAATAAGAGATAAAATAAGTGACGGGTACTCCTTTGAGTCAAAGAAGGAAATATTAAAAAACATAGTTTATGAAATTGAAAACAAAACATCCTATAGCTTAAAAAATATCATTAATGGAACTGGAATTGTCCTCCATACTGGTTTTGGAAGAGCTCCTTTTTCTGGAAAAACTTTTAGAGAAATCTCAAATAGGTTGGATGGCTATGTAAATTTAGAGTTCAATTTAGTAAGTGGTAAAAGAGGTGACCGGCAAGATCACCTAAGAAAACACATAAGCTCAATCTGTAATAGTGAATCAGCTATAGTTGTAAATAATAATGCTGGTGCCGTCATGCTTTCCATAAATGAAATTGCAAATAACGGAGAGGTGATAGTTTCGAGAGGACAATTAGTTGAGATTGGTGGCTCATTTAGAGTACCTGAGATTATTGAAAAAAGTGGTGCCCGTTTAAAGGAAGTAGGAACTACAAATAGAACACATTTAAAGGACTATAGTAATGCCATTACAAAAAAAACAAAATTATTGCTTTGGGTACATACAAGTAACTACATAGTAAAAGGGTTTACAAAATCAATTTCCTTAGCAGATTTAGTTAGACTAGGAAAAGAGCACTCAATACCTGTTATGGTCGATTGGGGAAGTGGGTCTTTTCTAAACATGAAATCTTTGGGAATAGCTGACGAAATTCCTGTTAGAGATATAATGAAAAATAAGCCAGATTTATTGACTTTTTCCGGTGATAAACTTATAGGGGGACCTCAGTCTGGGATTATAGTTGGTAGTAAAAAAATAATAAATAAAATTCAATTAAATACCTTATACAGAATTTTAAGATCTGATAAAATAGCTATAGCTTTTCTTGAAGAAGTTCTTAGGTCTTATAATGTAAATAACTTCTCTGATAAAAATATTTCTCTTAAGATGTTATCAACTAAAAGAAGTGTTCTTAAAAAAAGAGGACAAGAGATTTTATTTCTTATTGATAAGAAAAAAATACAGGAACTGAGAATAGATTTGGTGGAATCTTACGTTGAAGCTGGAAGTGGTTCATTGCCTGAAAATAAAATAGAAAGTGTGGCTTTGTCTTTTAATCCGAAACAACTTAATGTAGAAAAATTATCATTCCAGTTAAGGACAAGCAAACATGCGGTTGTGGGGTACATTTCAAAAAATCTATTTTTTATAGATTTAAAAGCGGTTCTTCAAAGCCAATTAAAAAAAATAGCAACTTCAATTAATCTTTTATAGTATGAATCAATTAGTCTTAGCCACTGCTGGCCATATTGATCATGGAAAAACTTCATTAGTATATGCTCTAACAGGCTGTCAAACAGATACAATGAAAGAAGAATCTGAAAGGGGAATAACCATTGATTTAGGTTATGCTCATCTCAATAACCTCATAACAATTATTGATGTCCCGGGTCATGAAAAGTTTATTAAAAATATGGTTGCAGGAGCAGCTAGTACTCACATTGCTTTGTTGGTAATAGCTGCAGATGATGGGATAATGCCACAAACTATTGAGCATTTAGACATATTAATTTCTCTTGGTGTAAGGGAAGGGTTCGTTGTTATCACAAAAACAGATCTTGTAAAAGATATTTTATGGTTAGAACTAGTAATCGAAGATGTAAGAGAAATGCTTCTTGGTAAAAAGTTTAATTTAATTTCTATTTTTGAAGTAGATAGTATTTCAGGCAGAGGTATTAATGAGTTTAAAAATCAGCTTTTAAAAATTAAATCGGAAAGGCCCATTGTTAATTCACCATTTAATTTTAGAATGAATATTGATAGAGTTTTTTCAAAAGATGGTTTTGGCACTATTGTCACAGGAACTGTCTTAAATGGGATGATTAGGGAAAGAGATGAAATTGAAATTCTACCTTCAAAAGAAACAGTGAGAATAAGAGCAATGCAATCTCATGGAAATAATACTGCTCAAGTAAATACTGGAGATAGAGCTGCAATAAATTTCAAAAGTAATAAAAAAACAGATATTAGAAGAGGTACTGTTATTGCTTCAAAAGGCCTTTTAAATCCGTTCTCAGTTATGGTTGTATCTCTGAAAGTAAATGAAAATAGTAAATGGGTAATAAAAAACAAACAGCGTTTAAAGTTTTATATTGGTACATCTGAAGTTTTAGGCAGGGTAACATTATGTGCTAATAATATTTTATACAAAGGGCAAAGAGAAAATGCTATTATAAAATTGGAGCAGACTATATCAGCGTCACTAGATGACAAATTTATTGTGAGGTCATATTCACCAATGGAAACAATTGCAGGAGGAGAAATTCTTAAAATTATAGAGGGGAACTCATTTCACAAACTAAAGAAAATTGGTAAGAATATCCCACGTAATTCAAAGGAAAGGTTCAAGTATTTTATTAATTCACGTTGGGGAAAACCTTTAACCATAGAAAAATGGAAAAAAATATTCTTGAATTCAGATGGATCTATTGAAACCTGGTTCGATGATTTAGGTTTGAAAAAGACAGAGAGCATGCTAGTTTATTCTGAAAAATCAAATACCAAATCTATTAACCAATTATTGCTTATGTTAAATAATCATTACAAAAAAAACCCCTACAAGCAGTTTATCAATGATGAAATTATATTAGTTTCTCTTAATTGGTCTCAGGAATGGCTATTACATATCAAACATCAAATGATATCTAAAAATTTAATACAATTTGGTAAAGGAGGTATTTCAAAAACAGACTATCAATTAGATATATCAAAAAAAGATATTCTAGATATTGAGAAAATTGAAAAAATAATTCTAGAAGCTGGTGTTAATCAGTTAAAATTATTTTTAGTTAGTGAATTGTTAAAGGTAAATCAAGATCGGCTACAAGAATTAATTCATATACTTATTCAAAAAAAAATAATAAAAAGAATTAACAATGATTATTTTATGCACGCGAAAATTTTTGATGATTTGATTTTATCAAAACTAAGATTATACTTTACCCAAAATAATATATTATCTGTTGGTGACTTCAAAAGTTTCACAGGGTTATCTAGGAAACTAGCAATTCCTTTATTAGAGTTCCTTGATTTTAATAATTATACTAAAAGAATAAATGATCAAAGAGTAATTGGCGAAGAATTAGATGTCTGATAAAAAAGTCGCTAATACTCCAGTAATGAAGCAGTTTCTTGAAATAAAAGAGAAGTACAAAGATTCTATTCTATTATTTAGAATGGGAGATTTTTATGAAACTTTTTTAAACGATGCCATAATCACTTCTAAAATTCTGGGTATTGTACTTACAAAGCGATCTAATGGTAAGGCTTCAAATGTAGATTTAGCAGGTTTTCCATATCACTCACTAGATAATTATTTACCAAAATTAGTAAAAGCAGGACATCGAGTTGCTATTTGTGAACAAGTCGAAGATCCAAAAAAAGTAAAAGGTATTGTTAAAAGAGAGGTGGTCGAAGTAGTAACACCTGGAACTCTTTTAAGTGATAGAACATTAAATCATAAGTCAAATCGTTATATTGGTTCACTACAAATAATTAAAAATAATGTAGGCTATGCTTTCCTTGATTCGGCAACTGGTGACTTTAATATTGGTGAGTGCCGCTATAGTGACTTTAAAACAATCATATTGAAATATTTACCTCATGAAATAATTATATCTGATGATATTACTTATTCCAATTCAAGTTGGTATGTTGAGTTTAAACCATTTATTTCACCAATAAATAGATTCATGTTTGATTATAATACATCAAAAAGAGAGCTACTTGAGCATTTTGAAGTTAAATCTTTAAAAGGTTTTGGTTGTGAACATCTCTATTTAGGTATTTCTGCAGCAGGTGCTTTAATGCAACATATGAAGAATAATTTAATATCTAATCTTCAGCATGTCTCAAAAATATCTCCTATTCTAAAAGATGATATCATGGGCTTAGACACCTTTACGGTAAAAAATTTAGAAATATTTAACTCACTATCTACACAAGGTCAACAAGGGACATTAATTGATTCTATAGATTGTACTTTAACTGCCGGTGGAGGAAGATTATTGAGGAACTGGCTTATAAACCCAATAATAAAATTGGACAGGATCAATGCCCGACTATCTAGTACAGAAGCTTTTTTTAAAAATAAAAAAACTTTGAGTATTATTAGAAAAAATTTAACTAGTGTGTCAGACTCACAACGCATCATTGGTAAAATAAGCAATTCAAAGGTTTCACCACGCGAAATGATAACACTATCGCATACATTAGAAAAAATTAATGAAATAAAAAAACATTTAATTGGTCAGAAAAATAAAATTCTTAAAGAAATAGGGATTTCTATTTTAAATAATTCCCATATTTTTAAAAAAATTTCCTTAACAGTTAGTAATCTACCGCCAAATAATATATCAGATGGCGGATCAATTATTCCTGGGTACAGCTCCGAATTAGATGATCTTCGACATCTAATGAATAATGGCAAAAAGTGGATAAAAAACTATCAAGAAACAATGAGAGCTGAACTGGGAATTACAAAGCTAAAAATTAGTTTCAATAGAGTATTTGGTTATTATATTGAGGTTTCAAAAGCTCAACGTGATAAAATCCCGGAAAAGTTAATTAGAAAGCAAACGCTAGTTAATTCTGAGAGATATATTACTGCAGAGCTGAAAGAATATGAACAAAAAGTAATAAGTGCTGAAGAAAAAATTTATAATTTAGAAACTAATATTTTCAAGGACTTATGTGATTATATCCTGCTTAATAATAAAGATATTCAAGTCAATGCTAAAATAATTAATCGAATTGATGTTTTTAGCTCATTCTCAATACATGCCATAGAAAATAATTATACTAAACCAGTAATTACGGATAAAACAGTTTTAAAAATAAAAAAAGGAAGGCATCCAGTCGTAGAAAAACTTCTTCCAGTGACAGAAAAGTTTATAGCAAATGATCTAACTATTGACTCATCTATAAATCAAATTCAACTATTAACTGGTCCGAATATGGCAGGTAAGTCTACGTATTTACGTCAAACTGGTTTAATAGCTCTACTTGCACATATAGGTAGTTATGTACCTGCTGAGAAAGCTTTAATTGGAGTAATCGACCGTCTTTTTACTAGAGTGGGCGCTAGTGATAATCTAGCTGGTGGAGAAAGTACTTTTCTAGTAGAGATGAATGAAGCTGCAAATATCTTAAATAATGCAACTAATCATAGTTTAATACTCCTAGATGAAATTGGTAGAGGAACAGCTACTTATGATGGTTTATCAATTGCTTGGTCAATTACTGAATATTTACACGAAAAAGAAGAAGTGAGAGCACGAACTATTTTTGCTACTCATTACCATGAATTAACAATTTTAGATAAGAGTCTAAAAAGGTTAGAAAATCATTATGTTGTTGTAAAAGAGCATGATGATAATATTATATTTATGCGTTCAATTTCTAAAGGAACAGGTGATAAAAGTTATGGTATCCAGGTTGCTAAAATGGCAGGTCTACCAAAAGTTGTAATAGAGAGAGCAAAAGAGGTTTTAGCTTCTCATTTATTAGAAAAGAGAAAATCAAATAAAAAAATTCCTAAATTAGATTTTAACCAAATTAACTTTTTTAGGGAAAAAGATAGTGCTCTAATAAAAAAAATAAAGAATATTGATATAAATGATATCACACCAATCGAGGCATTATTGATATTAAAAGATTTAAAAAATGAATTTGATAATTAGTCTATTTCTCATAACTATGTGTCACACGTATGGAAAAAATTATAATGTTAATTATGGATGGGAAATTTTTGAATATACACAGTCTGCTAGGACTGCTTCTCTAGGAGGTGCTGTAACAGCGGATAATAATAGTGGTTCTTCATCTATGAGAAATCCAGTTTTTTCGAAAATAAATAAAAAACATATATCAATTACTCATCAAGATAGGTTTTTAGGAATGCTTAATACCGACTTTATCTCACTTGATATTAAAAATAATAAAAGAAATATAAATTTGAATCTAATTTATGAGAGTATTGGAGACATCCCCGATACTCGAAATGTTCTTTTAGACTGGGGATATGACGGCCAATTTGGTACAAATGATCTAGGTGAAGGTAATGGAATTCTTGATGAAGGAGAGAGGCTGGATATAGAAAAAATAAATTTTTTCACGCAAAGCAGGATAGGAATATATGGTGCTTCTACAAAAGAGATATTTAGTCTTCCAGTGGGGTTTGGTTTGAAGATAATCTCAACTTCATTAAACGACGAAAATTCCCTTGGCCTTGGTTTTGATATTGGAACTTTAAGAAAAACCAACAAAACAACCTATGCTTTAATTTTAGAGAACTTTCCTAGTTCTGGTGTTATTTGGAATAATGGTTCAATCGAAAGAACTTTTCCATCATTAAAAATAGGCTTGAATCAAATTTTACATATTAAAAATATTCAAGCAAAATTACTTTTTTCAAATAAAATTAGTTTATCCGAAAGGCATTTGGATTCTCAATTTCGTAGAAATAACCTCTCGATGGATTTTTCGTTTGGTTCCGAAATTATACTTAGAGAAAAATTATTTTTGAGGGTTGGGAGAAATTATGTAAACAACTTTACAGGAGGACTAGGAGTCTCTTTTAATGAATTTAATATAGATTATGCATTTTTGAACTCTTCATATAATTATGATTTAGGTAGTCATCATATTATTTCTTTTAGTATATCTTATAAATGGATTAGTGACAAGCTCTCTGGTATTTAATTTTATCTTATTGCTGAATGCAATAGGTATTAAAGTCTTGAATAATTAATTTTCCAGCACATTCTAGAAAGGATAACATGATTAAAAGCATGACAGGATTTGGTCGAGGCGAATTTATAGATTCCTCTAATAAGATAACAACTGAGATTCGTTCAGTCAATTCAAGGTTTCTCGAAATAAAATTTCGAGGGCATACTATTGATTTAGAAACTGAAAGAAGAATAAGAATTATGCTTGAAAAAATATTAAACAGAGGGAATATTTCTGTTCAAATTGAAGTCCAAAATTTAATTGAGAGTAATAGTGTAACGTTTGATAAAGAGCGGTTTGAGTTAGTCCAAAATATTCTAAAAGAGATACATGTCTCATATGGACAAAAGATAAATTTAAGTGATATAATCTCATCTCAAGATTTATTGAAGTCCGACTATCCAAAACAGATGAATAATGAAAATATTATATCATCAGTCTCTGAAGCATTACTTCAACTCGATGAGATGCGAATTCACGAGGGATTAAATATTCACTCTGATTTGACTAAAAGAGTTAATGCTTTAAAATTAAGTATTAGTAATGCTGAAAAAATATCTAGTGAATATTTTTCTGAAAAACAAAAAAGTCTTAGTATAAAAATTTTAGATTTATTAGGAAATGAGAAAATAGATGAATCTAGACTTATTCAAGAAGTTGCTTATTTAGCCGATAAATCAGATATTACAGAGGAAATCATTAGGTGCCAAAGCCATTTTGAACAACTGGATATTTACATAGGGAAAAACGAACCCTCAGGGAAAAGAATTAACTTTTTGATTCAAGAAATCAGCCGGGAAGTAAATACTATTGGTTCAAAAAGTCCTCAAACAGAAGTAACAAAAAATGTTGTTGAAATGAAAAACGAACTTGAAAAAATCAGAGAACAAGTCCAAAATGTGTTATAATGAGAAATATAATTATAATATCAGCTCCATCAGGAACAGGTAAAACAACCCTCTGTAAAGCTATACAAGAAAAGATTGTAGATATTCAATGGTCAGTCTCGTTTACTACTAGAAAAAAAAGAGCTATTGAAATCGATGGCATCGATTACAAATTTATTTCGGAAAATTTTTTTAAAAAATTAATCGCGGAAAATAAATTTTCTGAATGGGAGAAAGTGCACGGTAATTATTACGGAACTTCAAAAACCTCTTTAAATAATGCTATAGAAGAAAATAAGATTCTTTTATTAGAGCTCGATGTTAAAGGAGCAATGGAGTTGAAACAAAGTTACCCTGAAAATTCATACTCAATTTTTATTATTCCGCCAAGTATTGATCATTTACGCGCTAGATTAAAGAAAAGAGGTACTGATTCTGATGAAAGAATTGAGGTCAGATTACAGAGATTTGAAGAGGAAATGAATTTAAAAGAGAACTTTGATCAAATAATGATTAATGAAGATTTAGAAAGTGCTAAATTGCAACTTACAAATATCATTAATAAATTAAAAGAAGGAGATTAAAATGGGTTTGAAAACCATACCATTTCGCGAAATAGAGAATAAAGCAAAGAATATGTATGAAGCTGTAGCTGCTATGTCTGGGCAAGCAAGAGTCGAACTTCAAGAAAGAATTGTAAGTAGAACTATATTAGAACATCAAGAAGAAGAGTTAGATGTTTTTGATGATTATGAAGAAAAAAAACCAGAAGAATATGAAGAAATGGAAAAAGTTACTACAATAGCTGTTGATAAATTTCTTGATGGTGATGTTAAATGGAAAAAGATACAGCTAGAGCGATAAAAAACAATACTTTATTAGAAAAATATTTAGGTCAATCAAAGTTGTTGTTTGGTTCCGAACTATATTACAATAGGATCAAAAATAAAAATAGATTTGATCTAATTTTAGTCTCTGAATATTCCAACTTTAGCTCAATAGAAGAAAAACCTATCGATTGGAAATATGAAAA
>Ga0115571_1003270_pt1 | contig 10333 bp, 7 predicted proteins | sample COGITO_mtgs_1205_FD_87293 | JGI IMG/M metagenome (GOLD analysis project Ga0115571, IMG submission 87293) | Pelagic marine microbial communities from North Sea - COGITO_mtgs_120531 | ecosystem: Environmental > Aquatic > Marine > Epipelagic | place: Germany:Helgoland, sampling site Kabeltonne...
ACGCATAATCATACGCCACAACTGTCAGACAGTCAGAGGCCCGACCAGGAACTCCCATCCCCGGCCGGGCCAACCAACCAACTAACTACCGACTAGCTCAGGGAGCGCAAAGGTCGGAACAAGCCTGACGCTCGCCGAGGCAACCGGCGTCGATCTGAAGCTCAATCAGTTCGATACCCCGGTTGCAAAGACCCAGCCACTCCTCTTGGAAGATTTGCAGGTCGTTGGTGCCGTTCAGCGCCGAGTCACGGACGATGCCGAGATCCAGCGTTCCACCATCCAACATCACAACTGCGCCAGGCGCACCCATGATGACATCAACGGTTCCGGTCGGAACGGCCGGTGCCTGAATCGCTCCACCGAGCTTGGCGGGGTCGGTGTAGAACACCGGCTCGATGTTGCGCTTGCGAAGCTCGGCAGCCAGATCGGCTTCGGTCATCGACATGATTGCGAACGGGTCAAGACCCAGTCCGCAAGCCATCGCAACGTCGAGCTTGAGGTGATCAAGCTCACCGCGCTCAATGAACGCCTGAATGGTGGCGTTCGACGCCATGAAGTGTGCCGAACGGTACGAAGCCGCAGCCTGCTCGATTGCGTACAACACGCCAGGCGTGCCAGCAAGACCGGTGACAGGCATGTCGGTTGCGTTGCCCTGGAGGTAAGCGAGAATCCATGCTTCCTTGACAGCAGTGTATGCCTGTGCAAGATCGCGTTGGAACTCGGCAACCAGGCCGGGATCGACACGGTACTGAAGGTTGTCCACCTTGAGGCACTGCGAGAACGCCTCGACGTAGCACTCGTCCTCCGGCGGGCAGGTCAGTTCAACACACGGCTTCAGGTTGTCGTCGGAAAGCTCACCGTCGGTACCGCCGGTGCTGTTGCCGCCGATCGGCATGGTCGAGATTGAACCCGGTCCCATTCCGGTCGGGCAAGCGCCAGCGCCAGGCCCGTAAGTGATGTGGCCGATGCCTTCAAGCGCAGCAATGATGTTCGCCTTGCTGTAAGGACGGAACCGAAGCCCACCCTTCGACGCGCCAACGGTCGGCAGTGCCGAAGCGAGCGGTGCGTCCAGCGGAGCGCCAAGCGTGATCTGCTCGTAGTTCGTCTCAAGCTGGGTGCAGATAGCACCAGAAGCGACGAGAGCGGTTGCTTCGCGGCCAGCAGCGTCAAGGATCGAGCCGTTACGACTGGCGTCGGAACCCATCATCTTGCCGTCTTCGAAGCCCTTGTTGAGCGAAGCGAGACGAACATAGTCGTCCTTCACGCCAGCGGGGACATGAGTCATGCCCTGACGCTTCTTGGCGATTGAAGTCGCAAGCTCCATCGGGTCTTCGTACTTGGTTCCCTCGGGATCGACAGAGAAACCAGTTGCCTGGAAACTCGCAGCGTTCTCGTTGGCTCGCGGGGCGAGCGCTGCGGGACGTGCGGTTGCGAGTGCAGCCGCGTTAGGGGTTACTTCTTCATTCACGGTTGCATCGCTTTCTGTCTCAATGGTCGCGTCGTCGTCGGTGACGGCGAGTTCTTCGGTGCTCTCTTCAACTTCAACGGCAAGCTCGGTTGCCTCTTCGGCAAGCTCTGTCGCCTCGTCAGCGGGTGCCGACTCTTCAGCCAACTCTTCGACGGCCTCTTCGGCGTCGTCAGCAGCTAGAGGCTCTGAACGGAACTTGTCAAGTGCTGCCTCAACTCGGTCCTTTGCCGCCGCAGCGATCTCGGAACGACTAGCGAGTTCGTTGTCGATGGTGACGTTGATGTCACCAAGCGCTTCGATCTCGATGAGGTCGGCATCGGAAAGTTGCTCTGCTGCGGCGATTTCCTCGGCGCGCTCGGCAAGCTTTGCTTTGATTTCCTGCAATTCAGCATCAGAAAATGTGCTGAGGTCTTCTGGCAGATTCATGGGGTCCACGGTGGCCTCCTTGGGGCTTATCGGACGTTTTAAGTTTTGCGTCCGGCTACGCCGGGCTTCACGGTGCGACTACGTCGAACTTGAACATCATTATTACCCATACGCATACCTCAAACGGGGATGCCAGCAATGATCCCGATATTTATTGCAAACGGGCGAAACTGGAGCGGCCTGCTGGTAGCGGCGGGTGGGCTTCGCGTTTGTGGGCAACAAACACAGAGGGGTATCCGTCTATAGCCCGCTGCTCAACAACGAAGTAGTCGCCGTCTGGGTCGGAGACTAGAACCAGCGGAATACCTTTGGGGGTTACTGCGTCAATGACTCCCGGCTGTATTCGGATGACTTTAGGCATCGCTCCACCTCCGCAATTACTTTATCTGTCTTCAATTTGCAACACGCATACCCATGTGTGCTACACTTATCTTGTAAAGCCAACCAACCAGAAAAATCACCATGACCACAAACTTCGAAATTACTGAAAAAACTTTGGAGGCGTTCGATTACGAAATCGACCTCGCAAAGAAAAAGCTTGCCAAACTCAACAAGCGCCTCGCAAAGCTCGATGCCCCCCTCGCGACCATGACCGTCGGAGAAACCCGTCGGGTCGAAGACAGCGAAACCGGCCTCGGGTACAACCTGACTGCCCTCACCGTCTCAGGCGTCATCGCAAAACACAACGGATGGACGCCACTAGCGTCGCTCGACTGGACCGTCCCATCACCCACGGGCGAAGCCTGGGCCACACGTTTCCCGGCCGCACGCGGCAAAGACGGCGAAAACGGCGTCGAAATTCCTGCCCGGTTCCTCACCGACAAAACCTGCACCGCATGTGGCACGAAGCGTGCCCGCAACGTCACAAGCCTTTGGGTGTCCGACGAAGGCGAATTCGTCACGCTCGGTTCAAACTGTGTTCTGGACTTCATTGGTGTTGACCCGACGACCGCTCTTTGGCTCGCAGGCAACGCCGACCCGTCGGACGAAGACGAGTTCTTCGGCGGCGACCGGCCTGCACCTGTCGAACCTACCGTCGAAATTTTCCTTGCTGCTGCCGACATCATCACCGAAGAGTTCGGTTTTATTCCAACGTCGGAAGCCGGAGCGACTCGCGACCTGACCGAAACTTTCATCGGTGGCCGTTGGACTCGGACGGAAACAGAAATGTTCTCGGACCTCGACATGCCGACAATGGCCGATGGTGCCGAAATAGCCGCCTGGGTTATGGCAAACATGACTTCCGGTTCCGACTTCGAAGTCAGCGCCCGCAAAGCAATCGAAGCCGGTCTGGTTCACGCTCGCACCGCAGGAATCCTCGCTTTCCTCCCGACAGCAAAACGTCGGGCAGAGGCAAAGGCCGTAGAGGCCGAAGCCGTCAAAGCCGCTGAGGTTCCCAGCTTCCACATTGGCGAAATCAAGGCCCGTCTCAGGAACCTTCCGGTCACGATCACCGCAGAGATCACGGTCGAAACCCACTTCGGAACTTCGAAGCGTGTCAACGGCGTCGTTGCTTCCGGCGAGTTCGCCGGGGCGAAAGTTTCAACGTTCGGTTCCGGCAAGGATCTGTTCGGCCTGACCGTTGGCGGCAACGTCGAATGGACCGGCACCGTCAAGGCTCACAAGGACGACAATTTCGGCGTTGTGACTGAGATGGCACGGGTCGCCCTAATCGAACTGGACGAGAACGGCAACCCGCTGCCCGAGTTCGTTCGCTGGTGCAACGATTGCAGCAACGCTGTGGACACGGCGTCGCTTGACCCTGCTAAGACGTTTTGCGACGCCTGTTTGACGGCGGCTGCCCTGCGGTCTGCCGGGCTGCCCGGCGAATACTCTGTTTGGCGAGGTGGCGGCTGATACCGAATTTGGCGGCGGTCTTCGACAGGTTTTTGCTGGCGCGCCAGTAATCGAGGATTTCTTTGTCTCGTTCCGCTTTCATGGTGGCCTCGGTTCGCGTGAGTCGAACGTCGGTCAGCCTCATGTCTGCTGACCAAGCTTTGAGTGAATCGTAAGCAGACGTATCATCAAGCATCGAACGCATGTTACTGCGGTCCGGTGCGGGCCGCTGAAACTTTAGGAAAGAGCGAGCCGCTTCGCCTTAGCGCGAGCCAACTGACGGCGAGCAGCATCAAGCTCCATCATCGACTCCGACCGCACCTTCGGACGCTGCTCCGTTGACGCTGCAAGCTCCTGAGCTTTCGTTCTAGCCGACTCAACAATCTGCGGACGCAACTGGTCACGCAAACGACTGAACTCGACACGAAGCCCTGCGACCTCTTCAAACAAACCATCAACGACAGCAGTCTTAGAAATCTGTGCAGAAGCAACCAACGCCAACACTTCGCCATCAGAAATGTAAGCAGCATTCCTGCCCGGCTCAACAAAGTCTTCAACGTTCGAAGCCGAAGCAACCAGCGCCTTAAACCCTGAATTGTTCACTGCCAGCAACGCACACATCTCGCGCGGGAAACGCTTGCCGTTATGAACCAGATTCCGCCAGTCAGGCGAAGCGTCAGATCCTCTCACGATACGGGCATCGCCCTCGTCGGCAGTGTGGCGCATCGCCCCAGCAACCCAGATACCGAACTGGTCTTCACCGACAACAAGGTCAGCAACAGCGCAACCAGTGTGAGCGTAGAAGGACTGAGCGTCAGAAGCGGCAAGCTTCAGATCAGGGTGAACCGTATCGACAATCAGTTGACCAGTCTTGATGGTGGTTCCCTCAGCGGAAAGAACCGTGCCCGTAAGGAACCCGGCATAGTTCGTTGACGACCGAGGAACCTCAACGCAACGCTGACCGAACCCGATGTGGCAAGCCCCAAACAGAGCAACATGGCCCTTCACCCGGCCGTCAGAACTAACGGTCATGGACGAAGGCCCATCAAACTTGGGGTCGTCCATCCATTCTGCGGGCGGGTTCACCGGATACACCCCGGCACCAGCAGACGCAACCAGCGCACCAGTGTCAGACAGCGGAGTATGGAACACGATTCTTGTCGGGAATCCACCGGACGCGGCCAGAGCGCTTTCGTCTACTGACTCCCCGCCGGCTTCTCTGCCAGCAGTCGCACGCTCGTACGATGGTGAATCACCGGAAAGCCAAACCTCGCACTCAGCCAAAGCAGGGAACGAAGTCAACGTCGCGCCCATCAACCGGCCTTTAGCTACACGCTGTCCGCCGCTATCTCCAAGAAGCTGATCCAACGGGTCTGCTGATTCGTCAACTTCCCATTCGACCTTGTCAATGTCGGCCGACACTCCGCGCATCATTTTGTTCTGAAGCAAACGGTGAGCTTCGCGACCGTTCTCCGAACCCAAGTCGATGACGCCGGTTGCCCAAACTTCTTGACCACGCCGTTCCAGCGAGTCGATACGGCCGACAAGAACTGCGCCGTCGTGGCCTGACCCGCCGACAGGGTTCTCGGTCATCGACATGATAGGCAACGGCAATTCACGCCAGGTGAGAGCGTCTTGAGCCAGGAAACGTCCGTCTCCGGTTTCGACGCCCTCTACTGCAATCAGTCCTTCCCATGCCGCAGTCTCAGACGAAACCGGAACTTCTGCAAGTGTGATGGTGCTCATCTCTGCAACCTCTTCTGCTGGTTGTTCCACTGGTTGTTCTGCTGGCACAACCGTCGCGTCTGCCGTCATCGGAAGATGACCACCAGCGACACCGACCAGAAGCGGACTACTCACCGCAAACGACTCACCGATCTGCGCTTTCACTTCACCAACAGGAGTGGTGCCGAAAAGCAAAGCCCACGGGTAATCGTCAAATTTGATTTCCGCAGCGGTCAACGCCTCTTTGACCTTTTCGACGTAACGGATCGTGTCGCGTGTCGGTTGCATCCGCACCCCACGACGTACCGGGTTCGTCGCCACAATGTACTCCGCTGCCTCAAGCTCACCCGTCGGAGTTTCGATCCCTGCCAACGTCTCAGCAATAAAACTGGGGTGAGGCATTTTGGTCGTAGACCCCTTCACACCCTCAATGGTGAGAAGAGCGATATACGGAACACCGTCAACAAAGTACGGCAGACCCTCACCAGCAAGGGTGACGCTCTCAGGGTCTGCAAGCTGCAAACCAATCAGAAACTCGTCAGTCACCCCAACAGACGGGTCAGCAGTAAATCCAAGAATCTCGCTCATCCTACAAATCTATTCTTTCTCGCTAGATTATTCGCGCATACTCAAACGGCCGACGTATCGCCGCTGGCAGCAAGACAGGTTTACTCTTTCGGCGGGAACTCAGATTCGTTTTGAATCCAGTCCTCTGCTTCTTCTTTCGTGCAACCAACCCAGCAGGGTTCTTCAAGCAACGCCATGTAAATTTTCTTCGGCACCCACTCGCCTGGTTCTTTCCAAATCTCACACAACGTCGCGTCCGGCCACTGCCAGCGCGCAACAGTCGTTGGCGGCTCCCCAGCCTCTTTCCTAAAAAACCAGCCAGTCCATTCAGCCATCAGACAACCTCTCCGTCTATTTCAAATACTTCCACCGCTCCAGTCGGCACCGGCAAATCTTGGGAAAGAGCAGCCATCTCGTTCTCAAGCTTCGTCCACTCAGGCGAACCGTTGGGCAGAACACGCTGCTGCTCATAAATTTTGTGCATCGTGTCTTTCACGGCCTGACTGTTTTCCGTATGGAACTGGATCTCATAGCGCAGCCCGTCGGATCGCGTCACCTGGGCGTTGATGCCCTTGTACGACTTGCCCAACTCGGGAGGCCAAGTGTTCTTCACGTTGATGGTGGCCCCTTCATCACGCAACGTATCCACAATGCTTTGCGCTCTCTCTCCGAAATCTTCGTCTTGGAAATGAATCGTGTACCGAACCGCGTCCTTGATTTCTTGCGACGCAGCGATAATGTCGCCCTGCAACTTTTCTGGTTTTTCTTCAAGTTCTCGCATAATTTTCTCTGCGATCTTGTCTTCCGCCTTCAACCGATATTCGTAGCCGTACAGTTCGCCGTCTGGCGGCGGGTCGTACGAAGCCGGGTTGACGTCACCTGCAAGCTCTGCGAGATGAGCCGATATTTCTGGTTCGGCCTGTTCCGCTTTCTCCCGCAAATCTTTCGCCAAAACTTTGGCTTTCGGATCAACAATAAGATTTCCGTTTTCGTCCCATGTCGGCACGACAATATGCTCGACATCGTCCCACGGGTTCGTACCTTCGCCGCCTGGAGAGGCATCTTCGTCAACCGGAGACGCAGCATCACTAACATCAGATTCCGTTGTTCCGACTGGGCCGTAACCTTTCGGAGCGAATCTGCCATTCTCATCGCGCCACGGGTTCGCGAACGCAACAACGCCGCCAATGGTGAGTGACGCATCGTCGTCAGTCTCTGACGGCGCGTCAGGTGCCCCTTCAGCCTGCTTCGCCTTACGACGCCATTCTCCCGGCCCCTTAAAGTGACGGTCATCTTCACCGGCAGCAGCGACCAGCGGTCCCGTAGCCGCATCATTTGACAGAGAAGGATCAACGTACGGGGGCCAATAGCCGTTGCCGTCAGCAAAGTTGTAGGCACCGCCAACGGCCCGAGTCGCAGCACCGATCGTATGGACCTCTTCGACAGTGTTAACCACAGTGACCGGATCTATGTCGATTCGATTCAAGTCATCATCGTGAAACACGCCAAGATAATGATTCTGACGTTCCAATATCGGACGGAACCGTTCTTTCGCCTGATCCATCGCTGCGTCGAAGTCTGCCCGTGAGGAATTCTCTGGAATAAACACCGTAGAAATTCCTTCATCTTTAACCGTCAACGCATACTTGTCTGCGCCATCTGGAAGGAACTCGCCGGTTCTCGCGTCGATGGTGGAACCGCCCCACGACTCCTGAGCCTCATCGAACGCTTGCGATTTGATTGAATCCCAGTTCTCATCAAGCCCATCTATCGGAGCAGAATTCGCAGCAAAGTCATCTAGCTGCGCTTGGCCTAACCCGGCAAGCCGTTGGAACTCTGCCGCAGACACCGGGCGACTATCGCCTCGCTGCTCATCTGCCGTTATCTCATCAAACCCCTGCTTGTTCCCGACATCTGGAACAAGATTGCCCGACGGAGAGAACATCGAACCTTTCGGAGCGAACCGGCCTTGTTCGTCACGCCACGGATTCGCAAGTTCTTCGATGGTGAGCGTCGCGTCGTCGTCAGTCTCTGGCTCTTCGCCAGCATCCTCCAAGAAGTCTTCCTCGGTCACATCGACGCCACCACGCAAAACCCTCACATCGTGATCAGGCCCAATCTCAATAAGCCTTCCGTCGGAAGCGGAAACAGAAGGAGAACCAACAGCAACTAAAGTTTTATCCCCCATCCAATAATCGCCCGTATACTTTGGTACGGGTGCCATTTCCCAATCGTGCCAGTCTAATTTGTCAGCTAAATGGCCGGTGCCGCTGCTTGGGTCAACCGACCCATGACTCGCCACGAACTCCGTGAAATGCAGAGAAAAATCTTTGCGGCTAACCTCCACCGGGACGGAAACGTAGTCAAGCCAACTTCCATCCCCGACACGATAGCTGCGCGCCTTCCGCCGATATTTTCGGTCTTCTGAATCGTAATGCAACATCGACATTGCTTGCATTGCCCCAAAGCGCGCCTTGCTCATTTCCCGCGCTTGTGAAGCCCCTGGCCCGAAGTGATCATCAAGCTCCATGACAGCGGGACTCCGTAAACGATCAGTCTGGATGAGGCCGCCCCTCGATGACCCTTCCTGGCCGTGGTCACCGCAATTCACATAAATAGTGTTGCCGTCGATAGAAAAAAGGGCATCTTCGTTAGCCCCCATTTCCACCATTTCGGAAGCGGTTATGGCAACAATATCTGGAACACCGCTCTTAATCGGCGCACGATCCATAGTGTCGCAAACAGAATTCAACACGTCTTCCGCAACGGGAACCGTCAACAGGCCCGGTACACCCGCAGCATCGTCGGCCGTAGCGTCGAAAATGCTGACCACATCGCCCGCAGCGTTTTCCATCGAAATTTTGTGCGGTTCGACCTTCGTGTATCGGTAACCCTTGTGAGCAAACTGGCCCTTCTCATCGCGCCAAGTGTTCGCGAACTCTTCGAAGTCAAACGATGCGGCGGGAACATTCAGCTTCGTTTTGCGGCCGTCGTCCAACCATTTATCGAAAACAATAGGAACACTGTTTTCGTAAAGTTCCTCGGCCCGCTCCACAGCCAGATCGCACGCCGCAGACCAGGACGGCCAATGGCCGAGTTCCAGCCGACAGCCGTTTTCAAACAGGCATCCGATTCGGATATGACCTGGCGACTCGTCAACGTAAGCACCGAGAACGGTCGCGACCACAGGCTCGTTTGGAAGATCGTCAACGTCGATTGACAACGCTACGGACGGCACGAAACCAACGCCACGCAACGCAAGCCGATCAGGACGTGCCGGTATCAACTTGAACGTCGTCATAGCAGCGATTGTAACGCATCAAGAAACGTGTAACGCATGATACGTCTCAGCTTGCACGAATCGCAGCGAGCAGTTCAGCCTTACGCATCCCGTACCGGCCAACAATGTTCCTCGCACGCGAAATAATGTGCAACTGGGCCATCGTCGCTGCGTCCAACGCAACATCGGCAGCAAGGGCTTGCTGAAGTTGCGGTTTGTTCATCCGGCTACGGCCCGAGATTTCTCTTTTCACCGCTTGGGCGTAAAGCTCTTTCTTCGTGATCGCTTTTTTGCCGTTCGGCTCAAACGAAGGAACGATGGTGCATCTGCACTGGATACGTTCCTGGATCGGTAAACGCGGGTCGCCGGGGTACGACGCTGCGAAACCGCCCACAAGAAAGTCTGTTCGCAAATCGACTTTCTTGCCTTCCAGGTCGGTGTGTGTGGGTTCTCGGACACGCTCGTCTCTGGCGGTGATCCAAGTTTTTGATTTGACGCCAGCTTCCAAGTAGCCGAGGTAGGCACCGTTGTTCGACGCTGCGATCAGTTCGGTGCGGGCAGTCAAATATGCTTGACGTGGCGAGAGTGGAGAATCAGTGGGGAGTGCTGCGACTGCGGCGTCAACGGACAGTCCGTCTCGCAAACTTTTTTGCAACCATTTCGTTGTCGATTTGCGGATCGACGGTTCGAACGCTCTGACGTGTTCAATGATGTCGGAAACAGTCCGTTCAACGACGGCGTCACGGATATCGAATCCGATTTCGACGTTGACGCCTACCAGGGCATCGTAAAAGGCGTCTCCAAGGCCGTCTGCGAGTATTTCGTCAACGATGGCGGACCATGACATAGGGGACGACGCAGAGGCCGTTAGAGGGGAACTGAGCGGTGTGTGCGTAGCGGCGAGTTCGATTGCCATTGTGTTCGCGAACGTTGCGTACGCTTCTGTCCACAGGCGGGCCATTCTGTTAGCGAGAACAGGATCGACGTACGGGTCGTCGTGGGTGTCGGTCACTTCGCCGCCCAACGAAAGC
>Ga0115571_1003272_pt1 | contig 10332 bp, 5 predicted proteins | sample COGITO_mtgs_1205_FD_87293 | JGI IMG/M metagenome (GOLD analysis project Ga0115571, IMG submission 87293) | Pelagic marine microbial communities from North Sea - COGITO_mtgs_120531 | ecosystem: Environmental > Aquatic > Marine > Epipelagic | place: Germany:Helgoland, sampling site Kabeltonne...
GCGGAGGATGGAGTGAGCATAGATGCTCAAATTGCCAAAGGAAAAGCTAACGCAGAATTTCGTAATTTACTGCTTCCTGATGAGAATATTTTCATCGATGACGGGGTGAGTGCCAAGGTGCCATTGTGGTCAAGACCTGCTGCTAAGCAGATGAAGGCGTTCATCCTCAAGCAGAAAATTAAGCACATTTTTGCTTACAGAATGGACCGATTGTTTCGCAGCACCATCGATTGCCTTGCCACAGTGGAAGAATTAGATGAATTCGGAGTAGGAATTCAGTTTTGTGAATCGGGAGGACAGCCTTTGGATTTGTCTTCAGCAGTTGGCAGAATGCTCATCACAATCTTGGCTGCCTTTGGTGAAATGGAGAGGAATCTCATCAGCGAGCGAACCCGTATGGCTCTGCAACATCTCAAAGATACAGGAAAGCGATTCACCTACGATAAATACGGATGGGACATCGATGAGGACAACAACTTCATCGAGAATGAAAAAGAACAGTATTGGATTGAATACATCAAGGTGAGATATCATGAAGATGACATCTCAATCTCTCAAATCGCAAGAGAACTCAACACCTGTGGCGTTCCTACCAAACGAGGTGGGACGTGGTCTCATAAGCAAGTCTCAAGAATCCTGAGAAGATGACTTAATTGCAGACATGATTTCATTTCCAATGGCTTGGGCTAGAATCGGAGGAACTGCATTCCCAACCTGGCGGAACTGACTAGACATAGATCCTAAGAATTCAAATGAGTCAGGGAATGATTGGAATCTAGCTGCCTCACGAACAGTAATTGTTCGATCCTCAGCAGGATGAATAAACATGTAACCGTCCTTTGCTAGATGAGCTACAACCGTAGGGGCAGGTCTGTCCCATCGTATTCTTCTCATCTTATCCTTGAACCCTTTCGTAGGATACATCAACCAGCGTTTACCATCTTTGTTTTTTACATGGTGCCTGCCGTCTCTTTTCCATGCACTTAGGCCTTGTTTCTTGAATGCTGAAACTAAGTGTGATTTCCACATATCGGGATAAATATCGCCATAGATTTGGCGAGGGGTTGAGTCGTGAATTTTCATTTTCCCTTTGGAATACGCTGGGGATCCACTCTTGATGAAGGGGAATAGTATCTTGTCTCTGTCATTCACATTTCGCGTCCAATGGCTCGTCTTTTTGGCACCCTTACTCTTGACATTGGTTCCATCTTGCCTTACACATTCCCAGTTACGCATTCTCTTCCTGAACTTCGCACCTCTACTCGAATGTTCAACTTCCTTTGCAGTCACCTTACCATCTTTAGTTGGCGTGATATTCCAGAGGTCTTTAATCGCATCAAGAGTTGTCAGAGGTTTACCATTATGAGTTGCTTGTGGAAATTTGCAACACTTCACGCTTTTCTTGGAGCCTAAGAAAATAATCCTTTTACGGTCTTGTGGAACTCCAAAATCAGCGGCGGATAGAATGCGTTCTTCAACGATATATCCCCTGAATTTCTTCTTGATTACATCAACTATAGGATCATTCTCGATTTGATATGAACTCATACCTGAAACATTTTCCATAACAAAATAGTCGGGTTTGAATTCCCTGACGTATTTTACAAATTCAAGGAATAGTTTGTTTCTTGGGTCATCGATGAAAGCATGTCTTGCATCCTTACTGTCTCCATACTCTCCTTTCTTGATTAAATCCATTATTTTGGATCTACCAATCAAAGAAAATCCAGGGCAAGGCGGGCCGCCAGCAATTAGGGATATGTTTTCACCTTCGGAAAGGCTACCCCTTTCGAGAAGTTTTTTTCTCAGTTTCTTGGGGCTGAACTTAGTTATGTCTTCGATTTCAGTATGATTACCAATGTTGTGCCGATACGTTTCACCAGCATCAGAATCCATCTCTACCGCTGCTATAATGTCAAAGCCAGCATCCTTTAGACCTAAACTTAAGCCCCCTGGACCTGCAAATAGGTCGATGGCCTTGTATCTCATGAAAGGTTCCAATTACTGACCAGGTATTAGTGTGATGGTAATTTCCAGATTAAGCGCCGGATATTCTAAACAAACTTGGGGAAAAAGAATGCAGAAGACATTCTGTAGCTGGAATATTATTATACTTCCAAGTATTGAGGTTATTATGCCTGAAGCTGATGATGAAGTAGAGGATATTTTTTCGGCAGAAGAAGGAGAAGATAACCCGCCTAATGCTGGACTAGCAAGAACATTGTCCAAGGCATTAAACTACACTTTCTTCAGAGCGATAGCTGACCTAATCGACAATTCAATCGCCGCTGATGCAAATAACATCTGGCTTCACATTGAGCCGAAGGACGGGGAATCCGACTCATCAAGACCGTTTGTTGCTGTTGTTGATGACGGCCACGGCATGTCACTAGAGCGATTGAAAGAGGCTATGGTATATGGAGCGCCAACAAGTGATTCACCGAACAATTTGGGTAATTTTGGCTTAGGAATGAAGACTGCATCTACTAGCCAAAGTTTCATTTTGGCTGTATCAACTAGGGAAAATGAAGATCAAGAATACAGTCGCAGAGCATGGGATATTCCTTGGATGGAAACCAATGGGTGGCAATTAAGAGTTCCAAACGCCGAGATATTTCCTGAAAATATTATGTCAAATATAGAAGATACATCTGGTACGGCAGTTTTACTGTATGATTTGTCAAGGATGAAATCAAACATCAACGAACTAATTCCTCAAAATCAGGTTCAATCACTGCAACCAAAGATTACTGAATGTGGTGAGTATATAGGAATGGTATTCCATCGGTTCATTTCAGGTAACACATTATCAAAGGAATATGCGGGGCGGCAAATCAATATATTCATGAATGGGCAACGTATTTCTCCTTGGGATCCATTTATGTCCGACCATGAAAACCATGTGGAATTTGAAATTGAAGATACTGCTGCACGAAGATTAGTCCACTGCCATCCGAATACTGGTAGAGGAAGTGTTGAAGAACCAATCAAGTTAATTTTACACGGAAATGAGATGAATATAAGATTGCATTTGTTACCCAAATTGTCGCCAGGTACCAATTCCGATATGCCTCCTCTAGATCCATTACACGCTCAAGGAGCGGGGAGAATGGGTCGAGGTTGGAATGGTGGACAGGGAGTTTATGTCTACAGAATAGATAGGATGATTGAATTCGGAGGTTGGTTCCGATTATTGAAAAATGAACCACATTATTCGCTAGCCAGAATCTCTATCGATTTTGGAAGAGACTGGGATGATAGTCTTGAACTAACAGCAACCAAGGATCGAATAATTATTCCAGATACTCCACCCACCTTTAGGAATGATTTCAAGGCTATTTTTGGAAAACTAAGAGGCGCTTCCAATTCAAGGGTAAGAGGGCCTTGGCCAAATTGGCCGCCTGAAGATGCAGAAGGTGAAGATGATGACAGTGGTGAAGATGATGACAGTGGTGAAGATGAGGATACTCCTGCACCGCCTTCTACACCTGCCCCTACGCCTAATCCGCCGCCAAGGCCAAGGAGAAGGTTAGACAATAATACTCTTGAACGATTATTAGAAGCCTGCCAAACAGAAGAAGAAAGGAACATGATTGGCCTAATTTGGATGCGTGCTACTCGCCAGGGGTGAAGTCATGTCACTAGGTGTGGATTTAGTAGTTGAAGCCGCAGTACAGTTTTTCAGAAACCCCGGTGTTCCACAAGGAAATCGTGATTTTAGTATTGATACTGCTATTAGGTTTTACGAGAATGAATATCCAAATATTAGGGACTCAATAGAAGAAATTGGGCACAGGTTTACCTTAGAAACTACATTTCCTCCAGAAGTAACTGAAGAGGAGATAGAAGAAATTACTCACGTTGATGATAATATCGATGGAAGTTGGTATGAGGATATTGAAGATTTTGCGAAATGGGATCAAGTTTGCAATAACTGGAGCAATGGTCATCAAAGTGGCCGTTTGCCAATTAATGCCGTTAGTAACATTGACCGATATACAAACAGTATATTGAGTCATTCCAATGATCCAGCAGGTGAAAATTATCTATGGAAAGGTCTAGTTGTTGGTAATGTCCAAAGTGGTAAAACTGCTACTTACACGGGACTTGTTGCTAAAGCTATTGATGTAGGTTATCGAATAATAGTGATAATGTCAGGTCGGATGAACTCGTTAAGATATCAAACAGATGAAAGAATCACTCAGCAAGTTATCGGCGATGAAAATGAGTTTTCAATCGAGTTTGACGACAATATTATACAACTAACAAAACCATCAACTCATGGTGACTTTGGACAGCCTGACTCCAGAGAAAGAGTTCTTCCTGCAAACTTATCAGCAATGATGCTAGGGGGTGGAAGAAGTATGATCGCTGTTATGAAAAAACATCCGTCTCCACTTGAAAGGTTCAGACACTATATCGATGAAATTGCAGAAATTGATCCCGCAGTTAGAAATCTACCTTTTTTGTTAGTTGATGATGAAATGGATGAAGCTGGACCAAATACTGGAGGAGAAGAGGTAGGTGATGAACACTATGATCCTGATGAAGATTCAGACGGTGAGGAGATTGAGGAAGAAGATGAATATTATCTACCAAGTACAACCAATAGAATGATCACTCGCTTACTAAAAGAAGAGTGCTTTAACAAGCGCATGTATATCGGATTTACCGCAACTCCGTACGCAGTATTAGCACATCGCCGCCGACAAGTGGATTCGGAAGAATATATCGAGTATGGTCCTGATATTTTTCCTGACAATTATTTACTAGTTCTTCCAGATCCTGATGATTATTGTGGTGGAGATTTGTTCACAGGTCGTGCAGAAGTTATTGTTAGAGACAAGGAGTTTGATGAACAAGGCATACTTCAAACTGGACCCTTATTGTTAGCATTGCCTGCTTATGAGGGAGTTAATGGTCTCGTTGAGAACATCCCTTCCAGAGAAGCATGCGTCGAATGTCAGAACCAAAGGGATGACCAAGGCCGATTAACTCATGGCCCGTCAATACGGCAGAAAAGCCATTGCGCTAGACACGCTCCCGGAGAACATTTGCCTCTATTTCGCAATGGCATATGCAATTGTAGCTGTCACGAAGAAGATGAAGTTCATAGGATCGCACCTCCATACAGTGATATTGTTCCAACTACCGAAGGAGGTCAAGATGAAATTGATTCGTTCGGTTATGTCGAAGTCACTCCTTCTTTACAGCAAGCGATAGATGATTTCATCTTAGCTGGTGCGGCAAGAATTGAGAGAGGCGATGGTCACAAACCTTGTACAATGATGATCAACGTCAGCCACCGATGGGTCGTGCATCAAGATGCGAGAAATAAGGTTCTTGCTCATGTCCAAAGTTTACAACAAAGCCTCAACACTGCTGGCATGAGTATGCCATTTATTGCGCGATTAGAAGAAAGATGGAATCAAGCGTTCAGACAAACTGTGATTGCATTCAATGGAGATTCTTTAGACGACGATGGTAATCCAATTGATGTAATGTTAGAAGGGGGAGGGCGAGATACTGAAAATCCTAATCGCATTTTGGCCACTAATTCTAATTCTGAAGATAGTCGGCCAAGGCGTTCTACCGAATTTACAGATATACGGCCCTTTATCATCCAATTTGTGAATGAAATCAGCATAGAAGAGAATCACCGAATCCTAAATTCTCATTCAGGAGATGTTGTAGATTACAGCAGAGAGCCCAGTCTGAAAGCGATTATACATGGTGGTTGGAATCTTGGTCGTGGGCTTACTTTCAAAGGTCTAGTCACATCATTTATGTTAAGAGGGCATGGAGATATGTCTGGTTTAATGCAAATGCAAAGGTGGTGCGGATACAGGGGAGTCAATGATTCAGGTGAAAGAATACTTGATTTAGTTAAGATATATCTAACTGAGGATGATTTATCCATCTTCAATCGACTTCTCGCCATTGAAAAGAAAAATCGATACATGCTGGGTGTATATCTTAGAGAAAATCGATCTCCGGGGGAATATAGGGCACTACTTGAAGAAGATCCCGACAAACCTCTGATGAGTGCTGCTAAGAGAGGAGCAATTGATAACATGGGCGGAATTTTATCTGGACAGTCAAAACTTCAAATCAAGTTCGATTTCAATTTAGAAGAAGATCAAGTGATTCAAGACAATATCTTTACGCTGTCTAATTTCGTTGACCAAATCAGTGAGTTTGAAACTGCAACAGGGCTGAATGGTCATGTTTACGCAGACGTGCCAACCGATCGTATAAATTTCTTGATTAGAGAATGGTTTTTCAGTAATGAGCGGTTTAAAGGTGATGTACAGCAGTGGATTAGTAGATTAGATGATCACAATCAATCCCCCACGAATAATGATCATCCACAACTAACGCATTGGACAGTATTTCTAGCTTCACGAAATCCAGGAGGTGGGGTCGTGAATGTTGTTGGGGGACATGCAGGAGATTTTGATTCTCTTCAACCAATTAGTTTGGAAAATGGCATGGAGATTTATCCATATCCATTCCCTCTTGATCGCAATACAACGGACAAGGTGAAAAACCCATTCTCCAACGTTGCAGAACAATACCAACAACTAGATTGTAACTTATTCCACGGTGGCGGACCACGCCCAGAAACTCACGGACTTTTGATAATTTCACCAATAATAAATCCATTCAATAGAAATATTCCAGGGGGGGTATACGATGAAAATAATCCTCATGCAGGAAATGGCAGTGGGCAACACGAACCCGGGTATTGGCCTTCATTACTGTCACTAGGATTGTGGTTCCCTACAACATCCGTATTAAACACGCATATAGTACAACACAGAGGTTATTAGATGACTGAAATTATTTATGATGAGTACGCAATTGAAGGATATTTTGAGCACAGTAGGTCAAGCGACGGGAACTACTCTGTTGCAGGCAACACTGACAATCACTTTGTCCAACATAGATTGAGCGATGAGCACAGATTATTTTTCTCATCTATTGTTGAAGGTGAAGAGGAATCAGATATTTTCTGGGAATCTCGTGGGATTAGATGCTACATCTCACCAAATCACATCCTTGATGAAAGGCGATTTGTTGTTGAATGCTGCGAGCCTGCGTATTTTTCAATGATGAATCGATTGATATCAAATATCATCCAGCAGGATATTATCGGCGCAGAAAATATCATTTCAATTTTTAAAGCTGAAAGATTGTTCTGGTCTGGGATTACTAACAATATGACTCATGAGAAGGCTGCAGGCCTATTTGGTGAACTATATTTGATGTGGAGATGGTTTCCAAATGAGATAATTGGTATCATACAAAATCAATGGTGGACAGGTCCCAATGGTTCAGACAAGGATTTCAATTTCGACAATCTGCAAATCGAAGTTAAAACCACTATGGCTAACACAACACCAATTCAACATATTGTATCAAATTTAAATCAGTTACAGAACGATTCAGTTCCGTTACTTCTTTTCAGCCTAGTAGCACGTCCAGATTCGGGAGGATCTCAAAGTTTATCCAATTTAGTAGAGGAAATTTTCAGAGTTTTGGAGACTGAATCTGAAGAACTCAATGATTCATTTTCAGAATTGTTAAGTAATGCCGACTACATTGTTGGACATCCGAGCATGGAGCAATATAAGTATAGTTTACCACAGGGAGATGGTACATTTTTCATAGTCGATGAAGGCTTCCCAAGATTGACTAATGATGATGACTCTAGTGATAATCGAATCCATATTGAAACATATAAAATTACGTTAGATGGCATTGATCATCTTATAATCGACCTAAACGCTCCAACCACCATTATTTCCCTCGAAGAGACTGTTTCATAGATCTAGTTCTAAGGTGAAAACTTGATCTAATAGATCTCTTAGCAAAGACATGGATCTTCCCGAATTTGTGATTATGAAAAGTCACCTCCATAATTTCCTGAGTGGATTGAAATCTAAAGTCAAGAATGATAATGATAAGAACACTAATATTTCCATAATTGAAGACCTCACTACAGAATCATTAAATCTCGGAATGGAAGAAAATGGTACTTATTCGGTACCTAGTAAAGAGATTATTGACGATTTATGGACTAGGATCGAGGCCCTAGTAAATAATTTATCTAATACATATAAAGTGATAAAAAATTATGCCGAAAAGGAAAATTTCGCTCCGGGATTTTGGTTGTTCGCGGGCGAATGGCCCATTGATCATGGATATTCGGAACACCATGTTTCTCTGTTACAGAGCAAACAAAATCCAAATGGAAGGCACACATATAATGCTAAACCGCAACAACTGAAATGGAAATTAGAACAAGTTGTTCAACCAGGATCAATTACTTACTATATTGCCATAGTTCCTGTGAATCAAATTGATGCAGTGGCCTCTGTACCCGATATCAAACCGGGCATCAAAACCAAAAAAGCATCTGTTAGAGTTTTAAACAGGGAGTTAGGGAAGAATCAGTGCCAACGTTCGATAATTTCTCAAAGAATTTTGAAGATTGGTAAATTCTTAGATGACGAGAAAAACGGGGTTGCGAATGCTCCATTGATTTTTGCAACTGAAAATGAAAATGTGACATTCGAGAAAAATAGTGATGGGAATTATTCCACCGTATCCATAGATTTTGATTTCTTAGTACAAGATCAAAAAGATGAACAATTATTATGTGATCACCAAGGATTAACTGATAAACGACCTTTGCAAATAATAGATGGTCAACATCGAATAAGAGGTGCGATGAGAAGTTCCAGAGGCAAGGAACTCCTAATTCCAATCATATTATTCCCTCCAGAAATCAAATCCAAAGGTGCTGCTAAATTCTTTGCAGAAATAAATACGCTTTCGGAGCCGCTGAATGTGTTGCATGAAATCCACATGAGGCATAAATTCCAATTATCATCAACTAAACCAGACAAAGATTATGAAAAGTACGATGGCACAAGTAGTACTTATCGAGCCAGAGCCAATACTTTAGCTTACGAGGCTGCCGCCTACTGTAATTTGTATTCAGAATCTTTACAAAACTTGATTCAGATACTGAGTGAGAATAAAGAAAACAACCATATTGTGGCTGCAGACATGTGGGTGAAGAACTCATTTTCATGGTTTATGCCTAAAGGTCCATATGGAGTTGGAAGTAATACTTATTCTGAAGATAAAGAAGTTTGGTTTGAAGAAATTTGCAACTTTTTCGATGCGTTCATGATGGTATGTAATAACAGGTTCAAGGATAAGGAAAACAAATCAATCAACAAATGGCTAACTCATGACAAACTGCGTGCTAACGACAGAGGGGGTAACCGACCTTACATACAATATCGAACTACATTTAGAGCACTTATGCATCAATTATCATTTGTAACCAACAGAATTAGATCATCCGGTTATACTGAAAAAGTCATATCTACTGAAAGATTTGTCCAAGCCCTACGTACATTAGGAAACATTGATTGGACTGATAATAGGATAAAATCGAGATTTATTCCTGCAGGTGGAGGAGAATATGCTTGGAAGTGTCTTCGGGCTTGGTTTAGAGACGCCTTGAGTCGTGGAGAAAAAGAAGCTTATGATTCTGAAGAAGTAATGAGTGAAGAGATCCCATCTGTACAAGGCAAAGGCATACTATCAATGCCAAAGAAAGGAGATATATGGTTTGAAGATGAAAACCATACTCTGCCAACTAAAGACAAGCCAGTAAGAATCCTTTCACGAAGACCATTTAATGCGTATGAAATTGCAGAAGGACATTTAGCTGATGAAGAAGGTGAGAGGCTGAATGAGTCTGCAAAACTAAGGCCTTCATCATCTGCAAATAGTGAGACAAGAATTGCGGTATTTACAGTAAGTTATGGAGATGGTTGGACTGAAAATGGAAATAAAACCAAATTAACGGTTACTTGGGGTAATGCTGTTAGAAAAGAGGTATCTTCGGTAATTGAGTTGAAATAGGCCTAGGACACACCGTGCCGACTGCCTACCCTCTTTGGCAAAGGGGGGCCCTCTGCCAAACACAGGTAATCTTCAATGAACATTTGTTGAGAAAGTTCAATTGATCTCCTGAGGTTTCCATTCCGATTAGAATCGTTGCTCAGTCGTACATGATGCTGTGCTCAATATTCGGTCCCCACAGTTCTGTGCCGCTGTTTGCATCATACGCATCGAAGTAGAGCGTATCACCGACGAGTATCGCCATGTATGCTCCGGGGGAACTGCTGCCAGTGCCGCTGTTAATATCAGCCACCCGCCAAGTTGAGGCGTTTGAGGTATCATGAGCCCACAGTTCGTGGCCGCTGCTTCCATCATTCGCACTGAAGTAGAGCGTATCACCGACGA
>Ga0115571_1003278_pt1 | contig 10317 bp, 7 predicted proteins | sample COGITO_mtgs_1205_FD_87293 | JGI IMG/M metagenome (GOLD analysis project Ga0115571, IMG submission 87293) | Pelagic marine microbial communities from North Sea - COGITO_mtgs_120531 | ecosystem: Environmental > Aquatic > Marine > Epipelagic | place: Germany:Helgoland, sampling site Kabeltonne...
CCGCCCAAATGGCATCCCGTAAAGCGGACCACACAGAAATACCATGCATTAAAGGCGGTTCGCCTACCGCCTTGGAATGATATATGGTGGCCTCATGGTTTTTACTATTTTTTAGTAAAGCCACATTAAACTGTTTAGGAGTGTCACCGACAGCAGGTATTTTGTAACTCGCGCCCCCATTCGTTTGCAATCGACCATCTTGGCCCCACACTAATTCCTCAGTGGTTAGCCATCCCATGCCCTGAATAAAGCCCCCCTCTATTTGACCCACATCAATCGCTGGATTAATACTTTCACCCACATCATGTAAAATATCAACTCTAGCCACCGTGTAAGTGCCAGTGAAGGTGTCCACTTCTACCTCACTCACAGAAGCTCCACAGGAAAAATAAAAGAACGGATTGCCCTTAGCCTTTTGGCGGTCATAGTGGATTTTTGGGGTACGATAATAACCTGTAGCAGACATGGAAATGCGAGCCATGTAAGCCTCCTGTGCAAGTTCTGCAAAGGCAAGACTGTGGCTTGGCCATGATACTAGGCCATCATTAAAGATAATCGCCTCAGCTTCGGCTTGGTAAGTCGCCACTAAGTGATCTATTAAGCGCTGCTTAATCGTAAGGACCGCATTACGGGCGGCTTGACCATTCAAGTCAGTGCCACTTGATGCGGCTGTAGGTGATGTATTAGGCACCTTATCTGTGCGTGTTGAAGTCACCTCAATAGACTCCAGTGGCAGACCCAACTCAGCAGCAACAACCTGAGCAATTTTAGTATACAAACCCTGCCCCATTTCTGTGCCACCATGACTCACTTGGACTGTGCCGTCGGTATAAATATGCACCAGTGCTCCTGCTTGATTGAGGAACATTGCGGTAAAAGAAATACCAAATTTTACCGGTGTTAGAGCCAAGCCTTTAAGGTATCGCCCCCCATGTTTTAAGGCATTTTTATTGAAGCTGCGAATGGCTTGTCGCCGAGCCCAATACTCACTGGATTCCACCAGCTCATCGATAATGCGCTCTAGATCTACACCCTTTACGATCTGATGGTAGGGCGTGAGGTTGCGTTCGTGTTGACCGTATAAGTTAGTTTGTCTTATTAATAAAGGGTCTTTGCCCAGAGCGCGGGCCACATCATCCATCATCTGTTCAGCTAACATCATACCTTGGGGGCCACCAAAGCCTCTAAAAGCGGTGTTTGAAACTGTATTTTGAAACCACCGATGGCCCGTAATTGTCGCTGCCGGAAGATAGTACGCATTATCTGTATGGAACATAGCACGATCAACTATAGCATCTGACAGATCTGCACTAGAACCACACAATCCATTGAGTTCAGCACCGACCGCTGTAATTCGTCCGGCGTCATCAAAACCCACCTGAGCTTGGTTTACAAAGGGATGGCGTTTACCTGTCAGGGCCATGTCATCACTGCGTGCCAAGCGCAGTTTTACAGCCTTTTGGTTGCGCACAGCTAACAGTGCAGCCAGACATGCCCATTGTGCAGCTTGAGTTTCTTTGCCACCAAAACCACCGCCCATGCGTCTTGTGTCTACCACCACTTTGTGCATGGCTAAGGCCAATACTTCAGCCACCAGCTTTTGCACTTCACTGGGATGTTGACTAGAACTGTGTACCAAAACGCCACCGTTATCTTGGGGTATAGCGAGGCAAACCTGGCCCTCAAGGTAATAGTGTTCTTGCCCACCAACTTGCTGATCAATAGAGAGACGACGCATCGATTTCTGCAGGGCCACCGCACTATCACCTTTAACTAAGCTGTGACTTGGGCGCACTTTTTTATTATTCATTTGAGCTTGTTCTAAGCTTAACAGTGGTGGTGTTGAGTCAATGACTGCGTGCCCTAACAAAGCGGCTTTGCGGGCTGCATCACGACTAATAGCCGCCACCGCAAATAGAGGCTGTCCGAAGTAATTAATTTGTCCTTCTACCAGCAAAGGGTCACCACCAAATACAGGGCCAATGTCTATATGACCCGGTACATCTTTGGCAGTAATGACATCGACCACGCCTAATGCACTGGCGACGCTGCTCAAGTTTTGACTTTTTAGCAAGCCACAGGCCACATTCGCCATACCCACGTAGGCATGCAGGCAGCCTACTGGTGTAGGAATATCATCAATGTACAGCGCCTTACCCGTGAGGTGTAACTTTGCACTTTCGTGGGGCGATGGTTTACCTATGGTCGTAGTGGTGGTGTTTAAATTTTGAGCAGCATCACCATTCGTAGGTCCTACAAACGCGGAGTTTTGCGGCGATAATTTAGGTAATTTTCTCATGCTATGGCCGCCCGTAAAAATCCTGTAACAATATTGGAGGTCACCTGATGACGATAAGCGGCGCTCGCTCTCATGTCATCAATGGGTTGATAATCCTGTGCCAACCACACAGGTACTTGAGCAATAAGCTGGGGTGTGAGGGGTTGCCCTAATAATTGACTTTGCGACATATTAGCCATTTTAGGAGTCGCCGCCATACCACCACAGGCAATATTAATCTGAACGATGGTATCGTGATCTAAGGTTAAGCTCATGGCCACGCACGTGGCAGAGATATCATCTTCTGTGCGTTTACTCACTTTCTCTATCCACACTCGCTGGCCATTTGATGGAAGGGGTAAGATTACACTATGAATAAATTCGCCCGTGGCTAAGGCGGTTTGCTTATAACCCAAATTAAACCCTTTTAAAGCTATGGTGCGCTGCTTTAAACCTTGCTGTAAAACTAGTTCAGCATCCATCACCAGTAGCAATGGGGGAATATCAGCAATCGGCGAACTGTTGGCGATATTACCCACCAAGGTGGCACGATTGCGCACTTGCCGTGAAGCAAAACTAGCTAACAGGTCACTCATTTGGGGTAACTTAGTTTGACAGAAAAACTCCACCTCACTCAGACTTACACCAGCGCCAATATGAAGTTTTTTATCTCGCTCGTCTATCCCTTGCAATTCCTCTACGCCAGTAACGTCAATAAGGCACTTAAAAGACTGAAGACCCTGAGTAATGTCTAAGGCTAAGTCCGTCGAACCAGCCACTAACTTGGCGTTAGGTGCGGCCTCATAGGCCAAAGCCAAGGCAGCCAGGTCAGATGGACTCGTATAAGCTGGGTTAGGGATCTGTTGACCCACACGGGCCATATTTTTTAACTGCACATGGCATCGGTCTAAGCCACCTAACTGATTAAACAAAGGGTCGGTGGCTCTATCCATAGGCGCTAAATGATCAGCCGCCAAAAGGATAGGATGATAACCGGTACACCGGCATAAGTTGCCAGACAGGGCCAGTTTTACACCATGTCGATGATTAGCAAAATCTTCAGGCGTAGCCAACGAGTTGGCTGGGGTATTGAGCCACCAGACAATAAGGGACATGACAAACCCAGGGCTACAAAAGCCACACTGGCTCGAGTGAAAATCCACCATCGCTTGCTGCACAGGATGGAGTTCAGGGCCTTGTAATGCGTCTAAAGTAATAATGTGGCATGCATGGAGACTGCCTAATAAAGCAATGCAGGCGTTCACACTGCGATAAGCTATCTGACCTTGAATCAGTTGGCCCACGATCACCGTGCAAGCCCCACAATCACCCACGGCGCAACCTTCTTTAGTTGCCGTTAAGTATTGTGTTTCTCTTAGCCAATGCAATAAAGTGGTGTCTGCTGCTGGATCCACTATCTCAATGTTAGTTTGATTTAATAACAGGTGCATATTAGTTACTCTTATCAATTAGAGACACATCTTCTCAATACCTGTCTTTTTAGTCAACTTTTCATTTATGTTACAGTGGCCATTATCACAGTGTTAAAGCACTCCCGTTTTCGTACTTAATGGCACCACACATGACCAAGAGCATCATTAGAGGCCCATACAAACCTGGACGCATCAGAGAACAAAGCCGCGACTTAATTTTGCAAGCCGCCCAAGCAGAGTTTGCCTGTCATGGTTTTCGTGGTGCCACCATGCAGCGTATTGCTGAATCTGCCCAGGTTCCCAAAGCTAATATTCATTATTACTTTACGAGTAAACTTGGCCTCTATGGAGCGGTGCTTGAAAACACCCTTAACCTCTGGGATAACGTATTTAATGAGCTATCTAGCCATGACGAACCCGCTTATGTATTGAGTCGTTATATTGATGCAAAAATCGACTTTTCTCGGACCCACCCCACAGCATCGCGTTTGTTTGCAAAGGAGATGATTAGTGGAGCACCTCATTTGAGTGCTTACTTGCAGCAAGATTACCGCCAGTGGTTTAAACAGCGCATGAGTGTCTTTGAAAGCTGGGTAGCGCAGGGAAAAATGGATGACATCGACCCTGCCCATGTCATCTTTATGATTTGGGCTAGCACCCAATACTACGCTGATTTTGAGCCACAGATTATTATTGCCAACGATACTGAGCAGTTAACAGAGCAAGCCTTTTTAGACGCAGCTAGCTCTATTAAACACATCATACTCAAAGGCTGTGGTATCCATTAAATAGCCTGTGGCTCAGGCTAAATCAGCTACCTTAACTGCCTTCGCCCTCTTCCAAGAACTGCTGATCAATGTCCACTTGTGGCTTCTCATGTAGCACTCGTTCAAACGATTGCAAACGCTTGTAAACAGAAAGTAACTCAACAATCGTAGGCCAGGAATTAATTAAATACTGAAACGAATTACTCACCTGCCCAAAAGCAGTCAATATTTGCTGTAAAATACCAAAGGTGATGGTTCCAGCTACGATGGTTGGAATGAGGATAATATAGGCAAACAGATTATCTGCCTGCAAGAAAAAACTCCGTGCCACATTGAAGTACATATAGTGGAAATATAAACGGAAGTAGTTCTTACGCACGTTACCAAACAATTGCGATAAGGTTAACGGCTGAGCTCGGTCTTCATGATCTTCTCCGTACACTAACTCTTTTCGATAAGCCGCTTCCACTCGCTGATTACGAAACTCTAAACCAGGCAGCTTTATGCCTACAAATGCCATCAACATGGTACCAAATATAGACCAAAAAATTGCTGCATAAAATAAGGGAGAAGCAATAGAACCGACAATAGGTAACTCTGTCACATATTGAGACAGGGACCAAAGTACAGGTAAAAATGCCACTAAGGTCATAAAGGCATCAACCAACGACACCCCTAAACCTTCCATGATGCTCGCAAACCGCATGGTGTCCTCTTGGACCCGTTGCGCTGCGCCTTCTACCTGTCTGAGTTGAGTCCATCTAGAGGCATAAAACTCGTTCATAGCCATACGCCAGCGGAAAATGTAGTGGCTCACAAAGAAACGGGTTAAAACAAAGACCATAACTGCTAAAAATGCTATTTCACCAAAGATAATGATCAAATCGTACAGCTCTTTGGCTGTAATACTACCAGGCTCTGCAAGCGCCGCCTGAATGTTATCAAAAAACGGCCGGCGCCAGGTGTTGATTGCTACCGACACCTGCACCGAAAAGTAAGTACTAAACAAGATCAAGGCAGAGCCATAAATCGACCATAACTGCCACTCATGAGGTGAAAGACGCATCCAAACTAGACCAAACATCATTAATGTTGTGAAAAAGTAGAGGTAAAACCAAATGAAATCAGGACTAATAAAATGACCCAATCCTAATACAGGTTCCGCATCTTCAGCTGGAAGTTCAAAACCTAAAGCGGTTCCTAATTGATCTCCCCAGCCATACCAAACTGCAATACATAAACTGGCCCAACCTACTAGTGAGATAAAAAACCATCGGGGGTTAGGAAAAAAACATTGAAACATAAAAGCCGTCCGTAAAACCTTTTAAAGTGAATACAAGTAATGAGCTAAGATTAGACAATTGTGACGACAATAGCTAGTCATACAAGGGCTTGACAAAAGATTAGCTCGATGGGAATATAACAATTAATCTGATGGTATACCATAAGACAATCTAAGTTAATGACCCATTTGCTTGATTAGTGAGTCTGTTAATAATAAGGAGTTGCGTCGATGAAATTTTCTTTATTTGTTCACATGGAACGCTCTGATCCTAAAAAACCCCATAAAGAGTTGTTTGACGAATTAGTGGAACTCACTCTCATGGTTGAAAAAGCCGGTTTTGAGACCGTATGGATTGGTGAACATCACATGATGGAATTCACGATCTGCCCTAACCCACTCAATTTTATGGCCTATCTTGCGCCCATTACCAAGACCATTCGTTTAGGATTAGGCACAATTGTTGCTCCTTTTTGGAATCCTGTGCGCCTAGCTAGTGAAGCTGCTTTAGTCGATATGATGAGTGATGGCCGTCTCGATTTTGGTATAGCTCGAGGTGCCTACCAGTCTGAATTTGATCGGATGACAGACCAAATGACTGCCAAAGAAGGCGGTGGGCCTCTCCGTGAGATGATTCCTGCCTTACAAAAACTTTGGACTGGCGACTACGCTCATGACGGTGAGCACTATTCTTTTCCAACCTCAACAGCGGTTCCTCGTGCGACCCAAAAGCCGTTTCCACCGATGTGGGTGGCTGCCCGCGAACAAGAGTCTCATGACTATGCGGTTGAAAATGATTGTAACGTCATGGTTACGCCGCTTATTGCAGGCGATGCCAGCATTGAAATGGCCTGCCAACGCTTTAAACAGGCCTGCACAAATCACCCAGACAAACCCACACCACAATTACTCGCTTTACGTCACACATGGGTGCATGAAGAAACTGAAGATTGGCAAAGAGGTGCTCAAGCCCTGCGCGATTGGTATGCCTATTTTTACGCATGGTTTAAAAATGAACAAACCCCCAAAGAAGGTTTTATTAAGCCTTTAACTGACGCACAAATGGACGAACTACCAGGCTTTGGTTTAGACGAACTACACGATAACCTGCTCATTGGCACTCCCGCACAAGTGACAAAACGCATTAAGCACTATGAATCATTGGGTGTGACTCAATTTAGTTTTTGGAGTGATAACGGTTTACCCCATGCAGAAAAGAAAAAATCCCTCCAGTTATTTATAGACAAAGTCATGCCCAACTTCAACTAACCACTGCAGCCGGCTTTAATTAGGAATACATTATGCATTTTGAAGTACGAAAAGTTGTCACCACCATAGAAGAACTTCGCATTGAAGGTGGTAAACCAGCAGCCGTGCCTATTACCATGGTGGGAGTGGCCTATGTCATTAAAAATCCATGGGCAGGCCAAGGGTTTGTTGAAAATCTGCGCCCTGAGATTACCGCAGGTTGTTCTGAATTGGGTGAACAAATGGTCGCTAAGGTGCTCGCTCACTTTCCAAGTGGTGACGCCATTGAGGCCTATGGTAAAGCCGCTGTCATCGGCTTAGATGGTGAAATTGAGCACGCTTCTGGTATTATCCATACCCTTCGTTTTGGTAACCATTACCGAGACGCGGTTAATGCAAAAAGTTTTTTAAGTTTTACCAATAAACGAGGCCCTGCTGGAACATCTATTCAAATACCTATGATGCACAAGGATGATGCTGGTTTTCGGTCCCACTATATTACGTTAGAAATGCACATTGAAGATGCCCCTGCCGCTGATGAAATCATTGTTGTGCTGGGTGGTTCAGACGGAGGCCGCGCGCACCCTCGCATCGGTAACCGTTATTTGGATATGGAAGAAATTGCAGCCGAAGAAGCTGCAAATAAAGTCCAAAATTAATGACTTTATTTTGCCCTAACGGAACCCACTACCAAGTTTTTAGTCCCCTAAGAACTGACCAAAAACACCCATCTGAAAACCCGCATGACACCTTAGTCTTTATTCATGGTGTCGGTTTAGATTTAACTATATGGCGAAACCAAATCGCAAACTTGCAAACTAAATACCAAATTATCACCTATGACCTAATAGGCCATGGACTAAGTCCCAAGGCACCATCTGATTTGGAACTAGGGGGCTTAACCCATCAGCTTAACGCCTTACTAGAGCACCTGAAACTTAAAAAGGTGCATTTAATAGGGTTTTCGTTAGGGGGCTTGGTGGCTCGCATTTTTGCCATCCAATTTCATCACAAACTGCAAAGTTTAACGCTTATGAGTTCAGTATTTAATCGCAGTGATGCGTTGCGCGCAATCATTTTAAAGCGCGTCACTGAGGTTGAAGCGCATGGTCCTAGCGCTAATTTAGAACAGGCTCTAACCCGCTGGTTTAGCAACCTATATACTCAAACACATAGTGACTACATAAACCAATTAAGGGCCCAAGTTTTAGCTAATAATAAAACAAGTTACAGCCGCTGTTATCGTTTGTTTGGTGAAGGTGACAATGCCATGCATGAGCAGTTAAGCCTTATTACTTGCCCTACATTGGTCACTACTGGGGAGTTAGACCCGGGTTCTACCCCTGCTATGAGTTATGCATTAGCGGAAAAAATAAGTTCAGCAACAGCTATTATTTTACCTGATGCTAGGCACATGATGCCGGTTGAACACGCCTGCGAAGTTAGCGCATTATTGCATAATTTTGTGGCGGCTAACTCACGTTAGTTGTTTAAATACATCAGTGACACAAGCAATTGCCGTTAATTCGGTTACCATAAAAAGGAGCACTCATGGCCCTCAGCGAATATAAGATGTTTATCAACGGCCTATGGGTTGATGCCCAAAATGGTGCCCGTTTTGACAGTCTAAACCCTGCCAATGGTGAACCTTGGGCGAGTTTCCCCCACGCTCAAGAAGCTGATGTGAATGCCGCAGTTGAGGCCGCTCAAAAGGCTTTTGAAAATCCTGCGTGGCGTAATTTACATGCCACAGCAAGGGGTAAATTGTTACGTAAACTGGGGGATTTAATTGCCACCAAGCAAACCCAATTGGCCCAACTGGAGACCAACGACAACGGTAAACTCATTCGTGAAACCAAGGGTCAAATCGGTTACATGCCCGAATTCTTTTATTACTATGCCGGCCAAGCTGATAAACTTGAAGGCCAAACTTTACCCCTAGATAAAACTGATATGTTTGCCTATACCACCCATGAGCCATTGGGAGTGGTGGCGGCTATTATTCCTTGGAATTCGCCCATGTACTTAACGGCAGTTAAGCTTGCTCCAGCACTAGCTGCAGGCAATACTGTGGTCCTCAAACCATCAGAGCATGCCTCAGCAACGATTCTGGAACTGATGCATTTAGTCCAAGAAGCGGGTTTTCCAGACGGTGTAGTGAATGTAGTGACTGGTTTAGGCGTGGACACAGGTTCCGCCCTAACTAAGCATCCTTTGGTGCGTCGTATCGCCTTTACAGGTGGGGGTGAAGGGGCTAAATCTGTGATTAAAAACAGTGCTGAGAACCTCGCCCAAGTGAGCCTAGAACTCGGGGGCAAATCTCCTAATATTATATTTGAAGACGCCGATATTGGAAGTGCGGTCAACGGTGTAATTGCGGGGGTCTTTGCTGCCAGTGGCCAAAGCTGTGTTGCTGGTAGCCGTTTGCTGGTGCAGGACACTGTCTATGACGAATTCTTAACCGCGCTCAAAACTCGCGCAGCACGTATTATTATTGGTGACCCTTTGGATCCCACTTCTGAAATGGGCCCTATGGCCACACAAACACAACTGACTTTGGTCGAACGCATGGTGGCAACAGCACTAGCCCAGGGTGCTGAGCTCATTCATGGTGGCAAACGAGCCGCCGTAGCTGGAGATGGCTGGTACTTTGAACCTACAATTTTAGCAGTTGATGATAATCAATGTAGTATTATGCAAAAGGAAGTCTTTGGCCCCGTGGCCAGCATTATGCGTTTTAAAGACGAAGCAGAAGCCCTAGCCTTAGCAAACGATACTGAATTTGGTTTAGCCGCCGGCATTTGGACTCAAGATAATGCGCGTGTGCATCGCATGAGTAAAGCGGTGCAAGCTGGCATTATTTGGGTTAATACTTACCGGGCAGTTTCACCTATGGGAGCGATTGGTGGCTATAAAGCCAGTGGCTATGGCCGTGAAAGTGGTATCGATGGGGTCAAAGACTACACTCAGCTAAAAACAGTATGGATTAATACCTCTAGTGAACCCATGGCTGATCCCTTTGTGATGCGCTAAACCACCACGCTTAGTCGTTTACTAATCAAAGCGATGGCTGACATCGGCAGTTTAAATTCGGCCGTTGAAAGGACTAAATCATGCCGGGTTTTGATATAGAATACAAAACCTAAAACCCAACAACTGTTACTCTAACTCTTATAGGAACTCAATCATGCAACTAGCCAACTCCTCACTCTTTCGCCAGCAAGCTTATATTAATGGCATCTGGTTAGCGGCTGATACCAATGCCACTATCGAAGTGACTAACCCTGCCAATGGAGAAGTCATCGGCTC
>Ga0115571_1003283_pt1 | contig 10312 bp, 17 predicted proteins | sample COGITO_mtgs_1205_FD_87293 | JGI IMG/M metagenome (GOLD analysis project Ga0115571, IMG submission 87293) | Pelagic marine microbial communities from North Sea - COGITO_mtgs_120531 | ecosystem: Environmental > Aquatic > Marine > Epipelagic | place: Germany:Helgoland, sampling site Kabeltonne...
ATACTTATGGTTATAATGTAGTGACTGAACAATATTGTGACTTATTAGAAGCCGGTGTAATTGACCCAACGAAGGTAACTCGTACCGCTCTTGAGAAAGCCGTGTCGGTTGCGTCTACATTATTAACAACTGAATGTATGATTGTCAACGAGGTAGAAGAAAGTGAATCGAGCACTCAAAAAGTTTAAATTGAAACACGAGTATCTTATACTTGAAGAAGAGGATGTTCGTAAAGAACTGGAGAAGTATGTCAAAGACTTTGAAAATCGCTTTGATAAATACTACAAAAACCCTCGTACAAATAAACAATTTGAGGAAAAGGAAGTTTGGATAAATGAAGAAACTGGTGAAATGTTAGAAGAGGAGCCGGTTATTGATGAATCTAAACAAAAAAAAGATTTCGAAAAGGAAAATAAAAAAAAGAATAAAGAAAAAGAACAAAAATTAAAAACTACACCAAAAAAGTTAAAAGCTTTATATAAAAAATTAGCAGGTAAGATGCATCCGGACAAAGGCGGTTCGGATGAGTTATTTTCTAAACTAAATAAAGCTTTTGATGAAAAAGATTTAATATCAATGATAAAGTGGGCATCTCAATATGATATTGAGTATGATATTACAAATGATGACTACAACATACTTGATAAAAATCTTAGCAAGATAGAGCAAGAGATTGATAGAATGAAAAATACTTTGGCTTGGTCTTGGGGTGCTGGTGATTTAAAACAAAAAAAAGCAATTGTTAAAGTTGTGGAGTCCCAAACGGGTCGTAGAGTAAGTCAATATGATTTACCTGATGAACTTCGTGAAAAATTCCCAGAAACACAAAAATTATTAAAAGAGGGAGAGTTATGATTTTTCACAAACATAAGTTAGTTTTTGTAGGTATTCCAAAGAATGCATCTACTTCAATCTATGAAGTTCTTTGGAGTAAAAGTGATAGAGAACACAATCACACTACTATGTTAGAAGAGTATGAACGCCAAGATTATAATCTTATTAATTCATACCATTCATTTTCAGTAGTCAGAAATCCATACGAACGTGCAGCATCAGCATATCGAATGATGAAACACAAGGATTCTCTCGGCAACCCTGTGAAGACTGGCCATCTTGGTAAAGATGTTTCATTTAAAGAAAAAATTCAAGAATTCTACACGAGGGGCAAAGGTTCAGTCAAAGGAGCAGTTGACATTGTATGGTATCCACAATATCACTTCGTATGTTTTAAACAAAAAATACTTGTGGATGAGTTGTTACGATTTGAAAATCTAAACGATGAATGGCGCGAGTTTGCAACAAGGTTAAATGAAAGAAATCCAATATCAGGTGTAGCAGCCGAACTTCATACATCAAATCACACTCCAGGTGAATATTGGAGAGATTACTATGATGGTGATGAAGAGTTATATGATATGGTGTATCATTTGTATGAAGAAGATTTTAAATTATTTGGATACGAACGATAATTTTCGTATATTTAGATTAAACAAAAGGAGTTATAAATTATGTATGTATTAGGATTTTCAGTAGGTCACGACAAAGGGGCTGTTTTAATTAAAGATGGTGAAATTGTTGTAGGTGTTACCGAAGAACGTATTACCCGTGTAAAACACGATGGAGCGTATAATCCACATATTCCAAAACTTTCTATGGAATATTGTATTAAATCAGCTGGTATCAAATTTAGTGATATTGGTTTATTTGTATATAATCTAACCGAGGGTGGTGAGTTGGTAGAACGTGAATTTGAAGAGGTTACTAAACAATCTCTAAACAAGTTAAGATTTATCCCTCACCATATTGCTCACGCATTTTCAACATTCCATTCATCAGGATTTACTGAAGCCGCAGTGTTAGTTGCTGACGCAATGGGTTCATCTCTTGCACCAGGAAATAAAGCAAGATTGTGGTATGAAGGTGAGGCCGAAAGATTAGGGGAACCTGAAGGTGAAGCTTATAGTTCTTGGGCAGAGGGTTGGTCAATTTACAAAATGACTCTACAATCATATGAAGAGGTATACAAAAAATGGTTGAAGTGGCCACTACCTCATGAAGTTAGTACGGAAGAAACATCAGTTGGTGGTCTATACGGACATGGTTCAAAACAATTGGTGTACAGTAAAGAACACCATTCTTGGCATGCCGGTAAGTTAATGGGTCTTGCTTCATTTGCTGAAAAGGATTGGGTAGATGGTGAGCCGGTTGTCTCATCTCTTGATAGTGATGGATTCCCAATTATCCCAGCTGACTATATTGAAAAATATAAACACATCAACTACGATAATGATTTTAGAAGTAAATCAAATGTAGCAGGAATTTATCAGAGAGAGCAAGAAGAGTTGTCTATGATTCTTGTTGAAAAGGCTAAGGAGTTGACAGGTATGAATAATATTTGTGTTGCTGGTGGTTCATTCTTGAATTGTAACACAAATGAAATGATTATCAACAGTGGGTTGTTTGAAAACGCATATTTTGTTCCTCCAGCCGATGATAGTGGTATTCCATTAGGATGTGCTTGGTACGCATATTGTTATATGGCAGACCGAGATGATAACAAAATGATTTCACCATATTTTGGCAAGACTTATACTAACGAAGAGGTTGAATATGGTCTTCAAGTTATCAATGATGAAATGGAAAATCAAATTGTAGAAAAATGTGAAATCATTAGATTTGAAGATACAAATGAACTTATTGACCGAGTTTCCGATTTGTTGGTAGAAGGTAAGATTGTTGGTTGGATGCAAGGTGGCTCTGAAATTGGCCCTCGCGCTTTGGGTAATCGTTCTATTCTGGCAAACCCAACATTCAATTGGATGCAGGATTACATTAATTCAGATATTAAAGGTCGTGAGTGGTATCGCCCATTTGCACCATCGGTTTTGTATGATAAACAATCCGAGATTTTTGACTTGGATACATATTCACCATATATGTTGGTAACTACAACTGTTAATGAGGAGTGGAGAGAGAAGATTCCTGCTGTAACCCACATTGATAATACATCACGTTACCAATCGGTGACTATGGAAAACAACCCCATGTACTATCAGTTGATTAGTAAATTTGCTGATAAGACTGGAGTTCCTGTTGTTTTAAATACATCATTCAATGGGCCGATTGAACCAATTGTTGAGTCACCATACGATGCTATTAGAACATTTTGGACTCGTGGATTATCTGCAGTTTGTGTAGAAAATGTTTTGATTATTAGAAAATAATTTGTATATTTGTAATATGAATAACGACCACATTTTTATTTATTGGGATGAATATCCTACTGAAACAACAAGTTCAACTAAAAACTAATAAAAGATGGCAAATCACGTTACGACTTGGATTGAGGTCAAGTCAGACAAAGAAGAGGTCTACCAACATTTGGTAGATATGTTCCGAGGCTCTACTTGGGAAGACCACGGACACACGCTATGGTTGTATAACAAATTGTACAACCTACCGGCAGATTCGGAAGAATATGACCGTGAAACATATACCGAACGTATGGGTGCGAAGTGGTGTTACATTGATGAGGTCGCAACCTATACCGAGTATTTTGAGATGGTAACCACATCAGCATGGGATTTTTGTGATGGGGCAATTATGAGATTGCATGAAATCCTTTCAGCAATTGATGAAGATGTTCTAATCCGATTCACTTACGAAGATGAGTCACTTGACCCAGTAGGTGGTGGTGGTGCATTCCGTGGTGAGATGGAACACTATCGAGAAGACTTGTCTCACCTTTGGGAACAAGAGCAAAATGAAGATGGTGACTACGCAGATGATATGTGGGATAAGGTAGGTGATACCAAAAACGAGCTTATGGTTGAAGCTTGTGATGATTTAATGTTAATGAATGAAGAAGAAGATGAAGATGAAGAATAAATGGATGTTGCAATCGTTTGTGGTTTTCTTATTGCTCTTTGGGTCGTGGTCATTGTCCGCGCAGAGCGTAAAAACCATTAAAACGGAGATTTTTACTGTGGTTTACTCCGAACCATACCAACAACCACTAAAGGTTAACTATTGGGTTCAATGTCCAATGGGTGACGCAAGTCGTAGTGGTATGGACTTTTTTAAAGTCGATGGAGTAATCACTTCAGACAACAATGACTACAAAGACAATGTGTGGGATAAGGGTCATATTGCTCCAGCTGCAGATTTTAATTGTGATAGAGAAACCCTAAAGAAAACATTCTCATATTTAAATTGTGCACTCCAACACCAAGGACTCAATCGTGGCCCTTGGAAAGAGTTAGAACGATTTGAACGTGACTTGGCTAAAGTTTACTACCCAGAATCCGTTAGAGTCGAGGTGGTAATTCTATTTGAGAATGAAGAACAATGGTTACCAAGTGGGGCATTAGTTCCCTCTGGATTTAAAAAGACCATTACAACTCCCGAAAATGAATGGGTATTTGTATTTCCAAATTCAGATGTCGCAGGTCAAGATTGGGTTAATTTTAGAACTAAATAATTAAAATGATGAAAAAGTTATTTCTATTAGTGGCATGTGTGTTTTTTACACTCACCACATCCGCATCTCACCTAATGGGTGGTTATATGCAAACTTACCAACGTGGTAATACTGATACAGTCGATTTGTACGTTACATTATTCACCGACCCGCAGGGTATTTCACAATCTACTATTGTGGTGAATGAATACAAACTTGTAAACAATTTCTATCAGAGTCAGAGTTCCATTACAATTACAAGTCCTCAAACAGGATACTTCCAAGGAATGAATGTTAGTCAATACCATACAGTATTGGTTTTGAGTAGTGGTGATTATAGATTTGTTTACACCAATTGTTGTAGAGGTCTATTGAGTAATGCATCATCTGCAATGAACTCAAACTTTACAATTGGATTGGATTACAAAAAAACAACAACACCAAATTCATCCCCTGTATTGTTGAATTTCTTACCATCAACTTGGACAAGTGGTACTTCATCTCAAACAATGATGTACACATTTGATATGGATGGTGATTCTATTTTGATTGAAAAGGATGATGCATTGAATCAGTATGCAAACGCAACATTTGTACCATTATCCCCATTTAGTCAGTTAGGTAACTATGGTTCTTATTTTGTAACTGGCAACGGACTTGTGAGTTGGAATCCAAATACACAAGGAACATTCGGAACGGGATATAAAATTTCAGAGTATCGTAATGGGTCGTTAATTGGTTTGAATCGTGTACAACAAGTATATAGTGTAGTACAAGGGTCTACACCAATGATTACAAATCCATTTAATATGACCTTTAACACCGACAGCACTGTTACGATTGAACACGACCTTGTGGATGGTGATTCACTATATGTTGGATTTACTGCATCAAATATTACCAATGCTCAATTGTTTATCTATGGTGTACCAACTATTGATATGTCTACTACTACTTGGTCTATGTCAAATTTACAAGTAGGAACGTGGGAAGGCTTCTTACGAGTGTTCAATGGAAATTGTCTTGTTGATTATCCTTTGTCTTTTGAAGTGACATCCACAATCGGAATTGAAGAGAATATTGCAAATCGTAATATGAAATACGAAGTATACGATTGGTATGGTCGTTATATGGGAACTGATTTGGAAAATCAAAAAGGATTTCGTATATTACGTTATGAAAATGGTAAAGTAGAGAAAGTTTTCATTCAATGAAACATTTATTAATCATATTAACAATCTTCACAACAAGTTGTGATATTTAACCACGATATAAGAAACGAAGAAAATTCTACATTAGGGAGGCATTTTATGGCCTCCCTTTTGTGGAATACGGAACCGGAGAAAATGGTTGAGATTCTAAAAGTGATGATAAACGCTTATAAGAAATATGGACTGCCAATTAACTATAATGGATTGGGAATAGAAGAAGAATGAACGAGTTTTTAAATAGTTACAACGTATTAAAAGGAACACTCCTACGAACACTCATATATACAATGGGTCACTTTATCATTGCAGCAGGGTGTGTAGTGTATTTCACAGGAGCAAGTTTCGTTGATGGTATCGCCGATGCAATCGTAGAACCAATCCTAAATGGGGTATGGTATTTTATATTAGATAGATTATGGGTTACTTCAAAAGGATAAAGGACATCCTCACATATTACGATTACGAACCACTTATATTGTTTGTGGCTCTATTTGATATTATTCATTTGAGTAATACTCTATTTTGGCCAGATGAATGGAATTGTAACACATTCCAAACCTTCGATGTATATAGATTGTACGATTGGATGCCGGTACTATATTGGGCATCTGCTATTCTTATTATTCTATTAATCAATAACTCAAAGTGGTTGGTTAGGTTGATAACATTCCACACCTTACAATCAGTTTTCTACCTTGTTCATTTAGGGGGGATTCAAATCATATATAGTGACCCATTATCATGGTTTCAGGAGTATTGGTATACTTTTGATATATTGAGACAAGTGTTTTGGATGTTTGCATGGATATGGATTCTATTTCAAATGAAGAAAAAACAATTACATCAAAGATTGGGATTGTGATGGATTATACTACGATAATAACAACATTACTCACTTGTGTATTTGGAGCAGGCGCTTGGAAGTTCTATACATATTTGGTTAAGACTAAAGCTAAACAAAGAACCGAGACCATTGACCAACACAACGTATATCGTGATGACTTACGAAAGAGAGTGGAAAAGTTGGAGAATGACAAGGATAATTGTATCGATGAATTATCAGAGTTAAAAGCAGAAGTTGCTGCTTTGAGAATGAAAATTGAATTCTTGGAGAAGAAATGAGAGTAGTAACCGGTATGTTAATCAATGAGGATAAATTCCTTATTGGTCAGAGAAAATCAGACAATCCAACACTTCCAGATTATTGGGAGTTGCCGGGTGGAAAGATAGACCCTACCGATGAAACTCCGTGGCACGCAATCAAAAGAGAATGGGTGGAAGAACTCGAAATAGATGTGTGGGTTCTCCATTCCATACCCGAAAGAATGATTAACGATATAGAGGTTCACCCCTTCCTTTTAAAGTACGAAAGTGGGAAGGCCAAGATGAATGAACATCAGAGTATAAAATTTGTGACATTTAACGAAATAAATGAATATAAATTAACTCCAATAAGTAAAGAAGTAATACATATAGTAAAGAGGTCGTATAACTTATTCATAAAACCATTAAACGAGGAGTGAACCAATGAAAATCATTTATGAACTTGTAAAGAACAAGTTCGCCAAGAAGTCAGTAGGAAACAAATCAAGTCACATCGCAGAAGTCCGTTCAGATGAACCCAACAACATAGGGTGGAGAATGGCAGACCAATCCGAGACACCTTACATTCATTTTAAGATTACCGAAGAGGATATCTATAAAGATTTAACCAATAATCAAGAATGAAAAGCTACACCGACCCACATCGAGATGGACACGAACGATTTCGTGTGTCACAAGAAAATTTTGGAAATAAATCCCAAAATCTATCTCTATTAAATGAATTGCAAGAATGGGACACTACATTAGGTGATGGACTACAAGAAATACCGTGGGATGACCAATGGCATCCAGACTCTAGCTTTTAAATCAACAAATCTATAAAACAATGAAACAATGAAACAAAAAGTAATCAACGTAACCTATCGTAAGGATAGTGAGACTTTCCCAAAGTGGATGAAGTATGAGATTGAAATCCTTAACGAGGATGGGACAACCGAAATGATTCCGGCATACGGCAAGGATTTGCAAGATGCCCTTTCACGAGTGGTACACGACAAGAAGATTAGAAAGGTAGAGAAGACCACCGAGAAAGTACCATTAGCCGTATGGTTATTGTTGTGGTTTATGTATATGGGTATTCTTATTATAGGATACTATGAGACCTTAAATCATTGGATTTTCCTTGGTGGGATTGTAGGAGTAGTGGCAGTGGTATTGTCTTTAAATTGGTGGGGGAGACCAAGAAATGAATCAAAAGTTATTCGGAGGTAGACCTCCATTAAATCCTAAAGTGTGGGTGGTAGTGAATCACTCCAATAAAACAATACAACATATTTTAAACGAAGGATACCCCTTTAACGAGGATGGGTCGTATATGTCGTTGGAGTATTTCACACACTATTATAGTAAAGAGGTAAATGTGAGTGATTATGAAATCAAATGAAATAAATTCTATTCAGCTACACAATGACTATATAATCATAGAGACCGATACGGGTACACGGATTATAAAAGACACATATCCTCATTATAACGTATATAGGGATAATATTATTTCTATGGGTCTAACCTTATATGACTACGAAGATAAGGTAAGAAAGTATGTCCTCAAGTAAGAAGAATGTAATAGACCTTCACGGCGTCCGACACGAATGGGTAGAAGAAGTGCTGGAGAAATCCCTATTAGGATACCACGATACTGAAGGCTGGGAAATCATCACAGGCAATTCACCTCTGATGATAGAGTTAGTAGAATCTTTTTTAGTACGACATTGGTTTCATTGGGTTAGAGAACCCCACAACTACGGAAGGATTGTTTTGACTGAAGAGGAGTGGAAATGACCCTCCGTACCCCAACTTTATAGAACCCTCTTAATGGAGGGTTTTTTTATGCCCTAAACCCTCAATTCTCGATTCTCGAATCACGAATCCGAAAATAGAGCCTTCCGAACCCCTCCGAAACACTCAAAAAAGGGAAGAAAGTGGGGGAATGTGGGAGATAATGGTAAACAAGGATTATTTTAACCCATTTTAAATCCGTATGTACAAATATTAGGATGTGGGGATATGGGAGGCTTGGGGGAGCTAGAACCACTAAATCATTCAGTTTTCCCACAATTTACTCAAACACTTTGTCTGGAAACCCCCTAAATAGGAATTTACCAATAATTCAGCCCCTATTATGTGTCTTTCTTTGCGGAAAACCAAATTTTTGCTGGGAAAGTTATTAACATTGCCGTGTTCATAAGTTTTTTGGGGGTAGACCGAGCCCTATCGCTATAGATTTTGTCTATCCAGGTGTTACAATTGTAACGCTTTTAGGGTTAAAGTGTTACTTTAAGTCAAAGGGCTTAACTGGGAGTTAAAGTATTACTTTAAGCGTGGAACAATTGTTAAAGTATTACTTTAAGTGGGGGAAAGATTTAACGTAAATTTAACATTAAAATTTGGCTATATTGCATATTTTTCGTATCTTTAGTATGTTGGGGGTGCTAATATATAAAAAAAATAGTTGTTTGCGCCATACGAGCCGTGCGAACCCCCACCACCGTTGGGTTTCACGATGGTGATATTTAACAATTTCTTAACATTAAAGGCTTGGATATATGGATTATATGTCGTACTTTAGTACTGTAAGATTGAGAGATATGAAAGAGATGATTAAGAATTACGAATTGGAGCTGAGCGGGTCACTCCTTATGATTAGAGTAAATGGTGACTTGGTGACTACTAAAGAGGTTAATCCTGTAACGGCAGTAGATGATTACCATAACCTTGTTCAGAGGTATAAGGAGGCGGCCGCCTGTCACAAGATTTAAAAGTGAAATAAAAACTAAATAGCTAAATACATAGTATATGAGAGACGAGTTCAATAGTAGGAATACAAGAGTATACGGCAACAAGGCTAAGTATACTAATGGATACTGGAATAAGATTCAGTATTGGAATGGTAAACTCCAAGAAGCCCTCGCTAATAGTGAGTGGTCTCAAGCTGAGTATTGTATGAAGAAGCTTCAGTACTTCGTTGGGGCTCAGTATGTTAAGGAGAACCAAGAGCCCTACAACCACGTTATAGGTGGGGTAGACTTCTCCAAAGCCCTAGGGCACCTCAACAACCTTTAAACCGCCCGAAACCCCCGTAAGCCGTTACAGGCGATGAAAGACACTCGCGCAGGGGGGGTGGGGCATTTTCGTGTAACTCGGTGAGTATCAAGGAGTTAGAGCCCGCTGTAGTCCGTTTTCATATCGAGCCCGGTTTTTTCGCTGGGGAGAAAAGTCCCCTCCAAGCCCGTGAAGTCACGGACAGCCCTAATCCATATTTAGCTCACCTTATTTGACTCACCTTATTTGTATATGTTGAATTTATTTTGTATATTTGTAAAGAATAAGAATTGAGATATGACTGAAAAACAATGGAATGCTTTAATAAGGGTAACTGAAGGACATAGGATGTATTCAGTAGAGGCTTCCCTTGGAAAGATAACCTTACTTAAAAAGGATGATGGGTTTGATTTAGAGTATCCTTCCCATAGTGTATCTTTATATAGGGATTCTTCTATACCTTCTACTGATAGGTATTATCTTCATTATATGTATA